>OIZL01000318.1_pt1 | contig 38666 bp, 32 predicted proteins | sample 1588541 | NCBI WGS metagenome assembly OIZL01 (sample SAMN03283285) | human gut metagenome | biome: human-associated habitat; material: feces | host: Homo sapiens | place: Peru | collected 2012 | reverse complement strand
ACGACGAGCACGGCTGGGACGACAACGGCGTGTTCAACTTCGAGGGCGGCTGCTACGCAAAGGTCATCAACCTCGACAAGGAATCCGAGCCTGACATTTACAACGCGATCAAGCGCAACGCTCTGCTTGAGAACGTCACCGTCGATGCGAACGGCAAGATCGACTTCTCCGATAAGTCCGTCACCGAAAACACCCGCGTTTCCTACCCCATCACCCACATCAAGAATATCGTCCGCCCCGTTTCCGCCGCTCCCGCCGCGAAGAACGTTATCTTCCTCTCCGCTGACGCTTTCGGCGTGCTGCCTCCCGTTTCCGTGCTGACTCCCGAGCAGACCAAGTACTACTTCCTGTCCGGCTTCACCGCAAAGCTTGCAGGCACCGAGCGCGGCATTACCGAGCCTACCCCCACCTTCTCCTCCTGCTTCGGTCAGGCCTTTCTCGAGCTTCATCCCACCAAGTATGCCGAGGAGCTTGTCAGAAAGATGGAGATGAGCGGTGCAAAGGCATACCTCGTCAACACCGGCTGGAACGGAACCGGCAAGCGTATTTCCATCAAGGATACCCGCGGCATTATCGACGCGATCCTCAACGGCGACATTCTCAACGCCGACACCAAGGTCATTCCTTACTTCAATCTCGCCGTTCCCACCGCGCTTCCCGGCGTTGACCCCGCTATCCTCGACCCGCGTGACACCTACGCCGACAAGACCGAGTGGGAGAACAAGGCAAAGGATCTCGCCGGCCGCTTCATCAAGAACTTCGCAAAGTACGAATACAACGAAGCAGGCAAAGCCCTCGTCGCAGCAGGTCCCCAGCTCTGATAAAAAAATCGGTTCCCAGAAAGCCAAAGGCTTTCTGGGAACTTTTTCCGTGCAGGCGGCTATCGGTTTTTTTCTCTGTCAGAGGTACTCCTTTATCCGCACCCATTCATTATATAATCTATCCATCGTCCACGCCGCGTTTGCCGGGCTGGTGGACGGGAGCTTTTCCGGCGTGATCGAGCACACCGGCGTAAGATACCGCACAAAAAGCGCATATGACGCGCCGCCGTTGCAGAAAATTTTTCTTATGCCGGCGGCATTCAATATACGCATTATATCCACCGGCACGGCGTTTTTTATGCTGCTGTCGGATGAGCCTATGATATCGCAGCTGTCGAGCGTGTCCCACAGCGCGATATCATTTTTTAACAGCAGCTTCTTTTTCTCCTCTATGCTCTGCGGCGCTTCCGTTTCAAGTATCCGCGCCAGAAGCGGCCAGAACCGGTTCTGCGGATGCCCGTAGTAAAAGTTTGCTTCCCGCGATTTTACCGACGGGAAGCTGCCGAGTATGAGGATCTTTGAGTTTTCGTCATATACCGGGCCGAATTGTCTTTGAATGTGTTTGTATTCAGGCATTTTTATATATTTTCCTTACATCCTCCGAGAGAGCGGCATACATAAGATTCTCATACGTGAGGCGGAACTCCATAATGTCCCCCACTCTGATCTCCCGCTCGCAGTCCCCGATATCAATTATCGTATGGTCGCTGGTGGCGGCCAGTATCTCAGCCCCGCCGTCACACGGCAGAAGCTTTCCCGCGTCCCCGACGTCCGCTCTCCCCAAGGCAAGCAGCGCACGGCGGCGTATTCCCCTGTCCGTGAAAACCGGATGATTGTCAAAAGCATCCGTCGCCGTCTCACCCACGGGAACGGACGGCTTGTCATAAACCTCAACGACCTGCGCCCTGAGCAAAACGGGGGAAGCCAGATAATCCGTATCTATTCCCCATTCATCGGGCAGATCATGGTTCAATATGATTGCCTCTCCGACGCGGAGATGGTTTATGCCCTTGGGCATTTCTCCCCTATGCACAAGGGGATAGCTTGTCGTCGCTCCGCCGGAGACATATTCAAGAGGATAGCCAAGTATCTCCTCCATGCGCCGCGCCATTGCGGCAAGCTCCTCAAGCTTATCGACAGTCGGCACGGTAGCGCCGTAATCGGTGAAGTTTGAGCCGATGCCGGCAATTCTGATATGCGGGCAGGTTTTCTTTATCTTGGCGCAGTCGTCAAGAAGCCGCGCCCTGTCCCAATAACCCTCGCGCAGATCGCCCGTGTCGAGCATCATTATGATTTTATGGCTTCTGCCCTGCCTGACGCACTCTTTTTCAAGCTCCGTCACGGTGTCAACGCCGCTCTCAAGGCTCACCTCCGCAAGGCGCACGACATCAGCGCACTCGCACAGCTGCGGGATACGCAGCAGCAGCCATCCGGCTTTTATGCCGTTTGCGTTGCAGCGCTCTATCTGGCTGAGGCGGGATGTGCCGAGCTGCTCTATCCCCGCATCGAGAATGGCTCTGACGACCTCCGCGTCGGCGTTCACGCCCTTTACCGCGGGGGTCAGCTTTATCCCGCTTTCCCCGCACCGGCGTTTTATTTCAGAGGCGTTGCGGCGCACGATATTCAAGTCCGTTTCAAGCTGTGGGAAAAGGCGCATTATGTTTTTTCTCCGTTTGCATTTTTTCTTTTATTTTACAGTTTTCGCCGCCTGAAATCAATCCTTTAATTCTTTTCCGCTCCGCCGGAACGGAAAATATCTTTTTGTAAGGTATCTCGCGGCTATTTTTTTATGTCGAAATTGTTAACATCGTCTTGCATTTTTGCCGTGTTGACTATATAATAAAATAAGTATAATTTTCGGTTTATACATAAGGCTGCACCGTGCAGCGCGGCAAGAGCGCATAACGGTGCGGTCATAAATCACAGAAAGAGAGGTGGGGGCATGGACAATACGCAGGATTACGTAATTGAGATGCTTCATATCACCAAGGTCTTCCCCGGAATAAAGGCGAATGACGATATCACGCTTCAGCTGAAGCGCGGTGAGATCCACGCGCTGCTCGGTGAAAACGGCGCCGGCAAATCCACACTGATGAGCGTGCTTTTCGGCCTTTATCAGCCGGAAGAGGGTGAAATACGCAAGAACGGAGAGAAAGTCGAAATAAACTCTCCGAACGACGCAACTGCACTGCACATAGGCATGGTGCATCAGCATTTCAAGCTCGTTGACGTGTTCACCGTGCTTGACAACATCATTCTCGGCGCAGAGGATACAAAGCTGGGCTTTCTCCAGAAAAAGAACGCCCGCGCAAAGGTAATGGCGCTTTCCGAAAAGTACGGTCTGCACGTTGACCTTGACGCAAAGGTCGAGGATATCACGGTCGGTATGCAGCAGCGCACCGAGATCCTTAAGATGCTCTACCGTGATAACGAGATACTCATCTTTGACGAGCCTACCGCCGTCCTCACTCCGCAGGAGATTGAGGAGCTTATGCTGATAATGAAAAATCTCGCGGCGGAGGGTAAATCCATCCTCTTCATCTCACACAAGCTCAACGAGATCATGGAAGTCTCGGACAGGGTAACGGTTCTGAGAAAGGGCAAATGCGTCGGCACCGTCAACACGAAGGACACCAACAAGCAGGAGCTTTCCAACATGATGGTCGGCCGCCCCGTGCAGCTTGTTGTTGACAAGGAGCCCGCAAAGCCCACTGACGTCGTGCTGCGCGTTGAGAATATGTGCGTTGCATCCAAGCGCCGCAAGGCCAACGCCGTCAACAACGTTTCCTTCGAAGTACGCCGCGGTGAGATAGTCTGCATCGCAGGTATCGACGGCAACGGACAGAGTGAGTTCGTCTGGGGTCTCACCGGACTTGAGCCGCTCAGCAGCGGCAAAATATTCCTTGAGGGCAGGGAGACAGAGCATCTTCCCATCAGCGTGCGCAACGAGAATATGTCCCATATTCCGGAGGACAGGCATAAGCACGGTCTTGTGCTGGACTTCACGCTTGAGCAGAACCTTGTTCTCGAAACCTTCAAAGAGCCGCGCTTTGCCAAAGGCGGGTTCATCAAATTCGACGCGATACGCGATTATTCCGATAAGCTTATAGAAAAGTACGACGTCCGCTCCGGTCAGGGCAGTGTGACCCCCGCCCGCAGTATGTCCGGCGGCAACCAGCAGAAAGCCATCATCGCACGTGAGCTTGACCGCGACAAGGATCTTGTCGTCGCCGTTCAGCCTACACGCGGCGTTGACGTAGGCGCGATAGAGTTTATCCATAAGCAGCTTGTTGAGCAGCGGGATCGCGGCAAGGCTATCCTGCTCGTCTCGCTTGAGCTTGAGGAGGTAATGAGCCTTTCCGACCGTATTCTTGTAATGTACGAGGGCGAAATAGTCGGTGAGCTTGATCCGGCAAAGACGACAGCGCAGGAGCTTGGCCTTTACATGGCGGGCGCCAAGCGTCAGGATAAGGAGGGCAAAGCCGTATGACAGAAAAGAAAAGCCTTTTGCAAAAGGATTCCGTAAAAAGCGTGCTCGCCTCCCTTATCTCCATACTGTTCGGACTTCTGGCAGGTACGCTGCTCATCCTTATTGTCGGACTTGTCAATGAGGGCATGGGCATGAAAGCCGTGTGGGACGGCATACGTCTCATACTTCTCGGCGTGTTCGTAAACGGGCGCGACGCGGTGGGCAATCTTGCGTTCGGCTTCAATCCGGTAAGCATGGGCAATATGTTCTTCCGCGCCACCCCGCTCATCCTCACCGGTCTTTCCGTTGCACTCGCGTACAGAACCGGTCTTTTCAACATCGGCGCACCCGGTCAGTACCTTGCGGGAACCGCCGCGACGCTGTTTATCGCGCTCTCCATTCCCTGCACCGCCCTTCCCGGCTGGGTCATCTGGCTGCTGGCGTTTCTCGGCGGTATGCTCGCCGGTGCGCTCTGGGGCGCGATACCCGGCGCAATGAAAGCGCTGCTCAATATCAACGAGGTCATCGCCTGCATCATGACAAACTGGATCGCGGCAAACCTTGTCACATGGGCGTTCGGCGCAAGCAACCTCAAGAACGTAGTCGAAGGCACCAAAACCGGCTATATATACAAGACCACCTACGGACTTGTGATTGAAAACGGCGAGGCCGTTTATAAAGCCGGCATGGGCATTGCCACACCCAAAATGGGTCTTGACAAGCTCTTCCCCGGCTCTCAGATAAACGGCGGCATCATCATTGCGATTCTCTTTGCCATTGCCATATACGTGATCCTTGACAAAACCACCTTCGGGTATGAGCTCAAGGCATGCGGCTTCAACCGCTATGCCGCAAAATACGCCGGCATCAATGACAAGCGCAACATAATCCTTTCAATGGCTATTGCCGGTGCGCTCTCCGGAGCGGCCGGTTCGCTGTACTACCTCTCCGGCAATACGGAGTTCTTCTGGTCAACCTATCAGACGCTGCCCTCCGAGGGCTTCAACGGCATCGCCGTCGCGCTGCTGGCGGTCAACAATCCCCTTGCAGTCGCGCTTACCGGCACGTTCATGTCAATGCTCAACATTGCCGGTCTCCAGCTTAAAAATCTCACATCCTACAACGAATATATAACCGACGTTATCATCGCGGTCATCGTTTACCTCTCCGCCTTCGCTCTCGTCGTAAAGCTCTGGCTCGGAGAGAGAAAGAAAAAGCAGTCCGCCCACGAAAAGGATGACGGCGCGAAAACCGAAAAGGAGGCTGGAAAGTAATGCCGTTTCTTATAAGACAAACATTTATCTATGCCATCCCCCTTATGATAGTGGCTCTCGCCGGTGTTTTCTCGGAGCGCAGCGGTATAATCAACCTTGCGCTTGAAGGTATCATGATATTCGGCGCGTTTATCGGCGTCTGCTTTGTGCGCATCATGCAGTCCGCCGGATGGTTCGACGCGGCAAAGGCCGCCGGAAGCTGGATGACGCTGCAAGGCTACCTGCTGCTGGCGATGCTTGTTTCCGCGGCGCTTGGCGCGGTCTTTTCCCTGCTGCTGGCGTTTGCGGCGATCAATCTCAGAGCCGACCAGACGATCGGCGGCACGGCGCTCAACATGCTTGCTCCCGCGCTGGTGCTTTTCGTTGTGCGTCTTATTGCAAAGCAGAACGAGCTGCTGCTCCTCAAGGGCGACTCGGCGTCGTGGTTCATGATCAAAAAAACCATGTTCGGCTTTGATAAAAAAGCAAAGCTCGGCTTCTTCGGTCAAACGTTCATCGACAAAGTTTATCTGACGACCTACATATGCATCATCATCTTTATCGTGTTGTCGATAATCCTTTATAAGACCAGATTCGGTCTGCGTCTGCGTGCCTGCGGCGAAAACCCCCAGGCGGCGGATTCTCTGGGCATCAACGTTTACAAAATGCGCTATGCGGGCGTGTGCATATCCGGTGCGCTTGCCGGTATGGGCGGCTTTGTCTACTCGGTAACTACCGCGAACTGCTCTGCCAACGGCGACGTTGCGGGCTTCGGCTTCCTCGCGCTGGCGGTCATGATATTCGGTAACTGGAAGCCGCTGAATATTGCGGGCGGCGCACTGCTGTTCGGTCTGTTCAAGTGTATCGCCGCATCCTACGCGACGCTTGACGTCAACGGCGACGGCGTGTTCGCTCTCGCGGCGGCAGGCATAAGCTCCGATGTATACAGGCTGCTGCCCTACGTCATCACGCTGCTTGTTCTTGCATTCACGTCCAAATCCTCCCGCGCCCCCAAGGCGGAGGGTATCCCATACGACAAGAGTACCCGCTGACAAACATATTCTTTACATCAACTGGGCTGTCTTTGGACAGCCCAGTTCAGTTTTTCAAAGCGTTTCATGGAAATTCTTTGGAAAATTTGAATTTTGTGCGAATAACCGGTTTTATGCGCAGTCTCCGGCAGCGGCAAAACGCCGGTTTTTGCCGCTGCCCGTTCTGTCTGTAAAAAAATCCAGAAAATTCATATATTACCCGTTGAAAATGTTTTGGGCGTATTGTATAATTTATTGGTTTTATATTACTTGTATTTGAGGTTATTTTTTTGTACTTAAAAGCTCTTGAGATACAGGGTTTCAAATCCTTCGCGGACAAGACCCGACTCACATTTGAAAAGGACATAACCGCCATTGTCGGTCCCAACGGCTCAGGAAAGAGCAACATTTCCGACGCTATCCTGTGGGTGATGGGCGAGCAGCGCAGCAAGGCTCTGCGCGGTACGAAAATGGAGGACGTCATCTTCGGCGGAACCGAAAAGCGCGGGGCGCTCGGCTATGCGCAGGTCACGCTGATCATCGACAATTCCGCGCATATCTTTGATTTTGACAGCAGCGAAATAATGCTCTCCCGCCGTTACTACCGCAGCGGTGAAAGCGAATATTACATCAATAAAGAGGCTGTGCGGCTCAAGGATATCAACAGCCTGCTGATGGATACCGGTCTTGGGCGCGACGGGTACTCGATAATCGGTCAGGGCAGGATAGCCGAGATCGTCTCCACAAAGAGTACCGACAGACGCGAAGTCTTTGAGGAAGCGGCGGGCATTTCCCGCTTCCGCTACCGCAAGGAGGAAGCCGAGAGAAAGCTTGAAAAGACCGAGGACAATCTGCTCCGCGTCAATGACAAGATAGAGGAGCTTGAAATTCAGGTCGAGCCGCTCAGAAAGCAGTCGGAGATCGCCAAGCGCTATCTCAGGCTGCGCGACGAGCTGCGCGTGCAGGAAATTTCCGCATGGATGACGACGCTTGATAAGATCCACGACAATTCCGCCGCGGTAAACGCCGAGTTCGAGCAGGTCAAAGCCGAGCTTGAGAAGGCGAAATATGAGCTGTCCGCGCTCTACGCCTCCTCCGACAGTATTTCGGAGCGTATGCGCGACAAGGACGTTGAAAGCGAGCAGGCAAGAGAGCGCCTGTCCGTGGCAGAAGCGCAGGCAAGCGACTGTGAAGCCAGGATCGCCGTTATCGAGGCGAACATAAAAAGCAGCATCGAGAGTATGGAGCGTATGCTTGCCGACCTCAAGGAGCAGGAAAGCCGCACGGGCGAAATTTCCGCACGTATCGGCGACGGCAGGGCGCGTATAGGTGAGCTTGAGGAGCAGCTGAAGGAGCTTGCTGAGAAGGAAAGCGAGAACGCAAACGTTCTGACCGGCTGCCGGATGAAGCTGCAAAGCCGCGAAAACGCGCTTGGCGAGATCAGCGACAGGCTCACAAAGCTCCAGATAGACGCTCGCTCAATGGACGGGCGCATCAATATGCTGTCCGAAATGGAAAAGGATTTTGAGGGCTTTTCAAAGGCGGTCAGAACCGTCATGCGTGAAAAGAGCCGCGGAAACCTGCGCGGCATACACGCGCCCGTGGCAAACCTTATCCGTGCGGACGACGAGTGCGCCCTTGCAATAGAGACGGCGCTCGGCGCGGCAGCGCAGAACATCGTTGTTGACTCTCAGCGCGACGGCAGCGCCGCTATCGAGCTTCTGAAGCGTCAGGACGGCGGCAGAGCGACGTTTCTGCCGATAGACACGATACGCGGCAGCGTCATGACCAACGCCCCCGAACGCGACCCGGGCTTTGTAGGCGTTGCATACGACCTTGTAAAATTTGACGAAAAATATGACAGGATAATCGCAAATCTGCTTGGCAGAACGGTCATTGCAGAAGCATTGCCCGATGCGGTGCGCATGTCCCGAAACAGCGGCAATTCTCTGAGGATTGTCACGCTTGACGGGCAGCTTATTAATTCGGGCGGTTCGATGACCGGCGGCAGCAGCGCAAAGGGCACTGGCGTTCTCTCCCGGGCGAACGAGCTTGAAAAGCTCAGAAAGCAGCGTGAAAAGCTGCGTGAGAGCGAGAAGGAATACGACCTGCGCGCAGAAAAAGTGAAGTCCGAACTGGCGGCGGTAAAATATCAGCTTGACATGGCGCTTGAGGATCAGACCGCGATCAAGACAAGGATATCGTCACTGCAAGCGGAAAGCCGCGCAACGGAAAATTCCGTCAGCCAGCTTCAGACGCTGCTTGACAGTCTCACCGGCGACAGCGAAGCGCGCAGGAGCGCGGCGGACGCTCACCGGCGCAGGATCGAGGATTTCAAGGCGCAGAAGGCCGAAAAAGAGAGCGTTCTTGCCGAAATAAACGCGAAGTCCGCCGGGATAAGAGACGAGATCGCAAAAATAACTGCCGGTAAGCTTGAACTTGAGAGCAGGCGTACACGCAACGACAAGGAAACCCAGCAGCGCAACGCCGACATAGTAGAGCTTGAGCGGCGCTGCGGGCGCATAGAGCAGAAAAAGCTCGCCTCCGAAATGGAGGAAAAGCAGATTCTCGACAAGCTCTGGGATAATTACGAGCTGAGCCACAGCGACGCGGAGTCGCTCCGTCAGCCGGTGGAAAATCTTTCAAAGCTCAACAAGTCCATCGCCGAGAAGCGGCGTGAGATAAGCTCTCTCGGCAATCCGAATCTCGGTTCGATAGAGGAGTTTGAGCGCGTCAACACCCGTTATGAATTTCTTACCGGTCAGCGCGACGATGTAGAAAAGGCAAAGAAAGAGCTGCTCGGCATAATAAGCGACATCACCGGCGAAATGACGGCTCTGTTCAAGGAGCGTTTCAAGGAGATAGACAGCGCCTTCCGCCAGACGTTTCTGGAGCTGTTCGGCGGCGGCAAGGCGGCGCTTGTTCTTGAGGACGAAAACGACGTTCTCAACTGCGGCATCGAGATAAAGGTGCAGCCCCCCGGGAAGGCGCTTTCAACGCTGAGCCTGCTGTCCGGCGGCGAGATGGCGTTTGTGGCTATCGCGCTGTACTTTGCGATTTTGAAGGTGCGCCCGACGCCGTTCTGCGTTATGGACGAGATAGAGGCCGCGCTTGACGAGGCGAACGTCGGCAGATACGCGTCATATATGCGCCGTATGTCCGACAAGACGCAGTTCCTTGTCATCACCCACCGCCGCGGCACCATGGAAGAGGCCGATATGCTCTACGGTGTGACGATGCAGGAGAAGGGCGTCTCAAGCGTTATCGCTCTTGACCTTGAGAGCGCTCAGAAGACTATTGAGGAGTAAAAATATGGGATTTTTCGACAAAGTATTCGGCGGTCTTGCCAAAACGCGAAACAACATGGTTGAGCTGGAGGCGCTGTTTCAGGGCTACGCTCCCGACCATGAGGATTTTTACGACGATCTTGAAGAGCTGCTTGTTCTGAGCGACGTCGGCGCCGCAACCGCCGCAAAGGTCTGCCAGGAAATGCGCAAGGCGACATGGGTAGACCGCTACCGCAAAGGTGCGGAAGCCCGCGATGGACTTATAAAGATACTCAAGAAGCTTCTTGACGCGGGCGACACGTCGCTGAAGCTCGACACAAAGCCCTCCGTCATTCTCATGGTTGGGGTCAACGGCGTCGGCAAGACGACCACTATCGGCAAGCTTGCCGCCCAGCTTATAGGCGAAGGCAAAAAGGTTCTGCTTGCCGCCGGCGACACATTCCGCGCCGCCGCGGGCGAACAGCTCAATATCTGGGCGGAACGTTCGGGCGCGGACATCGTGCGCCACGAGGAGGGCAGCGACCCTGCCGCAGTCGTATACGACAGCATTTGCGCGGCAAAGGCACGCGGCACGGACGTTATCATCATTGACACCGCCGGACGGCTGCACAACAAGGCAAACCTCATGAATGAGCTTTCCAAAATGCGCCGCATCATTGACCGCGAGCTGCCGGACGCCTCAGTCGAAACGCTCATGGTGCTTGACGCGACCACCGGACAGAACGGGCTTATCCAGGCGAAAGAGTTTCTCAATACTGCCGGACTTACCGGCATCGTGCTTACGAAGCTTGACGGCACGGCAAAGGGCGGCATAGTCTTCGCAATAGCAAGCGAGCTGAAGCTGCCGGTCAAATACGTCGGCGTCGGAGAGGGCATGGACGATCTTATTCCCTTTGACGCACAGACTTTTGTGGAGGCGCTGTTCAAATGAAGCTTATACTTGCCAGCAACAACAAAAACAAACTGCGTGAGTTCAGGCAGCTTATCGCCGGTATGGATATCGAGCTTATCGGTCAGCGCGACGCCGGGTGCGATTTTGAAGTCGAGGAGACCGGCGCGACCTTTGAGGAAAACGCATATTTAAAATGCTCTGCCGTGACGGAGGCGACGGGTATTGCGGCCTTTGCGGACGATTCCGGACTTGAGGTCGATGCGCTCAACGGCGAACCGGGAGTGTATTCCGCACGCTACGGTCCCGGGCATGATGCGTCCGACGCGGCCAGATACAATTACCTTCTGGAAAAAATGGAAAACATCGAGGACAGAAGCGCGCGCTTTGTCTGCTGTATATGCTGCACCATGCCGAACGGCGACATCATCCGCGCCCGCGGCGAGTGCGAAGGCTATATCATGCGCGCCCCGCACGGAGAAGGCGGCTTCGGCTATGATCCGGTGTTCCATCCCCTATGCACGGATAAGGGCATGGCGGAGCTTACGCCCGAAGAAAAGAATGAAATTTCCCACAGGGGCAAGGCGCTGCGGGAGTTTATAAAGAAGCTTGATGAATATATGAAAGCCGCGGAATAACAGGCGGTAAGCTTTGCGCCGTCTGAACGATAAAACGGAAATATTTGAATTTGCGGCAATGCCGCGTGGAGGGAAAAAATGCCGATAACAAGTAAGCAGCGCGCACAGCTTCGCGCCATTGCCACCGGGATAGACACCATATTTCAGGTCGGCAAGGGCGGGATAAACGACGCGCTTGTCGAGTCAGTCAGCAATGCGCTGAGAGCAAGGGAGATCGTCAAGGGCAGAGTTCTCGAAACCTGCGAATACAGCCCGCGTGAAGCGCTGGCCGAGCTTGCCGCCGCCTGCAAGGCGGAAGAGGTACAGGCGATAGGCACAAAGATAGTGCTGTATAAAAGGAACGAAAAAGAGCCTAAAATAGTTCTTGTAAAGGACAAGAAGAAGTAATGAAAATCGCTGTTTACGGGGGGAGCTTCAACCCTCCGCACCTGGGACATCTGGAGACGGCCAAGGCCGCGGCGGAGGAGTTTTCCCCCGACAAGCTGCTGATAATCCCCGACTGTATCCCCCCGCACAAGGAAATTTTTGCCGACAGCCCCACCCCCGCACAGCGGCTTGAGCTGTGCCGGCTCAACTTTGAGGGCATAGAATGTGCCGAAATTTCCGATATGGAGATCCTGCGCGAGGGCAAGAGCTATACCGCCGAGACGATCGCAAAGCTGCGCGAGGAATACGCCGATTGTGAGCTTTCCCTCGTTGTCGGTACGGATATGTTCATGTCCTTTGAAGCATGGTATAACTTTCCCTACCTGTTTGAACAGTGTACGCTGCTTGTAATGCCCCGCGAGGAGGACGACAGGTACGAGCTTAACCTGCGCAAGGAGGAGTACGAGAGGAAATACGGTGCGAGAATACGCATACTCGGTCACGTCCCGCTGCCGATGAGCTCCACCGAGATACGCGCATGGCTGCCGAGGCGCATGGGCTCCGATACGCTCAGAGCAGAGGTATATGCTTCCATTATAAAGAACAACTATTACGGCGCTCTGCCGGAGCTTACGTGGCTGCGCGGCGAGGTGATGCCGTACCTCTCCTCAAACCGGCTTGCCCATGTGGCCGGCTGCGAGAGCGAGGCGGTGCTTCTTGCGATGCAGTACGGCGAGGACGCGGAGGCCGCCGCCGAGGCCGCAATACTGCACGATATCACAAAGCGTCTCAGTTATAACGAGCACTTGAATTTGTGCAGAAAATATGGTATAGTCTGCGACAAATCCGAGCTTGACAACGTCAAGCTTCTCCACGCGATAACGGGCGCCGCTCTTGCAAAGGATCTGTTCGGCGTGTCCGAGGATATCGCGGCCGCCATCCGCTGGCATACCACCGGCAAGCCGGATATGACGCTGCTTGAGAAGATCATATACCTTGCCGATTATATTGAGCCTAACCGTGATTTTCCCGGCGTTGACAGACTGCGTGAGCTTGCGTATGACGATCTGGACAAGGCGCTTGTATTGGGACTGAGAATGAGCCTTGAGGAAGTGCGCTCACACGGGATCGAGCCGCACCCGCGCACCGCCGAAGCATATGAATGGTATAAAAACGAATGTCTGTAAGGAGGATACAAAATGCTTACTCCCGCTGAAATAGCCTATGTTGCCGCCAGCGCGCTGGAAAACAAGAAGGCAAACGACGTCAAAATACTCAAAACCGCAGAGCAGACCGTCATTGCGGACTATTTTGTCATCTGCCACGGTTCATCCACGACGCATATCAAGGCGCTTGTGGACGAGGTTGACAAGGCGCTGTCGGAATCCGGCGAGCCGCCCATCCGCCGCGAAGGTCTGCGTTCGGACATCTGGGTGCTGATGGACTTCGGAAGCGTAATTGTTCACGTTTTCACCGACGAGGCCAGAAAATTCTACAATCTTGAACGCCTTTGGAGCGACAGCGAAGAGGTGGCTCTCTCATCCCTTCCAAGCCCCCAATAATGGGGGCAGACGCATTAACCGAAGCCGTCGGGCTTTGGTCAGGGGAAAGCGTCACGCCGCGCATTTTGCCGGCTGCGGGAAACGCCGCAGAGCTTTCCAAAAAACTCCGGATGAATCAGGAAAAATTATAAAAGGATGAGAGCATTATGAAGTACGATTTTGCGAATATAGAAAAAAAATGGCAGGCAAAATGGGAGGAGACAAAGCCCTATGCCGCAACGGAGGATTCCTCCAAGCCCAAGTTCTACGGTCTTATTGAGTTCCCCTACCCCTCCGGCGCCGGTCTTCACGTCGGTCATCCCAGACCCTTTACCGCGATGGATATCATCACGCGCAAAAAGCGCATGGAGGGCTACAACGTCCTCAATCCGATCGGTTACGACGCTTTCGGTCTGCCCACGGAAAACTACGCGATAAAGAACCATATCCACCCCACCAAGGTTACGCATGACAACATCGCAAACTTCACCCGTCAGCTCAAGATGCTGGGCTACGGCTTTGATTGGGACAGAGTTGTCAACACTTCCGACCCGAATTACTATAAGTGGACGCAGTGGATCTTCCTCCAGATGTACAAGAAGGGTCTTGCCTACAAGGCGACCATGTCCGTCAACTGGTGTACGAGCTGCAAGGTAGTTCTTGCGAACGAGGAAGTCGTAGAGGGCGTGTGTGAGCGCTGCGGCGCTCCCGTTGTGCGCAAGGAAAAAAGTCAGTGGATGCTGGCTATCACCAAGTACGCCGACCGCCTTATCGATGACCTTGACGACCCCAACCTTGACTATATCGAGCGCGTCAAGATCCAGCAGAAGAATTGGATAGGCCGCTCAACCGGCTGCGAAGTTACCTTCAGGACCAACACCGAGGATGATATCACCGTCTATACGACCCGCGCCGACACGCTTTTCGGCGTAAGCTACGTTGTCATTTCTCCTGAGCATCCGCTTCTTGAAAAGTGGAAGAACATAATAAAAAATTACTCCGCCGTCGAGGATTACAAGCTTGCCGCGTCGCGCAAATCCGATTTTGAGCGCGGAGAGCTTAACAAGGACAAGACCGGCGTGCGTCTTGACGGCATTGAGGTCATTAACCCCGCAAACGGCGAAAAGGTTCCCATGTTCGTGTCCGACTATGTACTCATGGGCTACGGCACCGGCATCGTCATGGGCGTTCCCGGTCACGACCAGCGCGACTGGGAGTTTGCCACGAAATTCGGTCTGCCTATCATTGAAGTCGTCAGCGGCGGCGATGTGACGAAGGAAGCCTTTGTCGCAAAGGACGATTCCGCGATCATGGTCAACTCCGGCTTCCTCAACGGTATGACCGTCAAGGAAGCTATCCCCGCAATGAAGAAGTACGCCGCCGAACAGGGCTGGGGCAAGGAAAAGGTCAATTTCAAGCTGCGCGACTGGGTATTCTCACGTCAGCGCTATTGGGGCGAGCCTATTCCCATGGTCAACTGCGAAAAGTGCGGCTGGGTTCCTCTCCCCGAAAGCGAGCTGCCTCTCGTCCTGCCCAACGTTGAAAGCTACGAGCCTACCGACGACGGCGAAAGCCCGCTGGCAAAAATGACCGATTGGGTCAACACCACCTGCCCCTGCTGCGGCGGTCCCGCAAAGCGCGAGACGGACACCATGCCCAACTGGGCCGGCTCAAGCTGGTATTGGCTGCGCTATATGGACCCGCACAACGACAAGGAATTCTGCTCCAAGGAAGCGGAGCATTTCTGGGGTCCCGTCGACTGGTACAACGGCGGCATGGAGCACACCACGCTGCACCTGCTGTATTCCCGCTTCTGGCACAAGTTCCTGTACGACATCGGCGCTGTACACACCAAGGAGCCTTTTGCAAAGCGCACCTCGCACGGCATGATCCTCGGCAAGAACCCGCACTATGTCGGCAACTTTGCGACTGAGGCGGAGAAGCAGGAAATGCGCGAGAAGTACGGTGCGCAGGCAGAACGCGCCTCCGTCAAGATGAGCAAGTCTCTGGGCAATGTCGTCAACCCCGACGATGTTGTCAAGGCATACGGTGCTGATACCATGCGTATGTACATCATGTTCATCGGCGACTTTGAGAAGACCGCCACATGGTCGGACGAGGCCGTCAAGGGCTGCAAACGCTTCCTTGACCGCTGCTGGAATCTGATGGATCAGGCTGCGGACGATTACGCCGTCACGCCCAAGAACGAGGCGATCATACACAAGACCATCAAAAAGGTCACCGAGGATATTGATACGCTCAAGATGAACACCGCTATCGCCGCGCTCATGACCATGGTCAATGAATTTTACTCCAACGGCTGCACCAAGGGCGATCTTGAGTATCTTATGCTGCTGCTCTCCCCGTTCGCGCCGCATATGGTCGAGGAGATGTGGGAGCTGACAGGCTTTGCCGCAAAACGCGGCAAAATGGCAATGCAGTGCGCTTGGCCGAAGTATGACGAGGCGAAGACGATAGACGCCGTGCGCGAGATGGCCGTGCAGGTAAACGGCAAGCTCCGTTCCACTATCATGGTCGCTTCCGACGCCAACGAGCAGACGATCATCGACACCGCTCTTGCCAACGAGAAGATAGTCCGCTGCATGGAAGGCATGAAACTTGTAAAAACAATTGTCGTAAAGAACAAAATTATAAATTTAATACTGAAACCGCAAAACTGATTGTTGACAAGTGCGGAAAAAACCGGTATAATGCATCCGTTAACAAGCCGATTGTTGGCCCTTTAAGCGCCGCATGGCGTGTTTGGAGGGAGGGAAATAAATGTCTGAAATTTACGTCAAGGAAAACGAGTCTCTGGACAACGCTCTTAAAAGATTTAAGAGAAGCTGCGCAAAGTCCGGCGTTCTGGCTGACCTTAGAAAAAAGGAGTATTACCAGAGCCCCAGCGTCAAGCGTCGTAAAAAGTCCGAAGCAGCACGCAAGAACAAGAATAAGCGCTTCTATTAATTACCGATAATAAACAGTCTGAATTTTCAGGCTGTTTATTTTTTCGAACAGCAGCCGTATTCGTGTTGACTTTTATTCGGTCTGCAGTTATATTAACAATGATACGCAATTCCAAAATTTGAAAAGGAGAAAAATTCATGAAAAGATTTTCAGCGCTTATTTTATGTCTGGTAATGATCTGCTCCTGCGGTCTTGCGCAGTGCTTTGCCGACGAAGGCGAGCAGGTCGAAACCGCCGTCGTTATCATACCGGAAGCTCCGCTCTGTCTCGACTATGCCGGAATGAATCAGATCCTTGAGGTGCTGGAAAATTCAGACGGGTATCTCAAGGTCAGAACCGCAAACGGTGTTGAGGGACTTGCCGACGCAAGATGGCTCAACATCTTCCCCGCCTCCTGCAAGGCGCAGGTTCGCCCCGAACGCGCCGAGGTCTTTGCCGAAATGCTCAAGCAGGGAGATACCGTCGAGGTTATCGAACGCGGTGAAGAGTTCACCAAGGTCAGAGTAAACGACATTGAGGGTGAGATCGAGACCCGCTTCCTCCGCTTTGACGGCGATGAGGAGTATCAGTCATGGACCTGCTACTCTGCTCCCAACACTCTCGTTTTCAATAACCCCTGGCTCCGCGATGCGACCGGCAAAATCGTTTTCGATTCCCGTATGCTCCCCCACGGCGACTCCAACGCGACTTGGGTGAGAAAGAATACCGAATTTACCGTGCTTGCCGATCTGGGATACTGCTGCCTTGTCAAGAACGATTCTTTCGAGGGCTATATCGCAAAGGACTATGCTCTTGACACCGAGGTAGATTACACTCTCTGGCCGAATCCCTACGTTTTGGGAACTCCTGCCGCAGCCGGTGACGGCGACGGTGACGGCGAATGGACGCCTCCTAAACTCTGATTTCAAAATGTCAAAATAAACAGCCTGAATTAGACGGGTGCTCGTAAGACAGTAATTCTAAAAAATTACTATTTTACGGCATCTGTCTGACAGGGTTGGAAAACGACTACGAAAAGAACAATGTCGTGTCGAAAGACTCAACATCGTTCTTTTTCTATCTAAAAACCATTGAAATTACTGTGGTTTACAATGAAACGCATATTATTATGCGAGTTTAACTTTGATACGGTCTACGTGGAGCTAAAGTTCTCAGACGGCACTATAATTGCCATTGATACTATTGCGGTTGAAAATGAGGTAGCTGACAATATGTATCAGCGGTCAGAGCTTGACTATCTTATCTACAATGACCCGATTGCATACATCGCGATCTGATACTCAACGACAATCCCGAAGCCTACCTAAAAACAGTAACAGAACACAAATCTCTTGATTGATTCTCACACGCCCCACGGCCATCTTGGGGCGTGTTCTTAAAAATGTTACACTTTAATGTGATGAATTTTCTCGTATCATCTTGAAAACACTACGAAAACCATGTATAAGAATGTGTGTACACACAAATAGCTTTGAGTGTTTACTTTGAAAATCGGGGGACAAATATGAAAATAGAAATGGTAGAATCGCTCTTTTCCTCATGGCTCCGTCATGTGAAAGAGTGTCAAGTAGTACAAACAAACTGGAAAGTATCATCACAATGGTCGCGTTATCAGATGCCGAGGAATTAGAGCAAATGATGAAGCTCATCGACAAAACAAACAATAAAATAGAGGTGGACATATGCCCAAATACAACGGAAAGAATTATAGTTTGTCATATGCGTTAGAAAATATCGGTGATAATTTCTGGCGAATGTATCAAGATGACCTGTTCGAGTATGCTAAGGATCAATCTCGAAAAGACATCTTTGAACGTATTCATCAGAATTGGGATTGTCCAATGCAAATGTCCCCAAATGGTACAAACATTCGCATTGAGTGGGCTGTTGCTATTTACGAGCATGGAGATTGGGCGAAAAGCATAAAGATGTCAGTTCCCGATTATAAGGATACTACATCTCAAGTTTGCATTACTGATCCGAGACGTAAGTACCCCACCGAGTATCGCTGTGATAATGGTGTGTATGTGAGATCCCTTTCCGAATTATGCATTGCAAATTGGCTATACGCCAACAATATCGCTTTTGATTATGAACGTGCTGTTATGTTTGGAGAAGTAACCGCACATTGCGATTTCTATTTGCCCGAGCAAGATGCGTACATAGAATTTTGGGGTATGGTCAATAATGAAAAATACATCCAATACAAGCAATGGAAAGAGCCGCTATACGCACAAAATGGATATAAATTGGTATCTTTATACCCCAATGACTTAAAGAATTTGCGAGATCAATTTTTTATGAAGTTGAAGTAATATAGCTGTGCATAATAGAGGCAATATCTAACAGCAGATAACAGAAACCGCAAGCGACCGATACAGGTAAGGTTCTTCGTAGATGAAAAAGAAGAAGCTTTGATAAAATCTGCAAAAAGAAGTCGAAGTACATGAACGACAGATAGAAAATCTTGAGCAGTTTGTTCAAATGGCACACAGATATATCGACCTCACAGAACTCACACCATACGCCCTCTGAGAGCTTGTAAAGGCGGTTTATGTGGAGGCGCCGGACAAGTCCAGCGGCAAGCGCAAACAGAAGGTACATATCGAATATAACCTTGTTGGCTACATTCCCGTGGATGAACTGATAAAAGCGGAACAGGCATGGCCGAAATCATGCCTGTTCCAAGAAATTCAAATATTACTGTTTTACGGACACCGCCCACTTTTGGGCTGTTTATTTTTTCGAACAGCAGCCGTATTCGTGTTGACTTTTACCCGGTCTGCGGTTATATTAACAATAACAGGCAATTCCAAAATTTGAAAAGGAGAAAAATTCATGAAAAGATTTGCAGCGCTTATTTTATGTCTGGTAATGATCTGCTCCTGCGGTCTTGCGCAGTGCTTTGCCGACGAAGGCGAGCAGGTCGAAACCGCCGTCGTTATCATACCGGAAGCTCCGCTCTGTCTCGACTATGCCGGAATGAATCAGATCCTTGAGGTGCTGGAAAATTCAGACGGGTATCTCAAGGTCAGAACCGCAAACGGTGTTGAGGGACTTGCCGACGCAAGATGGCTCAACATCTTCCCCGCCTCCTGCAAGGCGCAGGTTCGCCCCGAACGCGCCGAGGTCTTTGCCGAAATGCTCAAGCAGGGAGATACCGTCGAGGTTATCGAACGCGGTGAAGAGTTCACCAAGGTCAGAGTAAACGACATTGAGGGTGAGATCGAGACCCGCTTCCTCCGCTTTGACGGCGATGAGGAGTATCAGTCATGGACCTGCTACTCTGCTCCCAACACTCTCGTTTTCAATAACCCCTGGCTCCGCGATGCGACCGGCAAAATCGTTTTCGATTCCCGTATGCTCCCCCACGGCGACTCCAACGCGACTTGGGTGAGAAAGAATACCGAATTTACCGTGCTTGCCGATCTGGGATACTGCTACCTTGTCAAGAACGATTCTTTCGAGGGCTATATTGCAAAGGACTTAGCTCTTGACGCCGAGGTGGACTACACTCTCTGGCCGAATCCCTACACTCCGAAGGCTGCCGCAGAGGTAGAGCCCGATAACCCCGGCGGCGGCGATAACCCCGGCGGCGGCGATAACCCCGGCGGCGGCGATATTCCCGGCGGCGGAGGCAATACCGACCCTGATCCGGGCGATATGCCGTGATAATTTAATAGTTAATAGTTACAAGCAAGAGCAGTCTGAGCCATTCAGGCTGCTTTTGCTTTCGACGATTATTTACAATCCTCCTCTTGTAAATATTTTCCTTTATGCTATACTATTTATGAATAGAGTTGTCTGCCGTAACGTTTGCGCAGAACGTCTCTTTTCAATCGTTTATATCCTGTATACCCACGCGGAATATGTCCGCGGATGACCATGCCTGCCCGCCGCGTAACGGCTGCCGTCCGGCGGGGCGGGTCTCGAGTCCGCGTTCAGCTTCAACTTTGCGTCATCGGAGAGTGATCGCGCCGTTCTGCGCCGCATGAGTTCTCCGTGACAATTTCGAGAGGACGGATCCGCAAAGGAGGAGGGATCTATCACAAGGATCATGACACAATTTCATAATGAAAGGAGTGAGCTGTAAAAGGTACAGGTAAACTCCTATGCTTTTACAGCAAAAACCATGAAAAAGCCTAAAAAGTTTTTTCGCAAGGCAGCGGCAATTTGCCTTGCAGTCTGCATGGTATTCACCATGCTCCCGGCCGCGTTTGCTGACGAAATAGCTTGGGATCAGCTTTCTCCTGAAGAGGCTCTTATGCTTCAGGCTCAGATGGAGGAAGCAGAACGCATCCGCAAGGAGAAGGAAAAGAAGCGCCTTGAAGAGCTGGCTGCACAGGCCGCTGCCGCTGCGGCAGCCGAGCAGGCAGCAGCAGAGGAAGCAGCCCGTCTCGCCGCCGAGGAAGCAGCGCGTCTGGCTGCGGAAGAAGCGGCAAGGAAAGCCGCTGAAGAGCAAGCATCCGCTCCTGCCGTGGAAGCACCCGCTGTCGAGGAACCCGCTGCTGAGGAACCTGCTGCTGAGGAACCCGGCGCTGAGGAACCCGCTGTCGAGGAACCCGCCGCTAAGGAACCTGCTGCTGAGGAACCCGCTGCCGAGGAACCCGACGCTGAGGAATCTGCCACTGAGGAACCCGACACTGAGGAACCTGCCGCTGAGGAACCCGACGCTGAGGAACCTGCTGCCGAGGAACCCGACGCTGAGGAATCCGCTGTTGAGGAACCCGACGCTGAAGAACCCGCTGTTGAGGAACCCGCTGCTGAGGAACCCGACGCTGAAGAACCCGCTGCTGAGGAACCCGACGCTGAGGAACCCGCTGCTGAGGAACCCGACGCTGGGGAACCCGCTGCTGAGGAACCCGACGCTGGGGAACCTGCTGCTGAGGAACCCGACGCTGAGGAACCCGCTGTAATGCTCGCCGCCGCTGCTTCTGTTGCGGTCGTTGAGGGTGATGAAGAAGAAAACACCGTGGCCGAAACCGCCGAAGCCGGCGCTTCCGCGCCTGTCGTTCAGGCTCCCCCCGCCGCTTCCAGCAACATCTGGAAGGCTGCGGGACAGTTCTTCAAGACTGTAAAGGAAGCCATAGATGCCATTTTCAACGCCGATCCGGCAGCAACGGAGGCAAAAGTTGAGCTTACGGAAGATTATGAAGGCTCAGACGGCATTGAGGTCGATGTTGACGAAGGCAAAAACGTAGTCATAGACCTGTGCAAGAAGACCTTTAAGGTCATTTCCGGAATCGCCGCAAAGCTTACGGGCAAAGGCTCCGTTACCGTTGAGAACGGAACCATCGCCTCGGAAGCCGACGCCGCAGTCGTTGAGACCGACGTTGCCGATCTTGACATCAAGAACGTCAATCTTATCGGAAGCGGTTCCGCATCTCCCGTGCTCGACATCAACGGCGGCGATGTGGACGTTACCGGCAGAACCACCATCGATTCCGGAAAGTCCGGCAACACCGCGATAGACATTTCCGGCGCTTCCGATGTTGACGTTGACACCACTGGGGTAGTCCTCGGCAAGGTCAGCGCCAGCGGCGCCGAAGTTGCCGCAGATCTTCACAACGGCTTCTATAACGGTGAAATATCCGCAGACGCCGGCGCAAAGCTTGCGGTAGACGGCGGCAACTACACGACGAACGTCGGAAAATATGTCGACGAAAAGACCAACTATGCCGAGATCAGCAATCCTGCGGGTAAAATCTACTCGGCAGGCAAAAACATTCCCTGGTCGGCTCTCGGTTCTTCAATGTTCGCCCCCACATTCGTTAATATGCTCAAGTCCGGCGGCGCAATAGCGCTCCCCGGGAATATAGCGGTCGGCAATTCCACCGGAAAGCTCATTTTCATCAACGGCAGAGCCGTCCTCAACGGTCAGAGCATATTCATCCCCGGATGCAGGTATATGTGCAGCACCGTCAGCATCGTTGACGGCGCGAACAGCGTCTGGTATAAGGGCAGTGAAGACGGACTGACCTTTGAAGTGAGCGCCGCCATTTCCTATGTTGCCATAGACAACGCCAAGGCCGACGCCGTTATCGACGGCGTGTACGCTGAGCTTGAAGCTGACACGCTCGAAGCGCTCAGTGCAGGCAGCCACAGCGTCAGATTCGTTCTCAAAAACGGCAGCGTTGTTGTGACCAGCATCAAAGTCGCTCCTGATGAGAAGATCGAATGGACAAAAGGCTCCGAAAACGGCTTGCAGTATGAGATGTCCGGCAAGATCAAAAAGGTTCTGATCGACCATGTAAAGGTCAGCGCGGAAACGGACGGAAAGAATGCCGTCATTCCCGCTTCCATACTTCAGGATCTCAAGACCGGAAAGCATACCGTTGAGTTCGTGCTTGAGAACACCGCTCACGTTGTCACAAGCATTACAGTCAAATAAGCATAATCAAAAAATATTGCAGATGAAAACCCATCTGCAATATTTTTTGCCGTTAAAACGGCTATGAAAAAACAGGAAATGTCGGAAAAAATATTTTAGAAAAGAAAAAGAGTTTTCATTGACGAACGGCGCGGTCTATGTTAACATAACAATGTAAATTACGTAACCCCAGAGAGGAGGCGATGTTTTGGTAAAGGCAAAATTTGACCCCGATAGAGTTCTCGGCAAGGGAATAACTCATTTCGGACGGCAGGAGCTTTGCGATTTCGTTGCGAAGCTGTGTGAATATATCAAGGCAGACGTTGGAGCGGGTGTTTACAGGGGCGGAATTTATCCCGAGAACATCAGCATCGACGAAAACGGAGGCATCGCCGTTGGTCCTGCAAAGCAGGAGGATTGGACGGGGCAGGAGCTTGACTTCCTCCCGCCGGAGCTGTATTGGAACGGGAAGCGCACCCCCGCCGCCGATGTTTATTCGATAGGGCTTCTCATGTACTATGCCGTAACGGGCGGCAAGCTGCCGTTCGAAGGGAAATGCCGCGACCCGCAGCTGAGGCGGATGGGCGGCGACAATTTTGAAGTCCCGAAGGAGGCCGGGCGCAGGCTCGGCGAGATTATAGGCAAAGCCACCCGCTTCAAGGCGGCCGAACGCTATCAGAGCATGGACGAAATGCGGGTAATGGCGGAAAGCTGCCTCAAAAACCTTTACCTCAACGGTGCGCCGAGTGCCGAAGTGATATTCAAAAAAAATGATGATGATTTGACGGAGATCGAAAAGCTGATGGTTGGTATTATTGAAAAGGAAGAAGACACCCCCATTCCCGCGCCGGAGGATAGCGAAGACGTTTCCCCCGTCGAGGAAAATGCGGAAGATGAAACGGAAGCAGCCGAAGCCGCCCCTGCCGCGGCAAGCGGCGAAGAGGATTTTGACCTGTATATCCCCCAGAGTGAGCCTGACGGCGATGAGGGTGAGCTTGAGCCGGTATATGTAACTGCGGACAAAAACGCCGCCCCTGCGGTGCAGTACACCAAGGGTGCGGAAAGGGAGCGTATCTCCGCCGAAAAGCTTAATCGCCGCAAGCGCCGCCCCGTGGCAATAATCCTTGTGCTTTGCGCCGTACTCGTCATCGTCTCTATCCTCTTCAACGCCCTGATAAAAGATCTTACCGAAAGTACCGAGGAGACGCAGAAAGCAGCCGAAAACATTGAACATGGCGACTATTCGGCACTTATAGATGACGATGAACCTGCCGCCTCCGCCGTCAACGTGACGCCCGCGCCCGTGGACACCTCGAACGACCTTGACATACCGCCCGATCCTTCGGAAGCGCCTTATATTCCCGGCGCCGACACAGCCGGAACGGCGCAGTCCTCCGAGCCGGTAGAGCATAGCTATAAGGTATTTGTTGAAGACGTCAGTTGGGAGCAGGCCAAGGAAAAGTGTGAAGCCCTCGGCGGCCACCTTGTCGTCATCAACGACGCGGACGAATTTGCCGTGGTTACTCAGCTTGCTTCCGATGCCGGCGTGACATATGTCTGGATCGGCGGACACCGTGAAAACGGAACCGTGATCTGGGAAGACGGTTCATCCAAAGTCTACGAAAAATGGGCTTACGGCGAACCCTCCTACACCGACAACGGTGTTCCTGAGGATTATATGCTTTTGTGGAATAACAGGGGCTGGTCACAGAACGACAGCCGCAACGACCCCTGCAAGGACTTTGCGCATATGTACAGCGGCAAAATAGCGTATATCTGCGAATACGGCGGATAAAAACCATATGTGATCAACAGGGAGCGCGGCGCGCTCCCTGTTCAGCTTGTCAAAAAAGTCCTTACAAGACTTTTTTGACAGTCTGTGTTCTTTTGTGTTCCGGCGGCATAACGCCGGTAACGGCAGATGCATATAATGCTCCGAGGGCAACCTCGCAAATACCAAAATTCGGAGGTATTATATGCCTGATAACGATTACTACTCCACCAAGATATATTCCGACCGCTGCAACGGCAGCTGCGGCTGCTGCGGCTGCGGCAGCAACGTAGGTCCGGCGGGGCCAATGGGCTTGCAGGGGCCTCCGGGACCGCAGGGACCGCAAGGTCCGCAGGGGATACCGGGTCCTGCCGGTCCGGCGGGGCCGCAGGGTGCGACAGGCGCGACCGGCGCAACGGGTCCGCAGGGGCCGTCGGGCGCAACCGGCGCGACCGGAGCGACGGGACCGCAGGGGCCGCAGGGTGAGACGGGCGCAACCGGAGCGACGGGACCGCAGGGGCCGCAGGGTGAGACGGGCGCAACCGCGACCAACCAGAACGCCATGCTGTACAGCGCCGCCTCACAGGCGGTTGACAACGCCGCCGCGATACCGCTCGGAACCAATGTGATAAATTCCACCGGCGACATAACCGCCAGCGGGACGACCGGCGTCACGCTCACGCCCGGTCAGTACCTTGTGACCTTTGACAGCGACGCAAGCGTCACAACCTCCGGAACCGTGGGCGCGGCGCTTGCGCTGAACGGCTCGGCCGTACCGTCTGCGGTCACATCTATAACCGCAGATGCAAACGATCCGCAAAGACTTTCGCTCAGCGCGATAGTCAGCTCGACCGGCACGGAAACGCTGACCGTGCTGAACAACGCCGGCAACAGCGTGAACTACGCCAACAGCACCATGACGGTAACGAAGCTGGCATAAAAACCAACTGCGGCTCCCTGATTTTTCGGGGAGCCGCAAGTCTTTTTATACCTTTACATCTTATTTGCCGTCGATTGAAAAGTATTTGACAACGTCGTGCAGGTAAACGGTATAGTAAACCGTGTGATAGAAATTGTTTTTATCCGCAACGGCTATGCAGTCAAAGGAGATAGGCTTTTCAAATTCGAACGTGAAGCGCTCGACTTCGCCCGCTTTTTCCTTGCTCATGGTATATTCGGCGACTTTTTCCCACGCCTTGCTGCCGCGCTTTACATATATTTCCCACTCGCGGAACGGGTTGCCGTTATACTGCGTAATGGACGTATCAAGGCTGAACGCAACACACTTTCTGATAGGTGCGGCAAGGTGGTAAACGTCTGTGTATACGCCGTGGAAGCATGTGCCTCTGCTGCCTTCCCATTCGCCCTCCATGTCTCCGCAATTGCTTGTATATCCCGTGTAAAATATTTCGTCGCCCATAACGCCGGTAAGCTCGCCGCAGTTTTCAAACGCCGTGCGGTTGATCTCCGCCACGTCAAAGCCGGGCATATTCACGACTGTCAGAGACGGGCAATTGCTGAAAGCATTTGCGCCGATATGTACAACGCTCTTCGGCAGAGTCACGCTTGTAAGTCCGCTGCATCCGGCGAAAGCGTTGTCGCCTATCGCCGCAACTTCCAGTCCGTCGATCTCATCCGGAATGACAAGCTCTGCCGGGCAGTCCGCCATATAGCCGGTTATTATTGCTTTCCCGTCTTCCTCCGCATAGCTGAACGGGCTGAGGGCATCTCCCTCCGACGCGCCGCAATCGGCACATGTCTTAGGCGCATCAAAGGTTGCCTCTGTCCAGTTGTGTCCTATTGCGCTTTCTACCGTTTCGCCGCAGACGCTGCAAACGGCATCCTCCGTGCAGTCGGGCTTACCCGCTGTGTGTCCCAAAGCCTCGCCCTCGGTCGCGCCGCAGACGGTGCAGGTCTTCGGTTCGGTGCAGGTCGCTTCCGCCCACGTGTGTTCCGCAAGCCCGCCCTCGGTCACGCCGCAGACGGTGCAGGTCTTCGGTTCGGTGCAGGTCGCTTCCGTCCACTCATGTCCGAGCGCTTCACCCTCGGTTTTACCGCACTTGGCGCAGGTCTTCGGCTCGGTGCAGGTCGCTTCCGTCCACTCATGTTTGAGACAGCATGCGCCGAGAGTAACCGCAATGGATAAAGCCAGAAGCAGAATCAGCAGTTTCTTCATTGAAATCCTCCCTTTTTATATGATTTTGTTCACAGCCTGTGTTAAAGATATCATGAGCACGGTATAAAAACAACAAAAAACGGATGAAAACGCTGACAACAAATCTTCCCCGTGATTATATTATACAGGCGATCCGATGCAGAAAAGCACCGCGGGCTTTCGCCCGTGATGCTTTTGCAGTAAATTTTATTTCCCGTCTATTGAAAAATGGCAGATAACGTCATAAAAATCAATGGAGGACGAAACGGAATGATAGACATTCTGCTCCTCAACGATAGTAACGGCGTCAAATGTTACAGGGGCATCAAATTCAAAATCAAAATGCTGATATTCGCCTGCCCTCTCCTTTTCCATAACATAGTCGGCGATTATATTCCATTTGCCGGAAAGATCGCGTGCGTAAACAAACCATTTGCCGAACGGATTCCCTGTATATTCGGTAATTGCCACATCCATGCTGAAGCCGATACAGTTCGTCACTGTATCGTTGAGCTTGAATATATTGGTGTTTACCCCGCGCAGAGAGACATTCTGCTCCGAGGTCCACGCGCCGTCAAGCGCGCCTATATTATCATTGAACCCCGTATATTTTATGCTGCCGGTATCGACCGCCTCAAGATTTGTGCAGTTATAGAACGCCGTATGATCGAACTCAGCGGTTTCTCCGCTGGGCATATACACATATTTCAGGTTTTTGCAGTCTTTGAACGCATAATTTTCAATTTTGACAACGCTCTCCGGTATCGTCACTCTGACAAGCTCATCCCTGCCGTCAAAGGCGTACTTTCCGATGGCGACGACCGGCTTCCCGTCGATTTCCGCGGGAATTTCGAAGTTGGCGTCACATTCGATGGCATAGCCGGTAATGGCAACGCCGTCTTCTTCATTGATATAGAGAAGCGGGTTCAGCGGTTCGCCTTCGGTTTTGCCGCAGGCAATGCAGGTCTTCGCATGGGTGTATGTAGCCTCCGTCCACTCATGCCTGAGACAGCATGCGCCGAGAGTAATTGCGACGGTCAACGCCAGAAACAGTATCGCTATCTTTTTCATCAGGGTTCGATCCTTTCTGTAAATCAGCCGTTTTCGCTATATATTATCAGGATAACATGAACCCTGTGCAAAATCAACAAAAAAATCGCTTTGTTAAAGCGATTTTTTGAAGGGCTTTATTGTTCTGTTCAGACACAGCTGCGCGGCTATGCCGTTTACGATCCCCGCCGCGACGCCCGAAAAAATGAGCACCGGAAAATAGATGATCACCTGCGCCGTCTGCACAACACACGCCGCAACGGCAAGCTGACCAAGATTATGGAATACGCCGCCCGCCATGGATACGCCGGTGACGCTGAATACTCCGGCTTTTTTTATCAGTATCATTGCACACAGGCTGACCATGCCGCCCGCAAGCGCATACAACGCGGAAAAGGGCGAACCGAACAGCAGCCCCACAAGCACAATACGTACAACATTTACCGCAAATGCATACCTTCCGTCAAACCGGTACAAAACGTAAACGATCACTATATTTGCAAAGCCGAGCTTTATGCCGGGCATTCCGACGGAAAACGGAATAACGGCCTCAATATACGAAAAAATCAGCGCAGCGGCGGCAAGCATAGCGCAGACGGCAAGCTTTCTTGTTTTGGAATCATTCATAGCGTCAATAAATTACGGCGTCAATATCCGTATCACCCGTGATGCGCACAAGCATACGGTGCGGCAGGCAGATGATCGTCTGCGCCGGACGGGATATGCGTCCAAAGCGTTCACAGTCAAGGTTAGGGCAATCACTGTCCGCAACGCATACCGTTGAATCGCTTATTCTCACGGTATTATGCCCATACACGGTATCAACATCTATTTCCCTGTCAACATTCAGCGGATATCTGCCGTATTCCTCCCCGTTCACGCTTATAATGACCGTGCTTCCGGAAGCGGGCTGCAAATTTGCCGCCAGAACGCTTCCCGCACCCATAAGCAGGAATACCGCAAGCAAAACAATGTCTGCTTTATTAAAGAAAGAGAACAGTTTATTGCTTGATTTTTTATTTTTCATATAAAATACACCGGAATATGCTTAAATTATTCCATACGCGCTCATTCGGAAGCGTCGTGTGCGGAGAACGGCTTTCTCAGGATCACGGAACCGTGCAGGTCGCATACGGGCGTAGGAAAAATCCGCCGTGCGCAGCAAAATTCGCTGACCGCCTGTCCGGCGCCGGTGAATTGAGTACTGTTTACATCGTGGACGATGATCGCCCCGCCGCAGCTCATTCTGTCCCAGAAGAGCGGGAGCGCCGCCGCAGTCGGTGCATACAGATCCGCGTCGATAGAAACAAAGGCGAATTTTTCGTTCTCGCAGCCCGAAAATGTGTCCGGAAACCAGCCCTTATGGAACACCGCCCTTTCCGGATACGGAAGCCTTGCGCGAACCGCCTTCTCCGATGTGTCCGAAAAATCGCCGGCGGCGGCTCCGGAAAAACCGTTCGCCGCCTCGACCGCCACATCTCTTTCAGTAAAGCCCTCAAACGTATCAAAAAGGTGTATCATCCTGTCAGGAAACGCCGCGGAGATGCACGCGGCAAAATCGCCCTTGAAAACGCCAAGCTCTGCGGCCGCGCCGGTCGTGCCGAGCGCATTTATCTGCTCCGCCAGCAGGCGCATTGTTCCGAGACGCACATCAAAGCTTTTCAGTGCGCCAAGCGAAAAGGCCTCCCCCGCAAAGCCGAGTGTGCGGAGCTGTCTTGCCATGGCGGCGGCGCGTTCACCGTCAAGCACGCCTATGCACACCGCATCGGGCGCTTTTGCGAAAGCCTCCTCCGGGGAAACGACGGGAAGCCCCGCCGCAGTGCCGCCCTGCTTCTTTGGAGAATTGTCGGCAAAGCATAGTATGTCATAGTCTGTGCCGAGCAGGCGCGCCGCCATCGTCCCCATCTGTCCGGCGCCGAACACAACCGTTTTTTTCATGGCATTTTCTCCTTACCGTTTTGCAAGGATCTCTCTGAGAACCGTGCGGACGTCAGCGCACTCATACTTTGCGTGAGCCTTTACGTCATCCCGCGCTCCCGACATTGCGCAGCCGTATCCCGCGCACTCCAGCATTTCTATATCGTTATCGCCGTCCCCGAATGCGGCGACGTTTTCAAGCCCGATTCCCAGATACTTTGCCGCAAAGCGCAGACCGTCGCCCTTGTCGCCGTCCTGAAAATCGAGCCACTCCCTGCACGATTCGGTGATATAGCGCACCTTGCCCTGCCAACGCGCCTTCATCGCGTCTATAAACTCCATGGTTATCCCGTTTCTGTTGAAAATCGAGAACTTGATGATCTCATCAACGACCTTGTCCGCGCTTTTGGCTATGCGAACCGACATCTCCCAATCCCGCAGCACGGAGAGGACATCCCCGTCGCGCTTCGGCATCATCACATAGCTGTCGGCAGTACACATAACGCCCTCATATTCCAGAGGCAGAGTGCGCACGTAGTCCAGCAGAGTAAAGCAAAGCTCCCTCTCCATCGGGCGCAGATATATGTTTTTCCCCTGCCACATGACATTGCAGCCGTTGTCGCAGATAAACAGCATATCGTCCGCGACCGGCGCAAACATTCTGTGCAGGTTCCCGTAAGGCCGCCCGCTGGCCGCCGCAAAAATTATTCCCTTTGCCCTGAGGGCGCGGATAAGCTCAAAATCCGTCTCGGCAAGGTCAAACGTACCTTTTTCCACAAAGGTGCCGTCCATATCAGTGGCGATAAGTTTTATATCTTTAAAAGTATCTGTCATTTTTGTCCGTATTTCCGATTGTATTTCTCTTCGGGACTGCGCCGCGCAATGCGTTGCAGTTTAAAAGGCAGCAGCAAAATGAACATCTCGCCGCTGCCCTTGTATATTATTCCACGCTTATCATGTAGTAGTAAACCGGCTGTCCTCCGTCTATCAGGCTGACCTCGGCGTCGGAGAAGCAGGCAGAAAACGAATCATACACTTCCTGAGCCTCTTCCTGAGTGACGTTCTCGCCATAGTAGATGCTGATAAACTCCGGATTCAGTTCATCAAACGCCCAGTTCAGCTCCTCAAACAGCTTTCTCTTGTTCGCGTAGCTGCCGATAAGCTTCCCGTCCAGCAGGGCAAGATATTCGCCCTCATGGATATTATGTCCGTCAAAGTCCGAATCCCTCGCGGCATAAGTCACCATTGCGGTATGCACCTGCGACTTCGCCTCGTTCATGGCCGCGACGATCTCGTCTTCCTCCTCATCCGGGTTGAATGTCAGCATTGCCGAAATTCCCTCCGGCACGGTGCGCGTGTTGATCACGATGACCTTTTTCTCCGTGAGAGGTATGCACTGCTCCGCCGCCATGATGATATTCTTGTTGTTGGGAAGCACGAAAACCGTCTCGGCAGGCGTGTGGTTTATCTCGGTAAGTATATCGTCCGTGGAGGGATTCATGGTCTGCCCGCCGGTAACGATGGTGTCAACGCCGAGTTCCCTGAACATCTCCGCCATGCCGTCGCCCGCGCACACCGTGACAACGCCGTACTTCTTCTCGGGTTTTGCGACAGCGTCCTGTGCGCCGCCGTTCTCAAGCTCACGCTCTATTGCGTCAAGATCGTCGGTTGTCTGCGCCTTGCGTCCGGCGACGATATCGTCATGCTGCGTGCGCATATTCTCGATCTTCGCAAGCTCAAGAGTGCCGTATTTCTGCGACTCCGTAAGCGCTTCGCCGGGAATATTCGTATGCACATGAACCTTGAACTGCTCGTCGTCCTCGCCGATGACAAGACTGTCGCCGATCGTATCCAGATACGCCCTGAGCGGGGCAAGATCAACGTCCGGATTTGTCTTGCGCATGATATAGACGGTGTCGAACGCGAAAGTTATCTCCTCCGTGTCGAACACGTCAAAGGGAGACTCCTCATTTTCGGATACCCTGACGCTCTGCTCCGGGGCGGCAACTTCGCCGCGCAGATACGCGAGCATCGCCTTGAGCATTATGATATAGCCCTTGCCGCCGGCATCCACGACGCCTGCTTTTTTGAGCACGGGGTTGAGATTGATCGTATCCTCAAGCGCTTCTTCACCGGCTTTTACGGCGGCGTCCAGCGCTTCCTCCGGCTCCGCCCCCTTCTCCGCGGCAGCGACCGCGGCGGCGGCTGCGAGACGGGAGACCGTAAGTATGGTTCCCTCTGCCGGCTTCATTACCGCCTTATAGGCCGCATCGACGCCCTCGGATATGGCGCAGGCAAACTCAAGTCCGTCCGCACGGTCAATGCCCTTCAGTTTTTTCGCAAGTCCCCTGAACAGCAGCGACAAAATAACGCCGGAATTGCCGCGTGCGCCGCGCAGAAGCGCGGAGGCGGCGCAGTCGGCGACCTTATCCACTCTGTCAAAGTTCTTTTTCCTCAGTTCGGCCGCCGCCGTATTGAAGGTGAGGGACATATTTGTGCCGGTATCTCCGTCGGGTACCGGAAAAACGTTAAGTTCGTTGACAAGACGTACGTTTGAGCTTATCGCCGCGTCTGCACACAGAAGCATATCCTTTAAAAGCGCGGCGTCTATATATTTCTCCAAAACTCTTTACCTCCGGGGTGATTTCGTATCAGGCGAATCAGATTATTGTGTCAATAAAAACGTCCACGCTTTTTATGGGTACGCCCGTGGATTTTTCAAGCTTATATCTGACCTCGCTCATTATGCTCCTGCCGACAGCGGAGAAATTGACCCCGTGGTCAACCCCGATGTGCAGCTCGAGTGAAACCGTCCCGTCATCGTTCATATGCGCCACAATGCCCTTGGACATCGACTCTCTGCGCAGAAGCTGCCACGGGCCGCCATCCTTTGTGCAAGTCACCATTCCCTTGACTCCGAAGCAGCTTGTCGCGGCATCGCCCGCCATATTTGTCAGCACATCATTGGTAATGCTGATCGTGCCTTTTTCGTTGCTGATATTTATCATTATGCTCGCTCCTTCCGGAAAATGGTCAATAGGTATTTTTGCAAATTCCATGTTATTATATTACAGTTTCCTGAAAAGTACAAGGTGAAAAATGTTTTAATTTTCGTTTTCGGTGCCGCATTGCTTCTTATCTTTTTGTAGGAAGTCACAATTTGTTATTTTTTATTCAATTTCTCCAATTGAAAGGTTTACAATCGGGAAATTTGATGTTAGAATTACTATGCCTTTTTACAGGTAGGAACGCATTTTATTTTATATAGGAGATGAATATAGAAATGCAGAGACACTTCAAAACCATGGACGGTAATAACGCTGCCGCCCATGTATCCTACGCATTTACCGAAGTCGCCGCAATCTACCCCATCACCCCGTCCAGCCCCATGGCCGACTATGTTGACCAGTGGTCGGCAGCCGGCAGAAAGAACCTGTTCGGTTCCACCGTCAAGGTTCAGGAGATGCAGGCCGAGTCCGGTGCGGCCGGTGCGGTTCACGGCTCTCTCAACGCCGGTGCTCTTACCACCACCTACACCGCATCTCAGGGACTTCTGCTGATGATCCCCAATATGTACAAGATCGCCGGTGAGCTTCTGCCCGGTGTCTTCCACGTCAGCGCCCGCGCCCTCGCAAGCCACACACTGAGCATTTTCGGTGATCACAGCGACGTTATGGCATGCCGTCAGACCGGTTTCGCCATGCTGTGTGAGTCCAATGTTCAGGAAGTTATGGATCTCAGCCCCGTTGCCCACCTTGCAGCCATCAAGGGCCGCGTTCCTTTCCTCAACTTCTTCGACGGTTTCCGCACATCTCACGAGCTTCAGAAGATCCAGGTCTGGGATTATGAGGATCTGGCCGACATGCTCGATATGGACGCCGTAAAGGCATTCCGTGAGAGAGCACTCAACTCCAACCATCCCACTATGCGCGGTTCCCACGAGAACGGCGACATCTTCTTCCAGAACCGTGAAGCCTCCAATGTTTACTACAATGCCGTTCCCGGCATCGTAGAGGAGTACATGGGCAAGATCAACGCCAAACTCGGCACCGATTACCAGCTGTTCAACTACTACGGCGCTCCCGATGCAGAGCGTGTTATCGTTGCAATGGGCTCCATCTGTGACGTTGCAGAGGAAGTCATTGACTATCTCACCGCTCAGGGCGAGAAGGTCGGTCTTGTAAAGGTCCGTCTGTTCCGTCCGTTCTGCCCCGATAAGCTTCTTGCCGCTATCCCTGCAACCGCAAAGAAGATCGCGGTTCTCGACCGCACCAAGGAGCCCGGCGCACAGGGCGAGCCTCTCTATCTCGATGTCGTCACCGCGCTTGCAAACGCAGGCAAGACCGACATCCAGGTCATCGGCGGCCGTTACGGTCTTGGCAGCAAGGATACTCCTCCCGCATCCGTCTTCGCAGTTTACAACGAGCTGAAGAAGTGCGAGATGAAGCATCAGTTCACTCTGGGCATTGTTGACGACGTCACCAATATGTCCCTTGAGGAAGGTCCCGCTCCCTCCACCTCCGCTCCCGGCACTATCGAGTGCAAGTTCTGGGGTCTCGGCGGCGACGGTACGGTCGGCGCAAACAAGAACTCCATCAAGATCATCGGCGACTACACCGATAAGTTTGTTCAGGCATATTTCCAGTACGACTCCAAGAAGACCGGCGGCGTTACCGTGAGCCATCTGCGCTTCGGCGACAAGCCCATCAAGAGCCCGTACTACATCAACAAGGCCGACTTTGTCGCATGCCATGTTCCTTCCTACATCACCAAGGGCTTCCCCATCGTCCGTGATGTACGTCCCGGCGGCACCTTCCTTATCAACTGCCAGTGGAGCTTTGAGGAGCTTGAGCATCATCTCGACGCCGCTTCCAAGCGCTACATCGCCGAGAACAACATTCAGGTCTATATCATCGACGCTATTGACCTTGCAAAGAAGATAGGCATGGGCAAGCGCACCAACACCATCCTCCAGAGCGCCTTCTTCACCCTCGCAAAGGTCATGCCTCAGGAAGAGGCTATCGGCCACATGAAGGAAGCCGCAAAGAAGTCCTACCTCAAGAAGGGTCAGGATATCGTCGATATGAACTATCAGGCTATCGACGCCGGCGCGACCGCGTTTACCAAGGTCGAAATTCCCGCGTCCTGGGCAAATGCCGTTGACGCTCCTGTTCACAGCACTCTGACCGGACGCGAAAAGACCGTCAAGATGGTCAAGACCATTCTTGATCCCGTCGATAAGATGGACGGCGATTCCCTGCCCGTATCCGCCTTCGTCGATCACGTGGACGGCACCTTCGAGCTGGGCGCTGCCGCTTACGAGAAGCGCGGCATTGCCGTTTCCGTTCCCAAGTGGGATGCCGAGAAGTGCGTACAGTGCAACCAGTGCGCATTCGTCTGCCCCCACGCCACCATCCGTCCCTTTGCACTCACCGAAGCTGAGGCCGCTGCCGCTCCCGCAGGCACCAAGATGGCAGACATCAAGGTCGGCAAGGGCAAGGGCGAGTACAAGTTCGCAATGGCAGTTTCTCCTCTGGACTGCATGGGCTGCGGCGTCTGCATAGGTCAGTGCGCTGTCCACGCAATTGAGATGGTTCCCATGGAAAGCCAGCTTGCCGAGCAGGAAGTTTTCAACTACATGGTCGAGAATGTTTCCGCAAAGCCCGACATGTTCGTTGCGGACAATGTCAAGTTCAGCCAGTTCTCACAGCCTTATCTCGAGTTCTCCGGCTCCTGCGCAGGCTGCGCCGAGACAAGCTATGCGCGCCTCGTAACCCAGCTGTTCGGCGATCATATGCTCATTTCCAACGCCACCGGATGCTCCTCTATCTGGGGCGGCCCCGCCGCAACCTCTCCGTACACCGTTGACAAGGACGGTCACGGTCCCGCATGGGCAAACTCCCTCTTTGAAGACAACGCGGAGCACGGTCTTGGTATGTACCTCGGTCAGAAAAAGATCCGCGACGATCTGAAGAGCAAGGTCGAGTATATTGCGGAGAACGCAAAGCGCGACGACATCAAGCAGGCTGCTGCCGATTACCTCGCCACCTACGACGACGGCAACGCAAACCAGGAGCCTTCCAAGCGCCTCATCTCCCTGCTCGAAGCAAAAGAGACTCACTGCGACACCTGCTCTGAGATCCTTGCAAAGAAAGACTTCCTCAACAAGAAGTCCACTTGGATATTCGGCGGCGACGGCTGGGCGTTCGATATCGGTTTCGGCGGCGTTGACCACGTTCTCGCTTCCGGCGAAGATGTCAACATCTTCGTATTCAACACTGAGGTTTACTCCAACACCGGCGGACAGGCCTCCAAGGCTTCCAACATCGGTCAGGTCGCACAGTTTGCGGCTGCCGGTAAGGAAATCAAGTCCAAGTCCCTTGCCGAGATCGCAATGACCTACGGTTACGTCTACGTTGCTCAGATAGCAATGGGCGCAAACAAAGTTCAGACCCTCAAGGCAATCGCCGAGGCAGAAGCCCATAAGGGACCCTCCATCATCATCGCTTATGCTCCCTGCGAAATGCACAGCATCAAGGGCGGTATGGAGAACTGCCAGAAGGAAATGGACAAGGCTGTCAAGTGCGGCTACTGGAATCTGTTCCGCTTCAACCCGGATGCAGAGAAGCCCTTCACGCTCGACAGCAAGGAGCCCGCAGGCGGCTATCAGGAATTCCTGATGAACGAAGCACGTTACAGCCGTCTGACCCGCGAATTCCCCGAGAGAGCAAATGTTCTGTTCGAGGAGTCCGAGGAGAATGCAAAGGCGCGCTACGAGCACCTGATGAAGCTCAAAGCACTCTACGAATAATCCCCATACACAATCAGCCCTCTCCGGTTTGCCGGAGAGGGCTCAGTTTGTCAAAGAAGCAAGCTTCTTTGACAAAAGGGATTGCACTGCGCTCTGTGCCTCGGTTGTTCGCCGCAGGCGAACAATTCGACACTAGCTACGTGAGAAGAATTTTCTCCGACGTACACGCCGCCGGATAAAATGATCAAAACTGTTTTTTGCCTGCGGGCAAAAAACTCTGCGAGGCTTTTGCGGTAGTCTCAGCCCTCTCCGGTTTGCCGGAGAGGGCTTTTCAGTTATATATCCCATTTACATTTTTTTCTTCATATGCTAATATTATGTCATAAAGAGATTTTTTGTAAAACATGCTGAAACAAAATCGCCTTTGAATCGTATTTAATGGCAGAAAACATTTCAGGAGGAAAAAATCATGAAAAATAAGCTTCTCGCCGTTTTCCTTGCCCTCTGCACTCTTCTCAGCCTCACGGCGTGCGGCGCCAAGGCAGCTGTGCCATCCACAACCGACGCTATCGACGTGACGCCTGAGGTTGCCGAAAAGAGCACCGAAACAACCAACCCAATGAACACCGTTTCCGACTATAAGGCGCTTGTGAGCGCACAGCCCTCTATCAAGCTCAACGACGTTCCGGAAAAGGCCGAAAACGTTACCTACTGCTGGATCAGCAATATTCCCCCGATCGACCAGATAGATTTCACCTTGGACGGGCATACATACTGCTTCCGTGCAGCCTCATGCCCCAACGGCACCGCTTCCGCTGATATCTCCGGCGTTTACGATCAGCTTCCGTCCGTTTCCACGGTCGACGTCTCCGGCGAAAATCAGGCGGGCGGCTCCTATGTTCTGAGATATGACCCTGACAGCGGCAAGGGCGTTGCGAACTGGACATCAAAAGTGGTCGGTACGCAGTACAGTCTTTACTCGGACGACGCCTGCAAGGGCAAAATAGAAGAAATGCCCATCGCAAAGGTCATGGATGAGCTTTTCATCTACACGCAGGATGCAAAGGCCGTCTCCGGCACCGTCGTGGATTCCACTAAAAACACTCTCGCGCTCAACCTTGACGACGGCAGCTCCGCCGTTCTCAACTGCGAGCATATCCCGACAATAAAAGTCGCGGCAAACGACAAGGTTGACGTCCTTTACCTCGGCGATATCAAGGGCAATTCCGACGTTATCAAAATCGTCAAGACCGGTACTGCCTCCGCCGCCTCAGGCACGACCTTCAGCGGCACAATTTTCAGGCTTATCGACAACAATATGTTTGTCCAGACCTATGACAACAACGTCTTCTCCTTTGTGTACTCCTCCTCTACTCCCGTTTCCGGTGCAGCAACGAAGCTTGCCGAGAACGAGGAAGTGGTCGTGACCTACACCGGCGATCTCTACAACAATCCCACCGCCGTCAGCGTCAACGTCACCAAGGTCGGCGCGACGCCCAAGCCCACGCCCGCACCGACACCCGCTCCCGCCTATAAGGACGGCTCCGTCACCGGCGTTGTCACTGCGGCCTGCGGCATCTGGGTCACAGTAAACGGTGCGGTATTTGAAGTGAACAGCGCAAACTGCTATGTCAGCGGCAGGGCGGAAGTCGGCGGCTGGGCAACGATCAACTACCGCGACTACGGCAACGGGTATATAACCGTTACCTCCGCATACTTCTCCGGTTCCCCCACTCCCGAGTGGAACACCTACACCGTAGCGGGCGACATCACGGCAGTCAACGGCAGCTATGTCACGGTCAACGGCATGACCTTCTGCGTCAACACCTCCAACGTTGAAGGCAAGGCTCAGGTCGGCGGCACTGCGAGGATAGACTACATCGACTACGGCTACGGCTACACGGAAGTTACCTACGCAGTGTTCCTCAATCCCTCCTACGAGCCGGTATACTATGAGGTTCGCTACGGCAGCGGCGCGGCATACCACTATTCCGCACACGCCGTTAACATCGGCGGCGTTGACTACATCATCAACGGCGGCACTATCATCACCGGTCTCTATTCCGACGGATGCTATGCTGATGTGACATACAACTACTATCCGGACGGCACCTGCGAAGCAACCGACATTCTGTTCTACGGCGCTGGCACCGGCACCGGCACATGGCACGACGGTATGTACTTTGACGGCACATACTACTACGACGATTACGGCAACATCTACGATATATACGGTAACTTAGTCGCAAATCCCTACTATTACGATACCGACGACTTTGATTACGAAAAGGCTGTCGGATAACCGCATATAAAAAGATTCCCGGACATACAATCCGTGCACTTGTAAAATGAAAGTAGACACTCACAAAAGTGTGGGTGTCTACTTTTTC
>OIZL01000316.1_pt1 | contig 38866 bp, 37 predicted proteins | sample 1588541 | NCBI WGS metagenome assembly OIZL01 (sample SAMN03283285) | human gut metagenome | biome: human-associated habitat; material: feces | host: Homo sapiens | place: Peru | collected 2012 | reverse complement strand
GACTACTTACTAAAACAACAATTTTATTACCAATTTATATTTTATTTATTGATTTGGTAACTGATTCTATTCCTAGTATATGTTTATCTTTTGAAAAGAGTGAAGATAGCATAATGAATAAAAAACCAAGAGGCATTAATAAACCATTATTTACACCATTTATAAAATCATGTATCGCATCTTCAGCTATCATTGAAACTATATTTGTAGTTCTCACTTACTTTATTAGTTTAAAAATGTATGGGCAAGAAACAGCTATGTCTTTAGCACTTCTTTCAATGGTAGTACAGGAGATAGTTTATTCTATATCTTGTAGAAACTTGAAAGAGTCAGTTGTTAAACAGGGATTATTTTCTAATAAAGCAATGAACTACGGATTACTATTGATACTTTTAATTGAACTCATAGTGTTTGTTACACCTATTGGTAAATTAATAAGTATAACATCAATAGATATTAGTTTGATATTAATAGTATTCTTAATAAACTTTATGGCAATATTTATTTACGAATTAATTAAGCCATTTTTAGTAAAATGGTTTAAAGATTAGAATATATAAAATTGTAAGTATGCATTTGACGTTATAATTACTACTTGTCTTTATAAATAGTAATTTGAAAGTGAGATGGTAGAATGAAAAAAGACCAAAAAATAAAAAATATATTTATAAAACAAAATAATTGGATAGCTGTTGTAGCAATAATTATTGGAATGCCACTTTGTTGTATGCTTACTAATTGGTTATTTAAAGTAGCAATAGCTGAACACTATGATTTTAATGCGTATATAGGTATAGTTTCTTATGTTTGTGCTGCGATTGGAACTTTTGTTATTTCATACATTGTTTCAAAAATGCTAGCTAAAAAGATAAGTAAAATTGATATGGTTACTAGTTTAAAGGGTAACGAATAATAAAAAAGCAAACGTTATTGTAAAATTATAATGTTTGCTTTTTTTGATAATAAATTTTAGCTTAAAACTGTACTAATTTGGTTTAAGTATCTTGCTTTAACACCATTAGTATATCTTTCATTTATTGTTATATCTCCATGGTTATTCCTTGTTGAATTAAAAAGTATTCTATTAATATTTCCTGCATATTTATTTACTAATTCAGGTAAATAGTTTTCAATATAATCAATTGCATCGATTTCTCCCTCGGTTTTTAAAATTACAGTGCCATAGGGAGATATAAAATCTGCAAAATAAGTTTTTATGAAATCTTCATAAGTAATTTCTTGATTGTCAGCTAGTCTTACTTTCATAGCAAGTAGTTTAGGATTTACATAATTAGTTATATCAGCAGGCTTGATAATTTTAGTAGTTCCTTGTAGTATAAGGGATATTTCTCCGATATTATTTTTTACATTTTCGGCATAATATCTTATAAAGTTATTATTATATTTAAGTGCACACTCTGTTAGAACGCATTCTTCTATAAATTGTTTAACATTTAATACACGATTGTCTTTTAAAATTATAACTCCATTTATTGGTAGGAAAGGAAAGACTATACTTTCTAAATAAACTTTAGTGTCTACTATTTGGCCTCCTGGAAGTTTTGTTTTTCCTAGAAGACTTTTATCAATATAACTTGTAATATTAGATGCAGTAAGTACATTAGGGAGTTTATTAGCCATTTCAATTTGATATCTTTCAGATATATGAGAATCATAGCAAAATTTTGTAGGGTCGATTCCTTCTTGGGCAGATTTTGCTAATATATCTTGTTTAATTTCATTAGCATAATTTGGATCTGCTTTTTTTATTCTTGAGGAAACATGTCTTAGGATTTCTTCTAAATTCCAATTATTAAATGTGGTTGCTTGACCGTTTTTTAATGGAATATTTATTGAGCTTTCTCTTCCATAATAGCTTTCTAATAACATGTGGTTTAAGTTTGGTTTTATAATATTAGAAAGATACTTTTTAAACCTTAGAGATTTTAGGTCTTGTAGAGTAAAGCCACATTCTTGGTATACAGTCTTACTACTAGCTTTTTGGTTTTTTAATCTAGCTTCAGTACTAGTATATTTTTCTAAATATTTTTTTAGAAGATTTTCTACTGCTAATGAAACTAGGTAATTTTCAAAGTCAGTTTTTTTACCGTTACGAATAACTTTCGTGTGATAGTTATTTAATACCCATCTTTTTGTTGAGGTACTAATGGATGATTCAATTATTTTTGCTCTTACATTATTAAATGAACGATTTTTACCATTTTTGTCTTTAAGTGGTTCAGAGCCATACCCTATCCAATCGTCGATATTACCAGTTAGTAAAGGTGGTTCACCAATTCTTGATACTAGTTCAGGATGTTCTTTTTTTATTTCTCTTAAAAATGAAATATAAGTTGTTAAATATTCATCTGACGAGTATATTACGAAACTGTCGGCTCTAGAAGCATAACGGTCAAATTTAAAGTAGTATGGTACGTTATTTTTAATACATTTTTTAGTAAATAGTGTTGCCAATTTGTATACATCGAAAGAGTCTACATTAAGATATAAACGGTGTACAACTATTGGAGTACTTTCATTTTTACATGCTACATATTTAGAACAAATGTGATTCCAACCAGTAGTTTCGCCTAGGGATGAATATTTATATTTGTCTAAAGCATTGTTTACTTCTGGGTTATTTGTATTACCATTTAAAATATCATTTGCCTGAGCTTCGGTTTGAACGTCAGGAACGGTTTTAAGGTAATTTCTCATTGCAACAAAATCTTGGTCTAGTTTTCTGCGTCTATACAAATCTGTAAATTCTTCTTTGGTCATTGTAACTGCTTTTTGTTTCCATAGATTAAATAATAAAGCAAAGAATTCATCAGCATCCTCATGGTAATATTTACCTGTGTTTTTTGGAGTTATTGGTTTAACCAAATTTCCATAATAACTTGAATTAATATCCGTTTTACTATAAATATCTATTAATCTTTCGATGGTAGCCGTATTATCTAAGGGATTTTTTGTATGATTATATAATTCTAGTTGTGTCATACAAGATCTCCTTTATTAATTTCTTCTAATTTCATTTTTATTTTTTCGCTTTCAAATTTTTTAATTTTAGAAAAGTCTAAGAAATTAATTAATAATATTAAAATATCTATTTGAGAATCATAAGTTCCAGTAATTTTAAATTTATCATTATATTCAATTTGCCAATATTCAGAATTTTCTTCAGGATCTTGGGTGTAATAATTATTTTTGTAATCTTTTAGATTGTATTTTTCTAATTTTTGAATAAACTCAGCAATTTTGATATTTTCTATTTCAGTGATATTTTCTTTTATTGTTTCTAAATTTTGAAAATCTAGATAATAATGAATGATTATTTCTTTCCAAATGTTATTGACTTTTTCGAGTTTGATAGATGTTTTTATTGGTTTGCCAGCATATTTTTCTCCTAGATCTTGATAAAAGTGAGTTAAAGTTATATTGTTAATTTTTACCTCATAATTAATTCTTTCAATTTTTGAAAAATCTATATTGTTAAAATCATCGTTCATAGTATTGTCTCCTTTTTAATTATTTTTTATTAACCAGTATAGTAAATTATCTTTGAAAAAGTATTCAACTCTGTTTTGATTATTTAGATAGGTTAAATATGATTTGATTGTACTACCTAAAAGGGCATATTGGTTTATATTAATTTCTAAATTATAAGTATCAAATATTTTTTTAATTATTTCTTCAGTTGTTATTGGATTTTGGCAAGTGTTTAATATAGCATTACAGATTTCATTAATTTTATTTTTGTTAAGTTTAATAAGTTCTTTTAAATCTGTTAATGGTTTTACGTGTGATGGAATGTAAAAAGTACCGTTTAAAGTTTCAAGAAAATCTAGTGTTTGTAAATATTTTTCAACATCATAAATAAAGAAAATATGGTATTTATTGATGGTTTCTTCACTAAAAATAGAGTCTCCAAGAAAGTAAATATTGTCACTTGTTTTAATACCTATCATGTCAATAAAATGGCCTTTTAAAGTAAAATATTCTAAGCCTTCTGGTAAGTTATTATCAATTATTTGACAATTGCTTTCTTTTGCAAGTAAAAATTTATTGTTTAGTTCATTTAATGGCATAGCACCATATAGAAATGCTGGTTCTAGTTCTGGATTATTAATTATAGCAGTTTCTATTTTTGATGATAGTATTTTACAGTTTGTTCTATCTTGAATGAATTTATTGCCACCTACATGATCAGCATTAGAGTGGGTGTTAATGATACATTCAACTAGCCAGTTTTGTTCATTGATTATTTTTAGAATTTTGCGACCGCTTTCTTTGTCATTGCCTGTGTCAATCAAACAAACTTTTTCATCATCTAACTTATAAATACCAATGTTGGTAGGATTTTGAATGCAGTATGTTTTTTCACCTAGTTTTGTTAATTCCATAAATATCACTTCCAATATATATTAATTATAACTTAATTTGCTTAAAAGTACTAGTAAAAGCAAATTTTTTGGTTAATTGATTATCAATTTACTTTATGATAAACTTTTATTATGGAGGAACGAAAATGAAGTGGTTGAAAAAAGAATATAATATTTGTTATAAGAAGACGATTGGAACGATTATTGCGGAAGCTTTAATTATATCATTACTAGTTGCAACTTGTTTATATTTTGTATTTAGTAAATTTAATGGAGCAGTAGTTCATCTATTTAATTTAATTAGTGAAGGGCAAATTACTGCATTTAATGTAATTTTGATATTATTTCCGGTTATTTTAATTATTACATTAATGATTATATTAGGAAACATAACAGTACATAAAGATACTAAATAATTATCTATAAATCAGTCAGTAGTGATTGATTTTTTTTATTACATTTGACAATCTATAATTTCATTTTTAATCCTTGGTTGAATTTTTTTTAATAATGCGGTATTATTATAATGAGATTTATTGCATGTTTTTAGTGTGCATAAAGGAAGGTTATATGAAAAAGAAAATATGTAAATTTTATAATTCTTTTATAAATTTTGTTAAGTATAATAAACAATTTTGTTCATATGTGATTCTTTCTTTTTTATGTACTTTTTATTTGAGAATATATACTACAAAAGCTTTTTGGTTTAGTAGCTTTGTTGTAGATTTAGCAGCAATACTTATTATTGGTGCTTTTGGATTCTTTTATAAACCACAGAAACAATTTAAGTATTTTTTTTCATGTTTGGTTGTTTTAAATATTGTTTGCATTGTAAATTCTATATATTATGATTTTTATAGTTCATTTGCTTCATTTAGTTTACTTACTGCCTTAAAGCAAGTAGGGGAAGTAGGAGATGCTGTATTTGCGAAAGTGAGTATTTTTCAGTTTTTGTATTTATTGAGTTTAGTAATATTTTATATTATAAATAGAAAACTTACTAATAGAGATTATTTTAATTTTGTAGCTAAAATTGAAAATAGCAAAAGTTTATTAAAGAAAATATTGGGTTATGGATTTGTAATTTTACTATTTGGGGCGGCGATGATGAGTGGCACTGCTTTTAGTAGACTTTCTAAACAATGGAATCGTGAGTATATTGTTAATAAGTTTGGAATTATAGTTTATCAAACTAATGATTTAATTAAAACTTTAAGTCCTAAAATAACTTCGCTTTTTGGTTATGACGTTGCTTTAAAGTCTTTTACTGACTATTATGCAAAAAATACAATTAGTAAAAGTAATAACCAATATACAGATATTTTTAAAGGTAAAAATGTGATTTTTGTGCACATGGAAAGTATGACTGATTTCTTACTTGATTTAACTATTAATGATGTAGAAATTACGCCAAATTTAAAAAAGATAGCTAGTGAAGGAATATTCTTTAAAAATTTCTATCCGCAGATTAGTGTTGGAACAAGTAGCGATACGGAGTTTACTTTAAATTCTTCTTTGATGCCAGCTTCTAATGGTACAGTTTTTGTAAGTTACTATGATAGAGATTATATTACTTTGCCTAAATTATTTGCAAATAGTGGTTATTATACTTTTAGTATGCACGGTAATAAAGCAAGTATGTGGAATAGAAAAATTATGCATCCGAATTTAGGGTATAAAGATTTTTATTCTAGTACATCATATAATATAGATGAAACAGTTGGTCTTGGTTTAAGTGATAAATCTTTCTTTAAACAAAGTATGAGTATTTTAGAAAATATTGAAGAGAATAATCAAAACTATATGGGAACAATTATAACTTTATCAAATCATACACCTTTTGCTAACAATGAAAAATTTAAACAAATTGATTTAACTAAGAAAGTAAAAGTATATAATGAAAATACTAAAACTTATGAAACAATTGAAAGAAAGTATCTACAAGAAAATATTTTAGGAGATTATATACGTAGTGGTCATTATGCAGATGAAGCCTTAGGTGAGTTCATATCTTACGTAAAATCAAGCGATAAATTTAATAATACAATCTTTGTATTTTATGGAGATCATGATCCAAAAATTAGTAAGAATACTTTTGATTATTTTTATAATTATGATGCAGTGACTAATAAAGTTAAAGAGCAAGGTGATGAAGGTTATATTCCTTATGATTATTATACTAATGAGCTTAATAAAAAGACGCCACTTATTATTTGGAGTAAGAATGAACAGTTTAGTACTGAGGTTAATTATTATATGGGAATGATTGATGTTATGCCAACTCTTGGTAATATGTTTGGTTTATATAATCAGTATGCTCTTGGAAATGATATTTTTGAGATTAAAGATGATAATATAGTAGTATTTCCTAATGGTAACTTTTTAACAAATAAAGTTTATTATTATAATTCTAAAGAAGAGTATAAAGCTTTAAGTTTAAATGAACCACTTAGTGAAGAGTATATTAATAAAGCTAAAGCTAAAGCAGATGAAATAATAGATATATCTAATGATATAATAGTTTATGATTTAATAGGGGTAGCAGAAAGTGTGAGGGATAAAAAGTGAAAAAAAGAAATGTAGCATTAATAATTTTAATATTAATATTAATTTATGCCGTAGTAGGAGTTTATTATAATTTAACTCATCAAGAAAAAACACCGGAAGTAAAAGAGGTAGATAAAGTTGATAAGTATAATTATGTTTTAAAAAGTAATGCTACGGAACTACAAAAAACACAGTTTAATGAACTAAAAGAAATTTTAAGTGGAGACATTGTAGATGATGATTATGCTAAGATAATTGCTAAGATGTTTGTTACTGATTTATATACATTAACTAATAAAATTAATAAGTATGATGTTGGTGGAATAGATTATGTGTTTGAAAGTGGTAAGAATAATTATAAGTTAAATGTAGAAGATACTTTATATAAATACTTAGAAGATAATACTGATAATAAGAGAAATCAAGAACTTCCTTTAGTTACTAATGTAGATGTGGAAAACATTGAATCTATTAAATATAAAATTGGTGAAACTAGTTATGATGCTAAAAAAGTATTAGTAAATATTACTTATGAAAAAGATTTAGGTTATGATACAAAAGTTACTATTGTGCTTGTTAAAGATAATGATTATTATTATGTAGTAGAGTGTACGAAATAGGATTATGTCCTATTTTTTTTGAAATAAAAAAAGCCGTTAGGCTTCATGATCGTCTAAATCCATTATTAGAATACCAGTATTAATTAAACTAGTAAGGCCAACTAAGGAGTAAACAATTCTAGGAATAATAGAGTTTTCCCCAAATATAGCAGATACTAGGTTAAAATCTAATAAACCGACTAATCCCCAGTTAATACCTCCAATAATAGTAATACATAGACATATCTTTTGTAACGTCGACATATATAACCTCTTTTCTAGTATTATTATGGTATATCTAGAAAAAAATATACATAAATCTATTTGTTTAAAATATTATTAGATAGGAGGTTAAATGAAAAAGTATATTGTTTTATTATTACTAGTGGTGTTTCTTGCAGGGTGTTCTAATGAAAGTAAGAGTGTAAAGGATAATTTTGTTAGTAAGATGGAGAAGAAAGATGTTTACTTGATGAAAGGAACTATGAGTATTACTAGTAATGAAGATACTTTTGCTTACAATATAGTTGCAGCAAGAAATAAAGAAGATTATAGGGTTAATTTAGTAAATCAGATAAATAATCATGAACAGGTAATATTAAAGTCTGGTGAGGATGTTTATGTTGTTACGCCTAGTTTAAATAAGAGTTTTAAGTTTCAATCTGAATGGCCAAGTAATGGGTCTCAAGGATATTTAATTGATTCTTTAGTAACTGATATAAAGAATGATGCAGAAGCAACTGAAGAAAAGACTGATGATGGTTATGTGATTACTACTAAAGTAAATTATCCAAATAATGCTAGTTTAGTAAAAGAAAAGATTTATTTAAATAAAGATGAGGATATTACTAAGGTTTTAGTTATTGATGCTAATGATAATGTTAAAATAACTGTTAATTATAGTTCAGTAGATTTTAAACCAACTTTTAAAGATGATTATTTTAAATTAGAGTCATTAATTGATGATAATTGTTGTAAAGAAGAACAGTCTAGCAAAGAGATTGATGACATTGTTTATCCTTTATATTTACCTAGTAATACTTATTTAAATAGTAAGGATGTTGTTAAGACTGATGAAGGGAATAGAGTAATATTAACTTTTACTGGGGATAGTCCTTTTACCTTAGTTGAAGAGGTAGCCGCACCTAGTGATGAGTTTGAGATTATTCCAGTATTTGGTGAACCAATGCTTTTAAGTCAAACAATGGGGGCATTAAGTAATAATTCATTATATTGGACTAGTAATAATATAGATTTCTATATATCTAGTTCTAAATTATCTAGTACACAACTTCTTACAATAGCAGAAAGTGTTTCCTCTGGAGCTTTAACTGTAAGTAAAGAAAAATAATAAGATTTAACTAACTTTCGGGTTAGTTTTTTTGTGGATAAATATGGTGATTGTGTTGATAAAATATAAATTGTCTACATAACCCTCTCAGTTGTCTACTTTAAGTTTACCACTGCAGCGGCGTGCGGCCCTCTCTATCACTTCAGTTGGGAGTCAAAATATCAAGTGGAAATGGTAGTGCTACAAGCCCGTACAAGATAGCCGTTTAAATTTATTTTATGGGATGCGATAAGCATCTTTTTCTTTATTTTGAAAGACTTGATTATTTGGTGACTTTTTGGTATTATATGGGCGTTAGGTGGGGGAACTATGAGTAAGATTAAAGAGTTTGATAGACAAGTAAGTGAAACTTTAAAAAATGCTGATAAGTTTAAAGGAAGATATACTGAGTATTTGAATATTAGTCCAAAGGCTAAGTCTGTTATTACTGATATGGATGATAATCATAATATGTCTTTTGCGATGCTTGTTTATGAGAGAAATAAGGGTAATTTAGATAAGACTGCACTTGTTTATCGTGGTAATGAAATTACTTATGAAGAGTTATTTGAGAAAGTTTTTGATTATGCTAAGAGTTTAAAAGCGATGGGTTATAATTCAAAGAGTGAGATACCTGCTTGTGTTAGTAATAGTCCTGAGTTTATATACTTATTTTTAGCTGCTAATTTAATTGGAGCAAAGCTTAATGTATTTGGTGAATGGTTTGATGATGAGTATACTAAGTTTATTTTAAATAATTCTAAGAGTGATTATGTTTTTGTTTCTGATGATATGTATGAGCATATTGCTTCTAAAATTCATGGAACTAATATTAAGGGTATTGTGACTTTTTCACTTAGTGATAGTTTAATTAAGAATATAGATGGTAAGAGCATTAATCCTTATGAGGGTATAGATGAAAAGATGCATCCTGGTTTATTTTATAACAAAGTAGCTAAGATTAAGAGTGAGGAAAAGCTTGATGTATTTAGTCAAAGAGAGTTCTTAAGAATTGGTGAGAAGTATAATAAGTCAGTTGTTCATGATGGATGTTTAAATGATCCGTTTGCGATTACTTATACTAGTGGTACTACTAATCCTGGAGTACCTAAGGCTGTGTTACATTCTAATAGAAGTTATGCAACTATTTCTCGTTTTAAAGATAAGGATATTACTAATTTAACTAGTATGAAGGGTGTTAGTTGTTTGATACATATTCCAACTTATACTCACATGAATTTATGTTCTATTGGTGATGGTTTAATGCAAGGTTGTAAGATTTGTTTAGAGCCAGTTTATGATAAAGATTTCTTTAAGTATTCTGCTATTATGCACCAGGTTAATTATATGCCTGGTTCTCAAGGCTTTTATTACAATTTATTTGATGCTTTAGAGCATGATAAAGATTTTGTGAAATTAGCTAATTATTTTACTAATGATAAGTATACTAATGGTTGTTTACCTAATTTAATAGCTCCAACTATTACTGGTGAGGGATTAGATGTAGGACTTGAGAAATATTTTAATAAGATGGCTAGAAAGCATAAATTTGGTGTTAGTAAGTTAAAAGTTCCAGCTACATTTTGTATTGGTGGAGGAACTGGAGAAGCTAGTGGAGTATTTACTACTTTATTTAAAGAATATATGTCTAAACTTCCACCTTATGTATTACATAAAGATAGTTTAGGGCTTAATGCTTTACCTTTTGCTGAGGTTAGAGTTGTTAATGAGGCTGGTAGATATGCTAAAGATAATGAAGATGGTTATTTTGTTGTAAAGAGTCCTTGTGATATGCTTGGTTACTATTATAATGAAAAAGATTTTCCTAAGTTACATATAGATGATCCTTATGTAGAGACTAATGATGGTAGAAGATGGCTTAAAATTAGTAATGTAGGTCATAGAACTTCTTGTAATAGTTTTAAGTTTAAAGATAGATTAAATAATAATATAGAGCTTGCTGATGGAACAGTTATTCCTTTATATAAAATTAAAGATTGTATACTTAGAGATACAAAGAATATTTTATGTGGTTCGTTAGTTAAAGTTAATGATGAACTTGTTGGAGAGTCATTAATAATGCATATTATGTTACAACCTGATAAGAAGAAAGCTAAAGAAGATATTATTTTAGATACAATTGCTAGATTAAAAAGTGAATTTCCAAGAGAGGTTTTAGATAAGATTTATATTAGAGTAAGAAGACCTGATGAGATGTTTGCAGTTGCTCCTAGTGGAAAAAGAGATAATAATGCTTTAGTAAGTGAGGGTTATACAGATAACTGTGTTAGTGTTTGTTATTTAATGGAACTTTATAGAGATAGATTTAATAAAGGTAAAAAAGGTAAGGTATTAACTAGATAGACTTATCTTTTTTTTTATGTTACTATATCTATAGTAGGAGGCCTGCTATGACCTATATTTATATTATTGTTTTTTCGTTAGTTTTTTCTATAGTTTTAAATATTGTTTATTTTAAGAAAAATCATTTAGATACTAGAGAAACTCGTTATTATTCTATTTTACTTATTATAAATTTTATAGGATTATTAGCAGAGATGCTATGCACCATTGTAGGCAATACTTTTCCAGTTAATACAATAGTTCCACATATTTGTACGAAGTTATTTATGTGTTATTTGACTGGGTTTACGGTAATAATGTCATTATATATATATTCTTTATGTTTGGTAGATAAAGAGGCTCTTTTTAATAAGATTAAAAAGATATCGGTTTATTTTTTAGCACTTAGTGTATTAATTATTTTTTATTTACCGATTAATACTTTTAAGGGGTATGCTACTGGTGGGGCTTGTGATTATGTTTATAATGTTGGTACGGTTATTATTACGCTTAGTATTTTTTCTATTGTGTTTTCAAGAAAGAAAGTTAATTTGAAGAAAATTATACCATTTTTAATTTTTACTTTGTTTAATATTTTTATTGTAATTATTCAGAGATTAAATCCTGTGGTAACGCTTACTACTTCAATGGAAACTTTGGTACTATTCATTATGTATTTTACGATTGAAAATCCTGATTTAAAGATGATTGCAGAGGTTAATAAAGCGAGAAATTTATCTGAGCAAGCTAGTAATGAAAAAAGTAGTTTTTTAAATGTAGTTACTGAAGATATAAAAGATAAACTTAATAAGGTTGATGTTATTAGTGAAAATATTTTAAAAGCTAGTAAGAGTGCTGAGGTTAAAAAACAGGTTTCTTTATTAAATAAGATTGTGTTAGAAGCTAGGGATAATATTAGAAAGACTATTGATGTTTCTTCTTTAGATTCTAAGTATATTAAGAATGTGGAAAATAAGTATAATGTTAAGTTATTATTAGATAGTATTTATTTAAATAATAAGTCTAAGGTTAGTGATGGGGTTGAGTTTAGATATACTTTAAATGAAGGGCTTCCTAAAGAGCTTTATGGAGATAATATGAAGATTAAACAGATTCTTAATACGATTCTTGATAATTCAATTAAGTATACGTCTAAGGGTTTTATTGAGATGAGGGTAAACTCGATTATTAAGTATGATGTTTGTAGGTTAATTATTGTTATAGAGGATTCTGGTAAGGGAATTGATGTTTTAAAGCATAATGAGATAATGAGTAATCATGATGATTTAACTAAGAGTGAGATAAATAATATTGATGATAGTAATTTGAATTTGAAAGTTGTTAAGAAGATGCTTAATTTAATTGGGGGAACATTTACGATAAGAAGTGAAGAAGGTATGGGTACTAGTGTGCAAGTTATAATTGATCAAAAAATTGTATCTGATTGATTAATACTTGATTATTTATGATTTTTTTGTTATTATAGGTGCCATTAGGTGAGGGGTTATGAAAGAGTTAAATGAATTAAGAAAACAAATAAGTGAAATGCTAAAACAGCATAAAGCGCAAGGCTGTTATGATACCAGTAAAATTAATATTAGTGATAAGGCTAAAAAGGTGTTATTTGATTTGGATAAAAATCATAATACTTCTTTTGCTGTTGAAACATTTTTACGTAGTGAAAAGTTTATCGATAGCATAGCAATAAATTATCGTGGTAATAATTTTACTTATGGATATTTATGGAAAAAAGTATTTGCTTATGCTAAAAGTTTAAAATCACTTGGTTTTGGGGAAGACAGTGAAATTCCTGCTTGTGTTTCAAATATGCCTGAGTTTGTATATTTGTTTTTAGCGGCTAATTTAATTGGTGCGAAGCTTAATGTTTTTGGAAAATGGTTTGATGACGATTATACAAAATTTATTTTAAATAATTCAGGTAGTAGCACGGTTTTTGTTAGTGATGATATATATGATAAAATTAAAGATAAAGTAGATGCATCTATGATAAAGAATATTGTAGTTTTTTCACTTGCTGATAGTTTAAAAAATGGAAATCCTTATCAAGAAATAGATGATATGTTTCATCCAAATTTATTTGATAGTAAATTTTCAAATATTAAAGAAAATAGTTCTAAAACAGTGTTTAGTGCTTTAGAGTTTGAAGAAATTGGAAGTAATTATTTGCAGAATGTAGTTGCTGATAGTTGTTTAGATACTCCAGCTATTATTACTTATACTAGTGGAACTACTAGTCCAGGGGTACCAAAAGCTGTGTTACATTCTAATAGAAGTTATATGACTATTTCTAGATTTAAAGATAAGGATATTACTTCGTTAACTTCTATGGATGGTGTTAAAGTTTTACATCAAGTTCCGACTTATACTCATATGAATTTGTGTAGTTTGACTGATAGTTTATTTCATGGTTGTGAAATGTGTTTAGAACCAGTTTATGATAAAGATTTTTTTAAGTATTCTGCTATTATGTATCAACCTAATTATCAACCTAGTACTTTTGCCTTTAATTATGAATTGTGTTATGCTTTAGAACATGATGAAGATTTTAGAAAATTGTGTGATGGTTTGTCTGGACATAATTACCGAAATGGCCAACTAGGTAATTTAATTGCACCTACAATTGTAGGTGAGGGTTTGGATAAGGGAAGTGAAAAGTATTTTAATAAAGTCGCAAGAAAGCATAGATTTGGTGTAGATAAACTTCATTTTCCAGTTTGTTATTCAATTGGTGGAGGAACTGGCGAGGCTAGTGGAGTATTTACTACATTATTTAAAGAATATCTTTCTAAAATGCCACCATACGTATTTATTAAGGACAGTTTAGGAATTAATCCTCTTCCGTTTGCAGAAGTTGTAACTATAAATAAAGATGGAAATTATTGCAAAGCCAATGAACCGGGAATTATTGGAGTTAATAGTCCATGTAATATGGTAGGATATTATTATCAAGATAAATTACCAAAATTAAAAGATGAGAACCCATTTATGGAGATGCATGATGGAAAAAGATACTTAATTATGAATAATGTTGGAATAATTACACCAACTGGAAGTTTAAAAATTAAGGACCGTTTAGGAAACGAGATGGTTTTAAGTGATGGAACAAAAATTCCTTTATATCAAGTCAGTGATTGTATTTTAAGCGATACTAAAAATATTATGAGTGGTTCAATAGTAAAAATTAATGATGAAATTATAGGTGAAGCATATGTAATGCATATAGTTTTGCAACCAGGTGTAAAAAATAAAGATAAAGTACTTAATGGTATTGCAAGAAGATTAAATAGTGCTTTTAGTAAAGAAGTTTTAGATAGATTATATATTCGTATTAGAAGCAATGAGGAAGCTTTTCCGATAACTCCTAGTGGAAAAAGAGATAATATTCAGTTATCTATGGAAGGATATAGTGAAAAATGCGTAAGTGTTACTAATCTTCTTTATGTTAATAGTAAGAGAAAAGGTAAGGTTCTAACTAGATAGACTTATCTTTTTTTTTGTGATATTATTTTATTATAGGAGATTCTTATGAAATATATATCTATAATGTGTTTTGCACTTGTTTATGCAATGGTTTTAAACATAGTTTACTTTAAGAAAAATCATTTACAGACTAATGAAACAAAATATTATTCACTTTTGTTGATAGTTAATTTTTTAGGTTTGTTGTGTGAGATAATATGTAATATAGTTGGATATGCTACTCCAATAAATTCGTTTGCTACTAATTTTGTTTCAAAAATATTTATGAGTTTTTTAACTCTATTTGCTTTGTTTTTTTCTTTGTATATTTATTCTATATGTTTAATTAATAATGAAAAATTATTTAAGACAATAAAAAGAATAACTTCTATAGTTGGTGTGATTAGTGTCTTGTTAATTCTTATTTTACCTGTGCAAACAGTAAAAACTAATGCTGTAGGTCTTGCTAATGATTTTACATATTTAATTGGTACATTATTGGTTTCTGTAAGTGTTGCTTTTTTAATTAGATTTATTAAACTGGTAAATATTAAAAAGATTATTCCTGTTTTATGTTTTATTATTTTTACAATTATCATTGTTTATATTCAAAAGAACAATCCTCAAATTGCTCTTACTACTTCAATGGAAACTTTGGTACTATTCATTATGTATTTTACGATTGAAAATCCTGATTTAAAGATGATTGCAGAGGTTAATAAAGCGAGAAATTTATCTGAGCAAGCTAGTAATGAAAAAAGTAGTTTTTTAAATGTAGTTACTGAAGATATAAAAGATAAACTTAATAAGGTTGATGTTATTAGTGAAAATATTTTAAAAGCTAGTAAGAGTGCTGAGGTTAAAAAACAGGTTTCTTTATTAAATAAGATTGTGTTAGAAGCTAGGGATAATATTAGAAAGACTATTGATGTTTCTTCTTTAGATTCTAAGTATATTAAGAATGTGGAAAATAAGTATAATGTTAAGTTATTATTAGATAGTATTTATTTAAATAATAAGTCTAAGGTTAGTGATGGGGTTGAGTTTAGATATACTTTAAATGAAGGGCTTCCTAAAGAGCTTTATGGAGATAATATGAAGATTAAACAGATTCTTAATACGATTCTTGATAATTCAATTAAGTATACGTCTAAGGGTTTTATTGAGATGAGGGTAAACTCGATTATTAAGTATGATGTTTGTAGGTTAATTATTGTTATAGAGGATTCTGGTAAGGGAATTGATGTTTTAAAGCATAATGAGATAATGAGTAATCATGATGATTTAACTAAGAGTGAGATAAATAATATTGATGATAGTAATTTGAATTTGAAAGTTGTTAAGAAGATGCTTAATTTAATTGGGGGAACATTTACGATAAGAAGTGAAGAAGGTATGGGTACTAGTGTACAGATTATAATTGATCAAAAGATTGTACCTGATGAGATTACTAGTGAAGAGAAGAGTATCTTAAAGTATAATGAGAATTTACTTAAGAAAAAGAAGATAGCAGTTGTTAGTACTAATGCTGATTCAATTAAAGTTATTAAGAGTGTTAATAGAAGAATTAAGAATGATTTATTCTTATTTGATGTTACTAAAGATTTACTTGATAAGCTTCGTGGTGGGAAGCATTATGATTTAGTTTATATTGATGAGAATATGGATAAGATAGATGCTAGGAGTTTTATTTATAAGATAAAGGTAGAGCAGATTGCTTGTAATGTGGTTGTTATATCAAGTAATAAAGATTTTAATAATAAGAAAGATTTGCTGGATTTAGGCTTTAAGATGGTGCTTTTTGAACCGATTAAGAAAGATGATGTTAGTGAGAGTATCAAATTAATTGACAATTTTTGACATAAGTTGTCAATTTCTTTTCTTTTTATATTGGGAAAAATGTAATATAATAGAGTTGCGTGCTAATATAGAGTGAAAAGGAGAGGAAATGAAAGAAAAAATACGAATTTTTGTAGTTGATGATAGTAAAAAGGTTGTTAACGAAGTAAATAAGTATTTTAAGTCTCACGCTGAAATAGAATTAGTAGGTATTGCTTCGGATGGTAATGAAGCTTTAGAGGTCCTTAGAAGAGAGCATAATAATATAGATGTTCTTGTTATGGATTTAATTATTCCGAAAATGGATGGCCTTAGTGTTTTGGAGGCATTACATAAAGAGGGAATAATGATGAAGAGTATAATTACTACAAGTATTAATTCTTTAGAGGTCATTAATAAGTGTATGGAAGTTGGAGTAAACTATTATATGCTTAAGCCTTATGATTATGAAACTTTAGAGAAGAGAGTATTGCTTGTTAGTAAGACTAGAAGTAAAAAGTTAGTTGTTAATAGTAATGATTTAGCAATGGCGATTACTGATTTATTGCATTCTTTGGGAATTCCTTCACATATTAAGGGTTATTCTTATATTAGAGATGGTATAGATTTAATGTACCGTAATCCCAATATGATTGGTGCTATTACTAAAGAGTTATATCCGGAGATTGCTTCAAAGTATGATACGACATCTAGTAGAGTGGAAAGAGCAATTAGACATGCGATAGAGGTTAGTTGGAGTAGAGGAGATTATGATGTGATGGAAGATTTATTTGGTCATTCTGTTGATTATGATAGGGCTAAGCCAACGAATTCAGAGTTTATTGCAACGATAGCGGATAAGTTAAGATTAGATAGAGCTGTATGAATAAATAAGAAAAATTATCCTCATAATATCATAAGATATATAGGAGGATTTTTTTATGGATAAATGTTTTAATAAAGATGTTTGTATGATATTAAAGTCTGCTGAAAAAGAAATGCTTAATTTAAGGCATCCTTATGTGGGAACTGAACATTTGCTTTTAGCACTTCTTAAGAGGAAGGATATTAGTGATTTATGTGGAAAGTTTAAACTTACTTATGCTGGTTTTAGAGAGGCTTTAGTTAATGTTATTGGATGTGCTAGTAAGAAAAGCGAGTTTATTTTATATACGCCGTTACTTAAGAAAGTGATTGATGAAGCACAGGCTAGAGCTAATGGAGATAATAAGAGTTTAGATGATTTATATTTGTTTTCTTCTTTGTTTGATGAAAATGATGGGATAGCGCTTAGAATAGTTTCTAGTATGGGGATTGATCCTAAAGAGCTTACTAAAGAGCTTGGGAAGCCGAAGATTTTGTCTGGTTTAGGGATATGTTTAAATGATACTGTAAGTGATAGAATATATTTAAGAGATAAAGAAATTGATGAAATTATTTCGGTGCTGCTTAGAAAGAATAAGAATAATCCTCTTTTGGTTGGTAAGGCGGGAACTGGTAAGAGTGCGATTGTTTATGAGCTTGCTAGAAGAATAAATGAAGGAGTGGTTCCTGATGCTTTAAAGGATATGAAAATCTATTTAATTAGTACTAGTTCTTTAGTTGCTGGTACTAAGTATAGAGGAGAGTTTGAAGAGAAAATAAATAATTTAATTAGTGAAGTTATTAGATGTAAGAATATTATTTTGTTTATAGATGAGATTCATACGATTGTTAAAACTGGTAGTAGTGAGGCTGGTATTGATGCTGCTAATATTTTAAAGCCTTATTTGGCTAGAGATGATTTGAAGGTTATTGGGGCAACTACGACTAGTGAATATAATGAGTATTTAAAGAAGGATAGTGCTTTTTTAAGGCGTTTTGCGAAGATTATGATTAATGAGCCGACAAATGCGGATATGATAAAAATTATGAATAAAGTAAAACTAGTGTATGAAGATTATTATAATTTAAAGATTAGTAAAAAGGTTATATTATCTTTGGTTAAGTATTGTGATGAGTATTTACCTAATAGTTCTAATCCTGATAAGTGTATAGATATTTTAGATACAACTTGTTCTAATTTAATTTTGGATAAGTATAAGAGTAAAAAGAGTGTTTTAGAGGTTAGGGATAGTGATATTTATGATACTATTTTAAGTAGAGTGAATGTTGTTAAGAGTGATTATGAGAGAATTGATGCTTTAAGGGATGAACTATGTAAAAGTTATAATGAAAAGATTGTTAGTAATATTTTAAATCTTTTAAGAGATGTTAAAGCTAATAGATATATGGTTATGGATGGGGCAGATAATAAAGAGAAGAAGAGTATATTAGAGAGTATATCTAAGTTTTTAAATATTAATTTGATGTTTTTTGATTGTAAGGATTATAGTGATGAGTATGGTCTTAATAAGTTTATAGGTAATAATTATTTGTATAATGAGGTGTGTGATAATCCTAGTTCTTTAATTGTTTTTGATAATTATAATCAGAGAAATAGGGTGCTTGATAATGTGATTGGGACGATGATTAATAAAGGGTATATAGAAAGTAGTAAAAATGAGAAAGTTTTTTTAAATAATTCAGTAGTGTTTTTATTTAATAATGATAGTAGTGTTAATTTAGGTTTTGGCGTATGATTTATTAAAATAGTATTTTATTTTATTTTAATTTTATAGTACAATATAGCAAGGAGGTATATTTATGAGAATTTACAATACGTTAACTAGAAAAGTTGAAGAGTTTGTTCCTTATGAAGAGGGAAAAGTAGGTTTTTATACTTGCGGGCCAACGGTATATCATTATGCTCATATTGGTAATATGCGTAATTATGTTGGACATGATGTTTTACATAAGACTTTAAAGTATTTAGGTTATGATGTTAAGAGAGTAATGAATATTACTGATGTTGGACATTTAAAGAGTGACTCTGATACTGGAGAAGATAAGATGGTTTCTAGTGCGAAGAAGGAACATAAGAGCGTTATGGATATAGCTAAGTTTTATACTGATGCGTTTTTTAAGGATTTTGATGCTCTTAATTGTGTGAGACCTGATGTAGTGGAGCCAGCTACTAATTGTATTGATGAATATATAAAGATTATTAATGTATTACTTGAAAAAGGCTATGCTTATCAAGCCGGTGGTAATGTTTATTTTGATGTTAGTAAGCTTGCAGATTATTATCAATTAACTAATCATAAAGAAGATGAGATGGTTGTTGGTGTAAGAGAAGGCGTTGATTTTGATGATAATAAGAGAAATCAAGCAGATTTTGCATTATGGTTTACTAAGAGTAAGTTTGATGAACAAGATTTAAAGTGGGATTCACCTTTTGGAGTTGGATATCCAGGATGGCATATTGAGTGTACGGGTATTAGTTTAAAGTATTTAGGTGAACATTTAGATATTCATGGTGGTGGAGTAGATAATATTTTTCCACATCATACAAATGAGATTGCTCAAAGTGAGGCTTATTTAGGACATAAGTGGTGTAATTATTGGTTTCATAATGAACATTTAATGGATGAAACTGGTAAGATGAGTAAGAGTAAGGGTGCGGTTTTATCTGTTAGTGCTTTAATGGAAAAGGGTTATAATCCACTGGCTTTTAGATTTATGTGCTTGCAGAGTCATTATCGTAAACAATTAGTATTTTCTTTTGAGTCTTTAAATCAAGTAGAAGGACAGTATAATAAACTTAAGAATAGAATTTCTACAATTAAGGATGAGGGAGAACTAGATGAGGGAGAGTTTAGTGCATATAATAGTAAGTTTATAGATTGTTTAAGTGATGATTTAAATACAGCAAATGCGGTTACTGTTTTATATGATTTAATTAAAGATGAGATGGTTAATGGGCATACAAAGCTTGAACTTATTAATTCATTTGATAAAGTATTTAGTTTAGATTTAACTAAGAAGAAGGCTTTAAGAGAAGATCATGATGATATTATGAAATTAATTGAAACTAGAAATGAAGCTAAAAAGAAGAAAGATTACGAACTTGCTGATACAATTAGAAATGAATTGCTTGCTAAGGGTATAGTTTTGGTTGATACTAGAGAGGGTACAACTTACAAAGAGGTTTAGATGGATTTATTATATTTTTTAGCGATTATTATACCAATTGCAGCACAAATTTATGTTAGTTATACTTATAATAGATTTAAAAAAGTTAGAAATGATTTTGGATTAACGGGGTTTGATGTTGCTAAAAAAATATTAGAAGTAAATGGATTAGAGAAGCTTTATGTTGTGGAAACACAAGGAAAGTTAACTGATCATTATGATTCTAATAGAAAAACTATTAAATTATCTAGTGAAGTTTATCATGAAGAGAGTATTGCGGCTTTAGCAATTGCTGCTCATGAGTGTGGGCATGCACTTCAAGATAAGGAAGGGTATTTCTTTTTAAGACTTAGAGCGATGATTTATCCTGTGGTAAGTATTGGAACAAAATTTGCTTATGTTTTATTAATAATAGGGTTTCTTTTTGAATTAATGAATATGATAATAGTTGCTATTGCGTTATATGGATTAGGACTTGTTTTTCAGTTAATTACTTTACCAGTAGAGTTAGATGCAAGTAAAAGAGCACTTAATATGCTTAGAAGTTTACATATTTGTAATCAAGTTGGAGATGATGGAACTGGAAAGATGCTTAGAGCAGCCGCATTTACTTATGTTGCTGGAGTTTTATCTAGTGCTTTAGAAATTATTAGATTAATAGCTATTTTTAATAGAGAAAGAGATTAATGTAAAGTTGGCGAAAATGCCAATTTTTTTTTGGTGAGACTCTAGAATTAAAATACAAGTTGTGCTATCCCTTAAAATAGGATGATGAAGAAAATGAGAAAATATGTTATGTCTTTAGTGGCAATGTTAATTTTGTTAGTTTCAGTAAATGTTTATGCTGCCGATATATCTGAACTTACTAAGTTAATAGATGCTAGTGATGGCAAAGTTGTACTTGAAGATGATTATGAAGGTAATCCTACTGGAATAAGAAAGAAAGTTACAATTGATTTAAATGGTCATAAGATAAATGCTATATTAGGTATTATTGATGATGTAACTTTAATTGATTCTAAAGGTACAGGAGAAATTACAAGCGATAATGCTAGTGGAGCTACAGTGCAAGTTGTAGATAATGGAATTCTTACAGTAGATGGAGCTACAATTAAGAATCCAGTTGGTTATGGAATTGCTGGGTATGATAATTCAAAGATTACTATTAAAAGTGGTAAGATTGAGTCATATTATTCAGCTATTTTAAGTAATAATACTGAAGGAACTTTAGATGTTACCGTAAATGGTGGTGTATTTACTGCTAAAGAAGGACCTGCTATTTATATGCCAAGTCCAATAGGGTGCAAGATTACTGATGGTACATTTTATGGTGGTATTTCAGTAAGAATGGGTATTATTAACATTAGTGGTGGTAAGTTTATTGCTAATCCAGTTGTTGATGATATTAAAACTAATTATATGAAGCATAATATTGCGACAGGAGATGCTTTATTTGTATTAGCTGGTTCTTATACTAGTGATCATAAAAATGGAAATAAACTTGATTTAAATATTACAGGAGGAGAATTTATTACTGAAAATAAGGCAGGCAGCGCTATTGTTATTTATGATTTAGGTAAAGTAAAACAAGATGTTACTATTAAGCTTGATGGTAGTTTAGTTGCTAAGACTAATGCTAGTGATAGAGGTGCTTTTGATATTTTAACTTTAAGTGATTTAGGAGTAAAAAATATTGATAGTGCTTATAACAATAAAGATTTAGTTGGTTTAGCAGATGTAACAGTTACTGGTGGATCTTATTCTACAAGTGTAGGTCACTTTTTATCAAGTGATTATGTTATGGGACAAAAAGATGGAATGTATGTAGTTGCTAGTAGAAGTTTAACTATAGAGGTTCCTACTGTAGATAAAAAAGCTGATGTTAAAGATGTTACTGTTGGGGTTGCAAGCAGTGATGGATTAAAAAGTGTTTTAGAGAAGTCTTTAAAAGATAGTAAGATTGATACTAGTGCCATTAGTCCGGAAGTTGTTATTGAATCAACTAATTTAGATAAGAATAACATTGATGATGTTATATTAAATGGTATTAATAAAGCACTTAGTGATAAGAGTAAAGATATTGTGTTAAGTGATTTATTTGATATTAGTGTAGTAGTTAAAGATTCTATTAATAATAAGAAAGTAACTTTATTAACTGATCTTAGTGAAGAGTTAGAGTTTAATATTTTAGTCCCTAAAGCTTTATTAGAGGTTAAAGAAGGAGTAACAAGAACTTTTTATATAGTAAGATTTCATGATGGTAAGGCTGAATTTTTAGATACTGTAAATAATGATGGAGTTTTATCGTTTAAGTCTGATAAGTTCTCTGCTTATGCTATTGCTTATGAAGATAAGACAAATACTAGTGTAGGAGAGGTTACTGGTGAGACTGAGGTTAAGAACCCAGCAACAATTGATGGTATTGGTTAAGCTTTATTTGCTGGAGTATTTAGTTTTGTTGCTTTAGCAGGTACTGGATATATTTTAGTTAAGAAACATAATTAGTAAAGACCGGGAATTATCCTGGTTTTTATTTTGTCTTTTTTTATTGACAATAGCAAACAAATGTATTAAGATATTTTGTGTAGTTTAAATTATTTGATTGGTGAGCATAATAATTATGTGAGTGTGGAGGCGTGTCATGTTTGAATTAGTGTCAAAGTATAAACCGAGTGGTGATCAACCAAAGGCGATTGATGAACTTGTTAAGGGTGTAGAAGAGGGAAAGAAAGCGCAGGTGTTGTTAGGGGCAACTGGTACTGGTAAGACTTTTATGATAGCTAATGTTATTGCTAGAGTTAATAAGCCTACTTTAGTGCTTGCGCATAATAAGACTTTAGCTGGGCAACTTTATAGTGAGTTTAAGGAGTTGTTTCCTAATAATCATGTTTGTTATTTTGTTTCATACTATGACTATTACCAACCGGAAGCTTATGTGCCTTCTACTGATACATATATAGAAAAAGATAGTAGTATAAATGATGAGATTGATGAACTTAGGCATGGTGCTACTAGTGCATTAATTAATTATAAAGATACGATTGTTGTTTCTTCAGTTTCTTGTATTTATGGTATTGGTGAACCAGAAGAGTATAAAAATAATATGTTAATTTTAAGTGTTGGTGATAAGGTTAAAAGAACTGATATTATTGATAGATTAGTTTCTATGACTTATGAAAGAAGTCAGTTAGATTTTCATAGAGGAACTTTTAGAGTTAATGGAGATATTATTGATGTAGTGCCAGCTAGTGAGAGAAAAAATGGAATTAGAATAGAGTTATTTGGTGATGAGGTTGATAGAATTTGTGAGTTTGATATTCTTACCGGTAGTGTAATTTCTAGTATTAAGAATATTACGGTCTTTCCAGCTAGTCACTTTGTTACTGGCGATGAGAAAATGGCAGAAGCTATTAAGAGAATTGAGAAGGAAAAAGAAAAGCAAGTAGAGTTTTTTCATAATCAAGGTAAGTATATAGAAGAGCAGAGAATTAAGGAGCGCTGTGATTATGATTTGGAGATGTTAAGGGAAACTGGTTTTTGTCATGGAATAGAGAATTATAGTCGTCATTTAGCATTAAGAGAAGAGGGGGAAACTCCTTCAACCTTGATGGATTTTTTTGGTGATGATTATTTATTGGTTGTAGATGAGTCTCATGTTACTTTGCCACAAGTAAAAGCAATGTACAATGGTGATAGAATGAGAAAGCAGACTCTTGTTGATTATGGCTTTAGACTTCCTAGTGCTCTTGATAATAGACCTTTAAAGTGGGAAGAATTTAACAAAAAGATAAAAGAAGCTATATATATTTCTGCTACTCCAGGCGATTATGAATTGGATTTATGTAATCATAAAGTTACTGAAGCAATAATTAGACCTACAGGACTTTTAGATCCTTCTATTGAAGTTAAAAAGACTGAAGGGCAGATAGATGATTTAATTGAGCAAATAAATATTAGAGTAGAAAAAAATGAAAGAGTTTTAGTTACGACTCTTACAATTAGAATGGCAGAGGAGCTTACTAATTATTTAAAGAGTGTTAATATTAAGGTTGCTTATTTGCATAACGAGGTTAAGACCTTTGAAAGGCTTAGAATTATAAGAGATTTAAGATTAGGGAAGTATGATGTTATAGTTGGTATTAATCTTTTAAGAGAGGGAATAGATATTCCTGAGGTTAGTTTGATAGCTATCATGGATGCGGATAAACAAGGATTTTTACGTAGTGAAAGAAGTTTAATTCAAACAATTGGTAGAGCGGCAAGAAATGAAAACGGACATGTTATTATGTATGCTGATAGTATTAGTGATGCAATGGAAAAAGCTATTAAAGAGACAGAGAGACGTAGAAAAATTCAAGAGGATTATAATAAGGCTCATGGAATAGTTCCTAAAACGGTATTTAAAGAGGTAAGAGATCTTATTTCTAATGAGGTAAGTGATAAGGCTACTGAGAAGTTAAGTAAGAAGGAAAGCCGTGAAATGATGTTAAAGATAGAAAATGAGATGAGAAAAGCTGCTAAAGAGTTAGATTTTGAAAGAGCTATGCAACTTAGAGATGTTTTATTTGAAATGAAAGCAAATGAAAAATAGAAAATGCGTTTGGCATTTTCTATTTGTTTAAATAGTATTCGTAATATTCATCAAAAGTGATACCTTCATTATGGACTTTAGTTGCTAGGTCTACTCCTAAGTATCTATAATGCCAGGCTTCATAAGCATAGCCAGTGATGTTTTCTTTGTTTTTAGGATATCTTAGAATATATCCGTACTTATAAGAGTTTTCTAACATCCATTTATAACTTTCGGTTTCATCGAATTTGTCATTTTTATCGTTATAGTCAGCGACATCAATCGCAATGCCAGTTTCATGTTCACTTGAGCCAGCTCTTGCTGCATAATTATCGGCTTTTTTGATACCAAAAGAGGCTTTATAATCTTTCCAAACTTCATCTTGTCTTTGATGTGAGCGATATGATGATACTATTAAGATGGTATGTCCTTCTTCTTTTGCAGCATCAGCTAGGTTTTTAAAGGCTTCATAAGCTTCTCTATTTAATTTTTGATTATCTCCATAACTATATGTTTTACTGATCGTTGTTAAGTCACTTACTTCATAACTTTCATTTAAGGCATGGTATTTATTTACGAGAAAGCCAAAACCTATTGATGTGTCTGTTTCTTCCATGTTTTCGTAATAATCTCTATCTCTATTAACATTTACTAGAGATACTATTTCTGAAGTACTTTTATTAGTGTTTTTATTATAGTAATCTAAATATCTTTCTAAATTCTTTTTTAAATAATATTTTTCTTGTAAGATATTTAGTAGCGTAGTGTTTTTCTTTTCGTTTAGTAAGTTATCGATTTGAGAACCATTTAAATTATCAGTTAATAGTTTTGCTTCTTCTTTTGTATAGTTAATTTGTAATAGTTTGTATTCATAAGTTTGGTGGTATTTATATGTTTTATAGCTTTTAATACCAACGAAAATACCAATGATTAAAATAATCAATAATATAAGTTTTCTTTTTACTTTTTTCTTTAATTTTCTTTTTACCATAATTCTATCCTCTTTTATGATTATAACATGTTTAATAAGCCTTGTAAATTTCCAATATTTTGGTATTTTCTTTTTTACTTTTTTTGTGTATAATGATTTAAATAGAAAGCAAGTGATAATTTATGAATAAAGTACTTATATTTGGACATCGTAAACCAGATACTGATAGCGTTTGTGGAGCGATTAGTTTAAGTTATTTAAAGAATCAAGTTGGGGTAGCTTCTGAGCCTAGAATTCTTAGTGAGATTAATTTAGAAACTGCTTTTGCTTTAAAGAAATTTGGTATTTCTGTGCCAAAGTATCTTAATGATGTAAAATTACAAATTAAAGATATTAAATATAAGAAAAAGTATTATGTGGAAGAAAATACTTCTATATATGATACTTATAAGTTTATATATGATAAGAAGATTACTGGAATTCCTTTAATTAATAATAATAAAAAGTTTATTGGTTATGTTTCTTTAAAGGAAATAGCTAATGAGTTAATTATTAGTGATTCAAATAGTTTGGATACTACTTTTGATAATATAGCAAATACTTTAAATGCTAGTTCAGTATTAAAGTTTGATGATGATATTAAAGGTAATACTTTAGCAGTAGCGTTACCATATCGTATGTTTATAAGTAATATTCCACTTGATGAAAACTCAATAGTTATAGTTGGTAATAGAGAACATATTATTGATCATGCTCTTAAGAATAAGATTAAACTTTTAATAATTATTAATAATAGAGAACTTACTGATGCAGAGTTTAAATTAGCTCAGGAAAATAAAGTAAATATTATTATTACACCTTATGATACATTTAAGACTGCTAGAATGATTACACTTGCAAATCCAATTAAGAGTATTAAGAGATCTAGTAGTACGGTTTGTTTTAATACACAAGATTACTTATCAGACTTTTTAGATGTTAGTAGTAAAGTTAAACATACTAATTATCCAATATTAAATAGTAATGGTACTTGTGATGGAATGCTTAGAGTTATAGATACTAATGAGATAAGTAGGAAGAAAGTTATTTTAGTAGATCATAATGACCCAGGGCAAAGTGTTGAAGGTTTAGAGGAAGCCGAGATATTAGAGATAGTAGATCATCATAATATTGGTAGTATTAGTACTCATAATCCAATTAATTTTAGAAATATGAGTGTTGGTTCAGTTAATACAATTATTTATACATTATATATGGAGTATGGAGTTAAGATACCAAAAGATATAGCAGGTATTATGCTTAGTGGAATAATATCAGATACTTTGTTGTTTGCTAGTCCAACTACTACTGATTTAGATAAAAAAGCAGCAGCTGTGCTTGCTAAAATAGCCGGAGTAAATATGGATGAATATGGTATGGAATTACTAGCTAGTGGAGTAAGTATTAAGGGACTAACAATTGATGAGGTTATTTATAAGGACTTTAAGAATTATACTGCTGGAGAATATAAAGCCGGTATTGGGCAAGTATTTACAACTACTTTTAATGATTATGTAAATGATATAGATAAGTATGTAAAGAGATTAAATGAGATAGCTGATAATAATAACTATAAAGTAGTATGTTTATTTGTAACAGATTTTATTAATAATAATTCTTATGCTTTATTTAATAGTGAAGCTGCTAGTATACTTAGCGAAGCTTACAATATAGATAATATTAAGGAAGGTGAACTTCTTAAAGGATTTGTTTCAAGAAAGAAACAAATTGTACCTAACGTATTGGATATTCTTGAGAAAAAATAGTTAACTTAATTATAATTTTCTTTCTTAGGCCATATATTTTAGAGGAGGGTCTATGAATAATAATGGTCTAAGTGAAGAAGAAGTAAAAAAATATCGTAATTTATATGGAACAAATGAAATTGTTAAAACAAAAAGTAATTCGTTTTTAAAGCTACTGTTAATGTCGCTTGGAGACCCGATGATTAAGATTTTACTGATTGTTTTGGCTCTTAAGTTTGTTTTTTTATTTGCTGAAAACGAATGGTTTGAAACTTTAGGAATATTGATAGCAATATTTTTAGCTTCTTTTATTTCTAGTATTAGTGAGTATGGTAGTAATAAGGCTTTTGAAGAACTTATTGATAAGAATAATAAAAAAGAGGTAAAGGTTAAGCGTAGTGGAAGTTACAAATTAGTAGATGTAAAAGATATTGTGGTAAATGATATGGTTTATGTAGGTAATGGAGATATAATACCGGCTGATGGATATCTAATTAGTGGTAAAGTAATGGTTGATGAGTCTTGTATAAATGGCGAATCTAAAGAGAGTGAAAAAATTGCCTCAACGATTAGTGTAAGTGATAAAAATATGCTTTATAAGGGAACAGTAGTTACTGAGTTTGAAGGAGTTATGAAAGTTAATGCCGTTGGTGAAAAGACCTTATATGGTATGATTGCAAAAGAACTTTTTGAAGAATCTGGCGAAAGTCCATTAAAATCTAGATTAAGACATTTAGCTAAAATTATTAGTAGAATAGGGTATGTTGGGGCTTTTTTGGTGTTCTTTTCTTATTTGTTTTCAATCGTATTTATAAAAAATGGATTTAATATGACTCTTGTTAGAGAAACAATAACTAATTATCCTTTAATGATAGATAGCTTTATAGTTGCACTTACATTGGCAGTGACTATTATTATTGTAAGTGTGCCGGAAGGATTACCAATGATGGTGGCTTTAGTATTATCTACTAATATGAAAAAGATGATAAAACAAAATGTTTTGGTTAGAAAAATGGTAGGTATTGAAACTGCTGGTAATTTAGATTTTTTACTTTCTGATAAAACGGGAACGATTACTAACGGTAAAATGTCAGTTATGGGGGTAGTTTCGTATTATGGAAAGATGTATGCTAATGAGGTGGAACTTTTAAAAAAGCAGTTTTATTATAACTTGGTTGGGAATTTGATAATATTAAATAATAATGCGATTAAAACTGAGAATGGTATGGTTACTGGTAATTCTACGGATAAAGCATTATATAATTTTATGAATTATGAGTCTACTGCTAAAATATTAGATAAGGAATTATTTGATAGTGATAAAAAGTATTCTAGTGTTAAAACTAGTGATAAAACATATTATAAAGGAGCTGCTGAGGTAATTGTGCCTTGGTGTGATTATTATGTTAATGAAGAAGGAAAGAAAGAAAAATTATTAAATAAAGATTTAATTTGGAGTAATATTTCTCATTATATGAAAAAAGGTTTTAGGATTCTTGCTCTTGCGTATAAGGAAAATGATAGTTTTGTTTATGCTGGTTTTGTTATTCTTAAGGATGCGATTAGAAAAGAAGCTAAAGAAGGCGTTGATTTAATTAGAAGAGCTGGCATTAAGATGATTATTGTTACGGGGGATGCATTAGATACAACTTTGTATGTTGCTAGTGAACTTGATTTAATTAATAAAGATAGTATTTGTCTTACTAGCAAAGAACTAGAGTTAATGAGTGATGAAGAAATTGCTAGTGTAATTGATAAGATTAAGATCGTAGCTAGGGCTAAGCCAAATGATAAAAGTAGGCTTGTAAAAATTATTTCACAGATGAATTATGTTGTTGGAATGACTGGTGATGGAATAAATGATGCTCCTGCATTAAAAAAAGCCAGTGTTGGCTTTGCAATGGGAAGTGGAACCGAGGTTGCTAAGGAAGCAGCAGATATTATTATTTTAGATGATAATATTAAATCTATTAGTTTAGCTGTACTTTATGGTAGAACAATTTTTAAGAATATTAGAAAGTTTATTATATTTCAGCTTACAATGAATATAGGAGCAATGAGTTTATCAATAATTGGACCTTTTATTGGAATAGATACACCTGTAACATCGATGCAGATGCTATGGATAAATATGATAATGGATACACTTGCGGGGCTTGCTTTTGCTTATGAAGAACCAAGTTATAAGTACATGGATGAAAGACCAAAAGGGAAGAATGAACCAATAATTAATAAGTATATGTATAATGAGATATGTTTTACGGGAGTTTATTCTTCTATTTTGTGTTTGCTTTTTTTGAAGATTACATTTTTTAAAGATTTAATTCGTTTTGATGTAGATAATAGATATTTGATGACTGCGTTTTTTGCTTTATTTGTTTTTATTGGGATATTTAATGCTTTTAATGCTAGGACAGATAAGTATAATTTACTTGATAGAATTACGCATAATAAGATGTTTATAGTAATATTTTTGATGGTTTTAGTTATGCAGATTATTTTCATTTATTATGGTGGTGTTTTATTTAGGACTTATGGGCTAACTACTATGGAGTTAGTTAAGGTATTATTAATTAGTTTTAGTGTAATTCCAGTTGATTTATTTAGAAAGTATATTTTTAAGCATTATAGAACTGGGAACTGTTTATAGTTAGTTTATGTAGCCGTTGATGATAGTTTTGGTGTCGTTTACGTAAATGAATGCTTTGGCGTCAAATGTTGTTATTAAGGCTTTTAGTTTAGCTAGATCTTTCTTATTTATTTCAGCGATGATGAGTCTACTTTTATTTTCGGTTTTGATTGATGTTAGACCAAAGCCTTCTTGTTTTAGTATTAAAATTTCTTTAGCATTTATTTTATTAGATATGATGTTAATGGTGTAGTGTCCTTTAATAAATTTAGAGCTTATTAGTGTACCAATATAAGTGCCAGTAGCGTAACCGGCTGCATAGGAAATTGGAATGAGAAATGATGTTATTTTAGTGTTAAGAGCAGTTCTTGCAACTTCAAACCAGATTAATACTTCAAAAAAAGCGATGATGGTGGCGATGAACCTTTTTTCTTTAACAATATAGACGGTCCTTATGGTATTCATGGAGACGTCAATAATTCTAGCACTAAAAATTTTTAGACATAATAAAAATAATTTCATATTTATAACCTCAGTATTAGTATGGTTCTTCTCTTAAATTTTAGCCTAGGAATGATATTTGCCTAGTTCTTTTTTTGGTTTAGGCATATTATACACTGGAGGAGATAGAAAGATGTTATATAATTTGGGTACAGAAGATTTATTTAAAAATTATTTTAATTTAAATGAAAATCGTAATAATATTTTAAATCCTAAAGAAGGATTAATTTTAGGAAATATGTTTTTTGATATGTATATTCCATATAAGAATTATAAGCCTAGAGAGTTAGTTGCTAAGAATGAAAAAGATAAGATGATGCTTAGAATTAGGGAACTTTCACAGGCTGTTAATGATTTAAATTTATATTTAGATTTAAATCCTGATGATAAAGAGGTTTATGCTTTGTTTAAGAAGTATGTTAAAGAATTAAATGAATGTGTTAGTGCATATTCAGCAAAATATGAACCGCTTGAACTTTGTAAGGATACTGGTGATAAGTATTCATGGGTTAGTGGCACTTGGCCTTGGGAGGAGCAGTAATTATGTTTAAGTATGATAAAAAATTACCTTATCCAATTAATATTAAAAGAAAAGATATAAAGTTAGCAAAGTATATTATAACTCAGTATGGTGGTTATGCTGGTGAGTTAGGAGCTGCTTTAAGATATTTTAGTCAAAAATTTACGATGCCTACTGATGAGGGTAGAGCTTTATTAAATGATATTGCTACTGAAGAAATTGGTCATGCAGAAATGATTTGTGTGATGGTTCATCAACTTCTTGCGGGAGCTAGTAAAGAGGAACTAGAAAAGGCTGGATTAACTGGTCAGTATGTGGAGCATGGCTTAGGAATTTATCCAGTAGATGTAAATGGGATACCTTTTGATGCTAAAACCTTTGCTTCAACGGGAGATGCGGTTGTAGATTTAGCAGAAGATATGGCAGCAGAAGAGAAAGCAAGAATAGTTTATGAACATTTAATTGACATTTCTAATGATGATGATGTTATAGATGTTTTACTTTATTTAAGACAAAGAGAAATAGTACATTATAATATGTTTAAGAAATTGTATGAAAAGTATAAAAAGAAAGAAACTATGAAACATTTAGGTAATTAACCTGATGTTTTTTTCTTCTTTTTTGTTTGCTTTTATGGTAAAATTAGTGTGAGGTGGAGAATGAAAAAGAATAGATATTTAAGATTGTTTATCATAATTGCAGTAACAGTGCTACTTACAGTGCTACTTTGTAATTTATATAAGAGTTATCAAAATAATAAGCTTAATAAGGGATATATTTCTAAATATGTTTCTACTATAAAGTATGAAGAATTGGATAGTTCACTTGCTGAGTTAGGTGATAAATATTATATCTATTTTGGTTATACTGGGGATGAGGATGTTTATAAACTTGAGAAGGATATAAAAAGAGTAGTTTTTAATAATCATTTAGAAGATAATTTTTTGTATGTAAATGTTGATAACGATCAAGATGTCAACAATAAGATTTTAAATGTAAATGAGATGTTAAAGATAAATATGATAAAAAAACTACCTGCTATTGTTTATTTAAATAAGAATGAGGTAGTTAGTGTTATTGATAGTTCTAATCATTTTTTGAATGTTAGTGATTTTAATAATTTGTTAGATATATATGAGGTTAAAGAAAATGAGTAAAATTAATGTGGTTTTGTTTGAACCGGAGATACCAGGTAATACAGGGAATATTATGAGAACTTGTGCTGCTACGGATGTTCATTTACATTTGATTAAACCACTTGGCTTTAGTTTGAGTGAGAAGTATTTGAAAAGAAGTGGTGTCAATTATTTGGATAGTTGTGTCTATACTTTGTATGAGGATTTAGATGATCTTTTTAGTAAAAATAAGGGTGAGTATTTTTATTTTACTAGATATGGACATAAGCCTCATTCAGATGGTAATTATAAAATTGATAAACCTGTATATTTGATTTTTGGAAAAGAAAGTACAGGGCTGCCACTTTCCTTATTAAAAGAAAATATTGATAATTGTTATAGAATACCGATGAGTGAAAATGTGCGAGCTTTAAATGTTTCAAACTCTGTTGCTGTTGCCGTATATGAGGCTTTAAGACAAAATAATTATGAAAATTTATTGTTTGATGAACCTCATAAATCAGCTCATTTTATAGAGGAAAATTAAAAAGAATGTTTTGTGCATTCTTTTTAGTTTTCTTTAACTGTGATTGCTCCAGTTGGGCAGCAGTTTGCAGTGCTTTTGGTGTTTTCAGTTACCTCATCATTTTTTACATGGCTTTTGCCATCAGCATCAAATTCAAAATTTTCAGGACACATACTTACACACATACCACATTTAATACATAATTCTTTGTTAACAAATACTTTTTCCATATTACCTCCATTTTCATTATACAATGTGATTTTAAAATTTCAAGAAAAACTATTAAAAAAAAATAAAATATGCTATCATATTATTAGTAGGTGATACTAATGGCAGTGAGAATGGATAAATATGAAAATGATACTCCTGAGTTAAAAAAGAGAACAGATAAGTTTGCTACTCTTTATGAAAAAGATGATAGTCAAAATTACTCTGAATTTGATGTAAATTCTAATGTGTCAGTTTTAAAAACTCACGCTAGAAGTATAGATGTTAATCAGATTCGAGATATGCTTGATAAGAAATATAGAGATAATATTCCTAAAAGAAAGTCTATTGCCTTAGAAACAGAAGAAGAGGTTTTAGATAGAGTTAAGGAAGATACTAAAGAGTATGATTTAAATGCTATTTTAGATAAAGCTAAACAAGAAAAAACTATAACTTATGAAGAAGAAAGATTATCTAAAAAACCGATGGCTAGTGAAGAACTAATTGAAGAAATAAATAGGAAATATAGACCAAAAGCGCCAGATGCTCAAGAAGAGGCTGAATTATTAAATTTGATAAATACGATTACTGAGTTAGAAATGAAAAATCAAAAAAAGAATGCTGAATTATTGGGACTAGATGATAATGCTGATGATGAAAATATTAAACAAGCAGAGATGTTAAATACTAATGATAAAGATGAAGAGGATAATGAAGAGAGTTTTTATACTGGTAAGCTTGCTATAAATGATAAAGATTTTGATGATTTTAAAGATATAAGTGATGATATTAAGTCAAATTCTGTACTTATTAAAATTTTGATTTTTATATTTATATTATCGTTACTTGCAGTTGGTGTGTATGTGATAAATAAATACTTTGATTTAGGGTTATTTTAACCCTTTTTTCATATATTATAATATGCTAAGATATTGTAAATTTAAGAAAAATTATTTTACAAGTATTAGAAATTTGTTAATTTTAGTTTTAATAATTTTGACTTTTTTATTTTCTTTTATAATTAGTAGGAAGTTTTCTAGTAATCTGACATATAATATGAAAGCTATTGTTGAAAAAAATCTGACTGATTCACTATCTAATAAATTTAGTCATGCATTATTAAAAAAGTATAATACTAATAATTTGATTGAATTAAAATTCAACTCTAAAAATGAAATAAGTGATATTAACTTTGATTTAGAAAAAGCATACGAGTTAGCATCAGAGATATCTAATGGTTTTGTGATTAATGATTTTTCTTTTAACGGGAATTTTGTTAATTATGAGGAAGTAAATAAAAAAGAAATCATCATGAAGTTACCAGTTTTTTATTACTCTAATAATATTTTAATTTCTAATATAGGACCTAAAATATTTGTAAAATTACAATATGTTCGTGATATACTTTATGAATTAAGAACAAAAGTTAGTAATTATGGAATAAATTCAATGCTTGTTGAACTTTATCTAGATTTTAATATTAAAAGTAGTGTTTTTTTCTTTAAAGAAGATGAGTTTGAAACTAATTATAGTATTTTATTATCGTCTAAAGTTGTTTCTGGGCAAGTTCCTTCAATATATGGTAATACTTTTGAAAAGCAGAGTGAAAAGGAAAATATTTAAATTGTATAAAAATAAAAATTATGTTATATTAATAATAGTGAGGGATTATGGAAACATTTATCAATGCAGCAGTAACAACTGGTATTAAAAATTATGTTTTAATGACTCGTCATGAGCAATATAGTAAAGCTCATATTTTTGAGGTGCATGTTATAGATATGCTTAGTCATATTTATAGTGAAATAAATGTAATAAATCCATACAAACTTCAGAGTGAAAAAAGTTTTATTAATAATTTAAGAATATTTGGTTTATCTCAAAAAAAGGTAATGGCTTTATTTAAAAGTATGCAAGATTATTATTATTGGTTAACTAGTAAAAATAAGAATTCATGTAATTCAGTAGGTCAAATTAAGATGATTTTGTTAGAGATGGTACTTTTAAAAGCTGGAGATAAAGGATTAAGTGAACAAGAAATTAAGTATTATAAGAAATTTTTTAGTAATGAACTATTTGGGATGCAAGAAGTAGAAATGCTTACTAAAAATGATAGTGTGTCGTTTGATCGCGTTTGGGATTTAAAGAAAATTTATATAGTAGGTCATGATAAAATAACATTTGAACGAATTGCACCAATGTTGTTAACTGAAGATAAATATAAGGAATTTGGGATAGAACTAAATGATGTGACTAAACTATCTAATCAAGCAATAGAAAGAATTAATGAAAAAATAGCGACTGAGGATAAGTTAATTAGCAAGAAAAAGATAGGGTTTAATATTCCTTTAAAATTAGCTATTTCTTCAGGGAATGGATTTGTAGATACGTTGGTGTTACTTAGTGTAATAGCAACTGAAATAATGATTGGTTTGTTAATAGCTGTAACAATAGCTAGGGGGTAAATATGGAAAATATAGTTATAAATGATAAAAAATATAGGCTTATAAAAAATTTTCGTGATGGGTATGAAGCAGGAGAGGTCCAAGATAAATTAACTGAGTATTATGATGATTTTGATTATATAGTAGGTGATTGGGCTTATGGTAAGCTTCGTTTAAAGGGTTTTTATGATTCTAAGAATTCTAAAGTTAAAGATTTTAATAATTATGAAAAAGTAGAATCATATATAAAAAATAATTGTGCTTATGGATGCAAATATTTTATTTTACAAAAACAATAATATTGCTATGCATAAGAAAATGTGATAATATTTTGATGTGTAGAATGAGAGGTTAGATATATGAATAGCACTGCACTCTTAGTTAAACAAAATGGAGAAAAGATTCAAGCTGAAATAATTAGTTATTTTGAAATTGTTCAAAGTGGAAAGAAGTATATCTTTTATACTCTAAATGAAGCCGTTGAAAACGGGCTTGTTAAAATGTATGTTTCTGAGGTTTCTAGTGATATGAATATTTCATCTAATATTAGTGATGAAGAATGGAATACAATTAAATCAGTTATGAAATCTATTTTAACAAATAGTAATAATGTAGAAATTAAATATTTAAATTGGGAGGAATAGCAATGAACAAGTTTATTATGATGGCACCAAAAGTAATTGCGGTAACTTTTGATCAAGCTAATGATATGAAAAATAAATATTTATCTGCACCAAAAGAGACTAAAAGTGCACCTGTAGAGCATGAAGTTTTAAATACTTCTAGTCCAAATTTAAGTTCTGGTAGTGCAAGCGTTGGTTCTTCACCAAATATGCAAGAATCAGTTGTGCTTCAACAACCACAGCAAAGTTTTGGACAACCGGCGCCAGTAACTGAAAATATTTTTAGTACACCAACACCTGAACCTGTAAAAGAAGAAAGCCCAGTTGTTAGTGCTGCTAATGACATTGCTAAGACGGTTACTAAATCATTTAATGATTTGGGAGAGATTACTTTAACTGAAGCGGAGTTAGAAGAATTAGAGTCTGGTCTTACAGAGATCTTAGATATTGCAAAAGTGTCTATAAAGTCAGTTTTTGATAAATATCGTAGTAAAAATCATGAAATGACAGCACAAAGTAATAGCATAAATCCTGCTCCACAAGTAAATTCAAATGACAATATATTTGCAAATGAAAGCGCTAATATTTTTGATAGCCCAGCACCTGAAAGAAGAATTTCCTAGCATTTTGTATAAATGCTAGTTTTTTTTCATATATAAAAGTATGAGAGATTTTATTAAATTTAATTATAATTTAGATTTTGAGAAAATTGATATTTTTGAAGATGGTTTTTATTTTGAGTGTAATAATAAAATATATTTGATTTGTGAAATATTTCGTGATGAAGAAGAATTTAAAAATTTAGTTAATTTATTAATTGCTAAAAATGTAAAATATCATTTATTAGTTTTAAATAAAGATGGTAATTATATATCTGAATTTAATGGTAAAAAAATAGTTGTACTTGAAAGTGTTACTGATAAATATATTATTACAGATTATGAAAATACGAATGTAATAGTTATGGCTCAAAATAGCTGGGAGATGCTTTGGGAAGAACGAATATTTAATTATGAAACTAAAAAGAAGGAATTGTTAATTCCTAAAGATGTAAAATATTTTTTAGATTACTATTTAGGATTAACGGAAGCAGCAATAGTTAATTATAATAATGTGAAAGGTAGTGGAGAAGAGGCTAGATTTATGCTTCAGCATAATAAGATAAGTTTTCCAATTACTAGTTTTAGTTTTTATAATCCAGTAAATTATTTGTTAGATTACTGTGTTAGAGATTTGGCAGAATATGTAAAGAGCAAATTTTTTTATGATAGTATTACAGTAGATGATGTCATAACTATTATAAATAAAAATAGTTTTACGCTTGCTGAGTTAAATATGTTTTTAGTTAGACTAATATATCCTAGTTATTTCTTTAATATAGTAGATGATAAAGAGTTTGAGTCTAGCTCTGATTTATTTAATATCATAAAAAAAAGTTCACAGTTTGAGAACTTTTTGAAAGAATTAATAATTAATTTAAAAAATATAATGCCAGTATTAGTAGAATTGCCTTTTTAAATATCTACATTGATAACGTCAGTTATTTCTGGACATTCTGCTTGGATTGATTCTAAAATACCATATTTAATTGTTTCGTTACGATGAGGGCAGCATCCACATGCGCCAGTTAATTTTACGTATACCACATTATCTTCAATTTTTACTAATTCAATATTACCACCATCACTATTTAAGTATGGAGTTATTTTTTCTATTATGTTTTTAATTTTTTCGTTTTGCATTTTGATTCCTTTCTTTCTAGTTATAATTTATCATAAATGTTTGTTTTTTTCAAATTAATAAATTTGTCGTTTTTAAGAATTTTATGTTATAATTTTTTTGGTGAGTGAAAATGTATAAAGTAGGGCAAGTAGTAAAAGCACAAGTTTGTGGTTATGAAAACTATGGAATTTTTGTTAAATTAGATGACGATTATGCCGGCTTAATTCATATTTCAGAGATAGATACTGGCTTTGTTGCAAATATTGAAAATTATGCAAGTATTGGAGAAGAAATATATGCAGTTGTGTTAAATGTTGATGAACAAAAAAAGCATTTGAATTTAAGTATCAAAAATATGAATTATCATAATAATAAAGAGTTTAATGAATCTATTTTAGGATTTAGACCTTTATATGAAAAATTAGAAGAGTGGACTAATGAGTCATTAAAATAAAAAAATTTGTCTTTAGACAAATTGTTTTTTTTTATGGTGTCCTGTTGGGAACTCGAATCCCAGACCCTTTGATTAAAAGTCAAATGCTCTACCTGCTGAGCTAACAGGACAAAATATAAAATTGGCTGCCTTGGGAGGATTCGAACCGCCGAAATGTCAGAGTCAAAGTCTGATGCCTTACCACTTGGCTACAAGGCAATAAAAATGGTGGAAGGACATAGATTTGAACTATGGAACCCGAAGGAACAGATTTACAGTCTGCCGCGTTTGACCACTTCGCTATCC
>OIZL01000314.1_pt1 | contig 39209 bp, 33 predicted proteins | sample 1588541 | NCBI WGS metagenome assembly OIZL01 (sample SAMN03283285) | human gut metagenome | biome: human-associated habitat; material: feces | host: Homo sapiens | place: Peru | collected 2012 | reverse complement strand
TAATAACGATTATTGTTATTACTAGCACTATTAGTGATATTCCTTTTTTATCACTAATTCTTTCCTTATTCTTCATTTTTTTCTCCTCCTCTTATAAATTTTGATTTTATTTTTTGGTATATTTATATTATTCCTTATTGAACATTTACATATACATTTTCATTATATATCAAAATTCAAGTTCTTGCAATAACTTTACGATAATTTTTTGCTATATTTTTTAAATAGCTTGAAATAGGTAGACTATGACGTAAGCGGTAAATAAAGATGAGTAATTTTATCAAATATATAATACTAGGATAACTATACTTTTTTATGCGATTGTCATAAATTTATTTATTTTTTCTTTATTATTTTTTTATTTTAGTATATACTATAAATAATAATAAAATTAATTTTAGAGGTGACGAATGATAAAAGACATATGCTTTATAGTTTTAGGATTTGTGCTATTAATTATTGGAGCAGATGCCTTAGTTAAGGGTTCTAGCAATATAGCTAAAAAATTTCATATTCCTGAAATTATTATTGGACTAACAATAGTTTGTATTGGTACTTCAATGCCAGAACTTATAATAACTGTTAGTTCTGCTTCAAAAGGATATACTGACTTAATTGTTGGCAATGCTATTGGAAGTAATCTTTGCAATCTGCTTTTAATACTTGGAATAGCAGCAATACTAAAACCTGTAAAAATTGAAAAAGAAATAAAAAATATACATTTACCCATTGCTATCTTTTCTTCAATTGTATTATTAATACTTGGAAATATTTCGATTGGAAGCGGAAAATTTTTATTAGGGAAATTAGAAGGGATTATACTTTTAGTTTTATTTTTAATATATTTTTCTTATCCAATAATAATTGCTACAAAAGATATAATAAAAGTAGAACATCAAAAAAGAAAACCAAGAAAAGATATAAGTGTTATAAAATCAGTGTTATATATAATAATTGGTATTGTTATGCTTAAATATGGCGGAGATTTTGTTGTAGATACATGTGAAAGTATTGCTATTAGATTTGGAATTAGTGAACGTGTAATAGGACTTACAATAGTTGCAATAGGTACCGCTCTTCCTGAACTTGTAACAACAATCATAGCTACACTGGAAAAAGATACATCACTTGCCGTAGGTAATTTAATAGGATCATGTATGTTAAATTCATGGCTTATTTTACGGAATAGGAGCAGTTATAACTCCTCTAGTATTTTCAGTAAGTTTTAATTTAAACTTAGTACTTCTTACAGTTGCTACCTTAATGATATATTTATTTTGTTATATTGGAAAAAAAGATACTATTTCAAGTGCAAATGGACTTATTCTTCTTTTTACATTTTTAATATATATAACCAAACTTTTTGTTAGTTAGAAAATCTAAAAATACCAAGAACTCAAGATACATAAGCTCTTAAGTTCTTGGTATTTTATACTTTACTGTTTTTTCGACAAATACTCATATAATCACAATATTTACAGAAATCACATTTTTTATTTGGCTTTATTCTTACTGTTCCCTTTAAGATTTCATCTCCAATTTCTTTTAATACGTCTTTTATTTCTAAAGATAAATTTAAAAATTCATCTTTTTCTAATACTTTTTTACTACCTCTACTTAACGAACTCTTGGAAACATCAATTATCCTTGAAGTTTTATCATCTAAATTTTTATCCATTTTTTCTAGTATATCTACATCTTTTAGGAACAGTCCTTTAAGTCTTAAGCTTTTTATAATTTCTTCTTTTATCTTATCGTCACTATCTTTGTACTCTGATAAGTTAATTAATCTGTCTGACAAATTAAAATATACACAAGCTGCTGGAACTACACTTTTTTCTTTTTCTTCTTTATTTATTTTTTTACTATTTTGTTCTAAATTTTCTAAAAATGCTGTAAGATAAGAAACTAATTGGAGTGATATTCCCTCTTTAACCTCATCTAAATTTAAAGTTCTTCCAGATGACTTATAATCTACCACTCTTACATAAGTTGTATCAACTGTTTTAAGTACATCTACTCTATCTATCTTACCTATTAATTTCATTTTATACTCATCATTTACCTTTATTTCAATAGGTAAAAACATTGTATTATCTTTAAATTCTATCTCATAGCCAAATGGTTCAAAATCACTATCTTTAAAACTTTTAGCAATTATATATATAACGTTTTTCATAGTATTTACAAGTTTTTGCTTAAGTATTGCAAATTTAATATTTTCTTTATGTTTTTTTAATACTCTATCTAATTCTTCTTCTATAACTTTATATAACAAGTCAAGATATTCTTCTTTTATTCCCTCTTTTTCCACATCTATAACAGTATAATACGGTATATTATTTTTAAACAAATACTTAGAAAACTTCTCAAGTACATCATGCATAAAAGTTCCTGTGTCTAAACTAGTTATCTCATATTCTTCGCTTTTGTTTATATTTAATGAATATTTAAGAAAATATGAAAATGGACATTTTTTGAAAAGCTCTAACTTAGATACACTTGTAACTAATTCATTTCCATATAGCATTTCTAAAGTTTCCTTTTTTAGATTTTCATCATTTTTTATATATTCTAAAACTTCGTTATATTTAGGCTCACTTTCAAAAATTTCAAAACAAGCTATATCTTTTTCATTTTCCTCATTATTTTGTGTTATAGTTTCGACTAAATTTTCAAAAATACTATCTTTTGAGAATATATCAATATCCTCATTATTACTTTCTGTAATATCTCCTACAATCTCTAAATCTATTAAATTACACACAAGCGTTATAATGGAAGATGGTCTTAAAGCTTTACCTGACATATCTGATGAAAGAAAAGAAATACTTAAATTTTCTAAACAGTTTGATATAGCCTCATATATATTATATCTTTGCATATTTATTTTTGAAATTGTGGTTTCTTTAAACTCAATATTTTTGTTTTTTAATTTTTCAAGTTCAAAGTCTGAAAAAAATATATCTTCATTAACATTTTTTGGAAATACATTTTCGTTTACTCCAACAAAATATACATACTTAGTTGGCAATATTTTAGATACGTTTATATCAATAATCTCAACATTATCAAGTGTTGGTGGTATTGATTTTATATATACATCAGCTAGTACAGTTTCAAAAATATTAATAAAAGTATTAATATTTATTTTTTCGTTATAATACACTTTGTCTATACTTTTAAATATTTCACATAACTTATCCCATACTTGATTTTCGAAAAATATGTTGCCTCCTGAGGTTTCTATTTTTTTTAAAAGATTAGAATAATTTAAAAACACATTCTTTTCCATCAAGTGATTGTATATATTTGTTATAATATCTTTTGAAGTTTCAGCATTTTTAATTAATATACAACATCTAAATGTATCAAGTATTTTATTTCTTATACTTTCCAATAGTTCTAAATCATAGTTATTTCCCCTAGAGTTTTCACTGTTATAGCTTAATTTTTTGTTAATACTTTTTTTAAATAAATTAAATTCTCTTACATAATTTTCTAAAATCGATATTTCTTGATTTTCTATATCATTTAGTCCTAATTTTAATATATTTATAACGCTTTCATAAGTCATTTCTGCGCTACAAAGTTTTAAGAGTTTTTGTATATACTCAACTAACTTTGATTTTTTTAAGTTTACTTTGGTATCTATATAGTACGGAATGTCATATTCGTAAAATATTCTTTTTACCACGCTTTCATAGGCTAAAGTATCAGTAGTATATATTACGAAATCGTTATATCTTGCGCCTTTTCTTATTTTTTCAGATATATCTTTGGCTATATACCTTATCTCATCATATATATCTTTTTTTAAGTATATTCTAATTTCGTTATCTTTTAATTTTATTTTTTCTTTATTTTCAACTTCAAAAATATTTTCAGCTAAATACTTTATTCCAGTTTTAGATTTAGAATAATTATTTAAAAATAAATTGTTTTCCACTCCTATGTTACATTTGTTGCAAAGCTTTAGTATCTTTTGGTATGATATATTTGAAACCTCAAATATATCACTCCCCTCATCCATCTTAATATCTGTAAAGCTTGTAATATCTGTATTTAAAGAAATTGTAATGTTAGCTCCGCTTTTTAACAAACTTTCCAAAAATATATACTCAAGTCTAGTAAAGTTATTATACCCATCAAAAAATATATTTTTACCCTTCAAATCTATCTTATCTATAATTTGTTCAGCAAATAGTCTTATCTCATCCACATTTCCCACAAATTTATCTGCTATGTTCTGACTATATTTTTCATAAATTATTGCCACTTCTTTTAATTTACTTTCAAGTATTTTATCATTTAAACTTAAGTTTTTTATTTCATCTACACATACATCTTCTTTTTTGAATAAGTCCATATATATGTACATACTTTCCAAGAAACCTTGTTTTTGACTAACTTTTTTAAATAAGTTTAATAAATCTTTATTTTCCATTATTGTTTTTGCAAGCATTATTTTTCTATCTATTTTAGATAGCTTACTACTTTCAAAGTTTAAATTAAAATCTCTTAAACAAGACATAACAAAAGAAGATATAGTTGTAATATTTACACCTATAACTCCATTTAAGTTTAGTATATCCATAAATTCTTCTTCTGTTATTGCACGCATTTGTGATGGAACAAAAAGTATATCTTCTTTTCCACATTCTATATCTTCTTTTATTTTGTTATATATATATCTACTTTTTCCACTTTTGGATTTTCCAAGTAAAACTTCTAACTTCAAAACTATCACCTATTTATTATCTTGTTCATTACTTTCATCTTTTTCTTCATTTACAAAATCAGTTACTAATAACTGTTCGTCTTTTATTTTTATATCCTCAAATTTTGGAAGTTCTTCTATTTTATTAATACCACATGATTTCAAAAATTCAGATGTTACACTATATGCAGCTGGTCTTCCAGGTAAATTAAGTCTTGCTACCTCTTCAATAAGTCCGCATTCTAAAAGTCTTGAAACAGAAAAATCACTATTTACTCCTCTTATCTTTTCAATCTCAGCTTTTGTTATTTTAGGATTATATGCAATTATACTAAGTGTTTCTAAAGCTGCTTGAGATAGATTTTGCCTTTTTGTATTTTCTACAAACAAACTTACCTCTTTATAATAAAGTTTATTTGTAACAAGCTGGTATTTATCATTAACACATACAAGATCCACTCCATATCTAGGGTTATATTTATTTGCTAAATCATACAAAGCCTCTTTTATATTTTCTTTTTCAACTTGCAAAGTTGATGATAATTCTTCTATTGAAATTTCTCTTCCAAGTGCAAATAGCACTGCTTCTATAACGTTCTTTAAATTTTCTTTTTCCATTTTATTTCCTCATTTCAAATGTTATTATTTATACATATATATTACTACAAATTTGTATGTTTTACAAGAAAAAAATAGATATATACAAAAAAATATATAGGAAAAACGACCTTTTTTTCTTTGCCATTTCCCTACATATATTTTACCATTTATAATAATGTTTAATTGATTGAAGAAGCTGGAACCACTATAACTGGGCGGACACCATACCAATCATCGAGGCTGAATGTAGTGTCTTCATCAAAACCATCATAGTCAAGGCTTCCGTCCCAACCACACACGTTTGCTATAAAAACATTACTCTCTGCAGAACTAAGCCAGTAATTATAGTTATTTTCTCCACCATCACCAAATAAAATTCCTTCATATTTTTTTTTCAATACAATTGCTTCTTCTTTTGTCATTAATCTTCCTAATACTCCAAATAAATCATTACCATATTTTTGTGCTTTTTTTATTACTGATATTGTATCTGTATCAGGTATTGGATATTTTTTCACATCATTTAAATCTGGATATTTACCATCAGCATCTGGATATGCTATTCCTTCTACACTTGACCAATAATTTGTACTTGAAAATACACATCCATTATAATTTGTACTTGTATCTTGTTTTAGAGTTATACTACCATTTTCTTTTTTTAAGTTAAATTTTGCTAGTAGTAGTATATCTTGTGTACTATCTGTTACCTCTGTGCCTACTGTCCCCTCTCCTATTACGTAAAATTGTTCTCCATTTGATGCTTCTACTTCACTTCCTATTTTTAACTCCTCTGTTCCTTGTTTTTTAAATGTTATTGGTGCTTTTTCTACTCCTAAGTTACTAACCCAAGTTTTTTCTTCATCTGTTAATTTATCTTCTTTATATTTTAACTCACCATCTTTTACATCAAATTTTTCTTGGTAATTAGTTGCAGATTTTAAATCTCCTATTGATATTTCTGGATCATTGTAACTTACTCCATTATTTTTGGCATAGTTAGTTGCTTTTAGTAATTCTAGTTCCTCCTGCATTGTTTTTACATCGTTTTTAAATCTTGCTTCTTTTGCATTCTCTATTGGATTATTGTTTGCAATAGATAGAATTACTGCTACTGCTAGGATTATTATTACTATTATTGTTATTACTAGCACTATTAGTGAAATACCTCTTTTTTCACTAGTTCCCTTATTCTTCATTTTTTCTCATCCCCTTATAAATTTTGACTTTATTTTTTTGTATATTTATATTATTCGTTCTCGAACATTTATATATACATTCTAAATTATATATCAAAATTTGAGTGCTTGCAATAACTTTACGATAATTTTTTGACAGTATTTTTAAAATCACTTGCAATAGGTAGACTATAACAGTATCTCAAATATTTACTTTTCTGTTATTTTAACTTAAACCTAACTGCCCCCTCTTTTTCTGTTATATGAATTTTTACTGAATATTTTTTTAACGTGTCTACTGTTTCTTTGCTTGGATGTCCAAACTTTTCCTTTTTGCTTGATATAACTGCCTCTTTAGGCAAAACATAAGATATAAATTTTTCTTTAGTTGAAGTCTTCGAACCATGATGAGCTACTTGCAAAATATCAATATTTTTTAAATGTTTTTCTATTTTATTTTTTAAATTAACATCTTGTATATTTTGTATATTTGAAAGTATTTCTTTTTCTGTTTCTTTAGTTGCATCTCCCATAAATAGTATTCTTTTGTTATTTACTGAAATCGCAGTAACTAAACTGTTTGCATTTTGTATATCCTCTGCCACTATTTCTTTATCTTTTCTAGGAGATAACACAAATATTTCTATTCCGTCATATTCATATGTTTCATACATATCTGCCTCAATAAAAGCTATATTTTTGTTTCTTGCTATTTCTTCTACTTTAATAAAATTTTCAGTTTCTTCTTTAGGTAAAGCATATATTATTTTTTGTATTGTTATACTGTTTTTTTCATCTAGCAATCCATTAATGTGATCATCATGCATATGAGAAATAATTACCAAATCTATCTTAGTTATTCCTTTTAATTTTAGAAAATTAGCGAGTGTATTTGAAGCAAGACTTTTTCTTGTTGAGCCATAATCTACTAATATATTTTTTCTATTATACCTAATAAATGCCATGTTCCCTTGCTCCACATTAAAAAAGTATACATAGTTTTCAAAGTATAATATATATACATTTACTACTACATTTATGACTATATATATTACTAAAATAACAGATATTATATTTTTTGCTTTTCTTACATATTTTCTTTTTACTATTAAGATTACTTTTTTTCTATTTAATATAATGACCATAAATACATAATATAGCAAAAGAAGAAAAAAATTAGGTTTAGGTAATGTTAGCTTTACTTCAAAGTTAGCAAGTATAGATGAAAAATGTATAAATAAAATCAACAAAAAGCTTTCTGCTAAGAATAAAATATTAGAAATAAACGGAACAAACATAAAAATAATTGTTAGAAAGCCTATTAAAAATATTGCTGATATTAAAGGATATAACAAGATATTTGAAAATACTTGTGTTAAAGAAAAGTAGCCATAATAATATATTTGTACTGGTAAAATAAATATTTGAACTGAAATATACAAAGATAAAATTTTTATTATATATTTTAAAATAACGTACATTCCTCTTTTTAATTTACTCTTCTCTACATATTTAAACTTAAGTAGTTTTTTTAGTTTAATATCAAAGAAACTTTCTATTATTTTGTTATACGTTATAATTGAAAAAACAGCCAAATATGAAAATATAGTACTAACATTAAAGATACTATACGGGTTATATATAACTATACATATTAGTGATATTATACATAATGTGTATTTTTTTAATTTTTTCTTCTGTATTTTCGCTATACTTCCTGCTACATTCATAATTCCTGCACGTAGTACTGATATCTGCATACCTGAAAAAATCACAAATAAAACTACTATAATTATTGTTATATACGGATGCTCTTTTTTTCCCTCTTTAGTTTCAAAAAAATAAGCAATTATCATAAGAAGATATGAAATATTAGTACCAGATACAGACACAATATGTGAAAGGCCATTGCTTGCTAAATCATTCTTAATTTCTTCATCCATATCTAAACTATCTCCATATAACATACTACTTAAAAGACCTGCTTCTTTCTGATTAAAATTATTTTTTATCTTTTCACTTACTTTTTCCTTTAATTCATATATCACTTTAAATAAAATAATGCCTTGTTTTTCACCTGTTTTTGATGCTGAATATGTAGATATATTTCCAACTATTGCTTTTGAATTCAAATATCTTTTATAATCAAATTCATTCGGATTACCTAATTTTTTGGGAATAGATATCTCTCCCATTATTTTTAATTTATCTGCATACTTAAAATGTAAATATTTTTCATCTATATCTTTTTCTTCGCTTCTAGAATAAATAGTAAGAATAAAACTATTTTTGTTATATCTAACAAGATATGATACCTTCTTATCTTCTACCTTTTTTAAAGAAAGCACCATAACTTCTTTTACAGTATCTTTTTCTTTATATTTAAAGTTAAAATCATAAATATGAGTTAACGTCTGAAAAAGAATTAAAAAAATAACAAAAAACATAACAACTCTTTTTCTTTTGGTTAATTTAATATATTTTTTTACTAACTTCACTTTTATTTCCTCTTCATTTTTTATTTTATTAACTATATTAATTATATATCTAGTTGTAAATATTTTAGATTAATTTTTTATTGTCGTATTTTAAAGTATTCTACACTTTTTATAGCATGGCTATATATAATTTTTTAAAATTCGTTTTCATATATTAATATATAGGTGAGAAAAATGATAAGTATTAGTTTATGTATGATTGTAAAAAATGAAGAAAAAGTACTTGCAAGATGTTTAGAAAGTGTTAAAGATATTATAGATGAGGTTATAATAGTTGATACCGGTTCTTCTGACAAAACTAAAGAAATTGCATTTAATTATACAGATAAAGTTTTTTGTTTTAAATGGTGTGATGATTTTTCTAAGGCTAGAAATTTTTCATTTTCTAAAGCAACTAAAGAATATATAATGTGGCTTGATGCCGACGATGTTATACTTAAAGAAGATAAGGAAAAACTTATTAATTTAAAGCGTACTTTAAGTAAGGATACAGATATTGTAATGCTTAAGTATAACACTGGCTTTGATGAAAATGGTAATGTTAACTTTTCATATTATAGGGAAAGAATTTTAAAAAGAGAAAAAAATTATACTTGGATAAGTCCTGTTCATGAAGTTATTGTTCCAACTGGAAATGTTATATACAAAGATATAGCAGTAACTCACAAAAAAAATCATGGTTCACATTCCAAAAGGAACTTAAAAATATTTGAAAACATGATTAAAAATGGAACTTTACTTGATGCTAGACAAAAGTTTTACTATGCAAGAGAGTTATATTATAACGGAAAGTATGAAGAAGCTATATCTAAATTTAATGAATTTCTTTTAGATCCTTTAGGATGGATTGAAAACAAAATAAATGCATGTCTCGATTTATCTTATTGTTATCTTAAATTAAATGATAAAGAAAATGCTTTCTTAAGCCTTACTAGAAGTTTTATATATGATACCCCTAGAGCAGAAATTTGTTGCGGTATAGCTAAACTATTTAAGAATGATAAAAGATATAAAGAAGCGATATATTGGTACAACTTAGCAACAACACTAACTCCTGATTTTTCATCAGGTGCTTTTTACAATTTAGATACATATAACTTCATTCCATACATGGAACTTTGTGTATGTTATTACGCAATTAATGATGTTAAAAATAGTATAAAATGTAATGAACTTGCAGGAAAATTTAAGCCTAATTCAACAGTATATTTAAACAACAAAGAATTTTTTAAAAATTTGATGCCAAAATAATCTTTATATAGACTCATTGTGCAACTTTTCCTTAGTTTATTGTGCACATTTTCCTTGATTCATTGTACAACTTTTCCAATAATACTACAACAAGGTATATTTTACTTGACTGTTAAATAAAATCGTTATATACTTAAAGTATGAAACAAAAGGAGGTTTTGTATGATAGAAATTAGATGGCACGGTAGAGGCGGTCAAGGTGCAAAAACAGCCTCATTACTTCTTGCAGATGCTGCATTTAATACTGGTAAATATATTCAAGGTTTCCCTGAATATGGTCCAGAAAGAATGGGAGCTCCTATTACTGCATACAACAGAATAAGTGATACCCCAATAAGAATTCACTCAAATATATATGATCCAGACTATGTAGTTGTAGTTGATGACTCTTTAATTGGTGGTGTTAATGTTACAGAGGGGTTAAAAGAAAATGGTGCAATACTTGTAAATACAAACAAAAGTATTGAAACTATAAAAGAAAAATTAGATGGATTTAAAGGTAAAGTTTATACAATTGACGCTTCAAGAATAAGTAAAGAACTCTTAAAAGCAAATTATCCAAACACTGCAATGCTTGCAGCAATTGTAAACATAGCCAAAATCATGTCAAAAGAAGACTTACTTAAAGAAATGGAAGCATCTTTTAAACATAAATTTGCAAGAAAGCCTGAAGTTATAGCTCCTAATATGGAAGCTGTAAAAAGAGGTTTTGATGAAATTATAGGAGGATAAAGAAATGGAAGAAAATAAAAAAGGAAGCAATATATTAAAAGACGGAAATTCTGAGAATTTCAAAACTGGTTCTTGGAAAGCTAGATATCCTTTTCATGACAAAGAAAAATGTAAAAACTGTATGATGTGTGTTCCATTCTGTCCTGACAGTTGTATAAGACATGAAGATGGAAAACTTCTTGGAATGGATCTAGACTATTGCAAAGGTTGCGGTGTATGTGCAAAGGTATGCCCATTTAAAGCAATAGAGATGAAAGATGCAAAAGATATTTAATATATTGAAAGGAGAAAATAAAAATGTCAATTAGAGAAAGATTAAGTGGAAACGAAGCAGTTGCCACTGCTATGAAACAAATAAATCCTGATGTAGTCGCTGCTTACCCTATTACTCCTTCTACTGAAATACCACAATACTTTTCAAATTTTGTAGCAAATGGAACTGTTACAACTGAATTTATACCAGTAGAAAGTGAACACAGTGCAATATCTGCTTGCATTGGTGCATCTGCTGCAGGAGCTAGGGTTATGAGTGCAACTTCATCACAAGGGCTTGCTCTTATGTTTGAAATGCTATATATAGCTTCAGGCCTAAGACTTCCAATCGTACTTTTTGTTGCAAATAGAGCTTTATCTGCTCCAATAAATATTCATAATGATCATTCAGATTCAATGGGAGTAAGAGATTCTGGCTTTATTCAACTATATGCTGAAAATAACCAAGAAGCTTACGATAACGCTATAATGGCTGTTAAAATAGCTGAAAAAGCTAAACTACCAGTTATGGTATGTTATGATGGCTTTATAACTTCGCATTCTATTGAAAATATAACTTTAATGGAAACCGAAGAAGTAAAATCTTTTGTTGGAGAGTATGTTCCAGAAGAATACTTACTTGATGAAAAAAGAAATATATCAATGGGTCCTTTAGACCTTCAAAAATATTACTTTAAGCATAGAAAAGAACTTGCTGATGCAATGAGAGATGCAAAGGATATTATTTTAGAAGTATCTGAAGAATTTGCTAAAATTACAGGCAGAAAATATAACCTATATGAAAAATACAAGTTAGATGATGCAGAAGTTGCTATAGTTGTTCTTAACTCAACTGCTGGAACTGCAAAAGATGTTATAGATGATTTAAGAGAAAAAGGAATAAAAGCAGGACTTTTAAAACCTAGAGCATTTAGACCTCTACCATTTGAAGAAATTCCAAATGAACTAAAGAACTTAAAGGCTCTTGCTATACTTGATAAAGCTGATAGTGTAAATGGCTTTTCAGGTCCATTATTTTCTGAAATAACATCTGCAATGTATTCTCAAAACATCCACGTTAATACTATAAACTACATATATGGTCTTGGTGGATTTGATGTTAAAACTTCAGATATTGAAGAAGTATTTGAGAATTTAAATAATATAGCAAATGAAAATAAATTAGAAAAAGTCACATATTATTTGGGTCTTGAAAATGGAGGTGAAAACTAATGGCATATGTTTTAAAAGAAGTTATTAAAAAAACTCCAAGGCTTACAAGTGGACATAGAATGTGTGCAGGTTGTGGAGCACCTGTAGTTGTAAATGGAATACTTAGAGCTTTAAAAGAAGAAGATAATGCTGTTATCACTTCCGCAACTGGTTGTTTAGAAGTTTCAACTTGCATTTATCCATATACTTCATGGAAAAATGTATCTTTCATACACTCAGCTTTTGAATGTGCTTCAGCTTGTCTTTCAGGTGCAGAAACAGCATATAACTCTCTAAAAAAACAAGGAAAGTTAAAAGAAAATAGAGACACAAAATTCATTGCTTTTGGTGGTGATGGTGGTACATTAGATATTGGATTACAATCTTTATCTGGTGCTATGGAAAGAAGACACAATATAACATATGTATGTTATGATAATGGTGCATATATGAATACTGGTACTCAAAGGTCCTCTTCTACTCCACATTTTGCTGATACTACAACTTCACCAGTTGGTAAAAACAGTGCTGGTAAAGTTCAGCCAAGAAAAGATTTAACAGAAATAATGGTAAAACACAATTTACCATATGTAGCTCAAACTGCTCTTTTTGGTAATTTTAAAGATATGTACGAAAAAGCTGAAAAAGCTATATATACTGATGGTCCTACATATATCTCCGCTCTTTCACCTTGCCCTAGAGGTTGGGGATATCCTTCAGACGATCTTGCATATGTTTCAAAACTTGCAGTAGATACTTGTTTCTGGCCATTATATGAAGTAGAAAATGGAGTATATAGAGTAACTTACAAACCAGCAAAAAAACTTCCTGTTGAAGAGTTTTTAAAAACTCAAAAAAGATTTAAACATTTATTTAAAGAAGAAAATAAAGATTTAATTCAAGAAATTCAAAAAGAAGTAGATAAAAAATGGGAATATCTTCTAATGATGGAAGAAGTAACAAATAAAGAAAAATAGTTTTCTTAAGTTTTAAAGAGTAGTTCACATTTAACATGAACTACTCTTTATTATTATTTTACTTTAAATTTTCATTAATTGTTTTCCAAACATCACTCGTTTCAAAACCTTTTCTCCAAGTTGTAATACCAGCTAAATTATATTTTTTAACGGTTTCTGTTCTCCTTTTTATAGAAGTGGCATCTTCTATCCACAATTTATATGTAAGTGTCCCCTCTTTATATTCTACGTAATTTTGTCCTGCATTTTCATCATATACTGGAGTTACTTTATACTTAGATAAAAATTCTTGACAATTTTTCATAGTATATACTTTAGTAGTTGGCTTACTTTCTCCATCTTTTAATATCCATAGTCTTGTATAAAATGGTACTCCTAAGATAATTTTATTTGATGGAATCTTTGAATCATTTATTAAAGATTCTATATTTTTTTCTACCCATGATACCTCAGCTATAGAGCCTGCTTCATTAGACCAAGCGCCTCTTTGATCATATCCCATAAGCACTACATAGTCTGCTGCAGCTCCAACTCCTTTTCTATCAATGTATACCACAAAATACATATCTACTGATACTTTTATATTGTTTTCTCTAAATATTGGCACAAGTTCTCGTATAAACTGTGTATATACATCTCTATCTTCTGTTTTCATTGCCTCAAAATCAATATTTATTCCATCAACTTTATCTTCTTTAGCTTCTTTTAATAGATTTTTTATAAAGTTTTCTCTGTTATATTCGCTATTTAACATAGCTGATGTATCTCCTGCAGTATAACTTGTTGAATCTATTCCATTTGTAACAATCGGCCAAATCTGGTATCCAAGTGATTTAGCTTGTGTATAATATGCACTGTTATATTTTGAAGATATATCTCCGCTCGAATTTTTAAGTTCATACCATGTAGGTGAAATGACTGATACTCCATCTATTTTTGATTTTCCAAGTACATCCAAATCACTTCCATATTGCCAAGACATTATTAACTTATCAGTTGCCAAAGTTTCATTATTTTGCTCCTGATTACTAGTATCATCATTTTCATCTGATTTTTCTTCATTATTTAATACATCTACATTATTTTTAGAAACATACCCAATAATTCCAGAATCAGTTTTTACTTTATACCATCTATTATGTTTTAAACTATCTACATATACAGTCAAAGTATTTGAAGTATTAAGGTTTGAAACAACTGCTGACTTTGTGGAAATATCACTATATACATTTACTCTGTTATATTTTACTTTTAAGTCAGAAGTATCTTTTTTATCAATAGAGATTGTATTAGTATCACTATTATACTCTACTTTTATATTGTATACATCTTTTAAAATATTGATATCTACATAAGGTTGTCCATCTACAGATTTTGCTGGATTTTCAATATCTACATATTCCATATTTTTAGACATTTTCTTTTCGTCTATTTTCATTTTCAAAACTTTTGTATCTGTTGTAACTATAACCTTAGTTGCTACTTTATCATAATATATATTCTCATCTATTAATTTCCCTATAGTATCTGTAGAAATGTATATACCGTTATTTTCAACAAATGGCTTGTTTTTTGGATCCACATTATCCCCAAACACAACCAAATTTGATTCTTTGCTATTTATTTTAGATTGATTTGCTTTAGTTGTATAAAAAATTCCTAATACCACTAAAAAAAGCAAAACAATAATCATACATCTTTTTAATTCTTTAATCATAAAATCAAACCACCTTGCGATATTATTATACAATATATTTTAGCATTTGTGAAGAAAAAAGAAAAAATATTTTGTACTTTTACTACAAAATATTATATATCTTTTTTAGTCCTGTTTAAATATATTCTTTTAGATACTACTTTTGATCTTTTCCTTTTAAATTCTCTTTCAAAATATTCATAATATGTTCCTGGTGCAATAAGTCCAGAAACCTTTAAGATATCTATTCCAGATGTACCAAGTATTGTATCTGCAAGTAATACACAATTTGTATTTAATACAAAATATGTTTTAAATTTACCGGCTTTTAAATTTCCAGAATTTAGCTTCGGTCATGTCATAAAGTCTACTTGCATAATCTTTAAATTTCCCTTTTCCTTTAAGTTTACTTTCTGGATACCATATATATGTATTATCATTTTTAACACTTTCTATTTTTTTGTCTATTGATTGTTTTTGAGCATCTGTTAATTTAATTCCAAACCCAACAATAGTTTTATTTACTTGAGTATTACAAAATTCTAAATATTTATCTTTGTCACATTCAAAAAGCACTCCATCACCAATCGAAGAACTAAACTTTACGTTTGCTTCATCATATGAGCCATATGAAATTACTTTCCCTTTATAATAAAGGTCAACATGACCAAATGAAGCAAAGAAGCCTTCTTTTAAATGAATTAAGACTTCAATATCTCCTTCTTCATTTTCCTTCTCTATTTCTATCTCTTTTTTGTTTTTATATGGTGCAAAAGCCATATTTATTTCTTTTAATGCTTGTCTTGGTATAAAAGCTGCAATAAATATAGGTAAAGGGATTTTTATCTTCTTCTTGAATTTATTCATTTTTTTTATAGGTATCATACTCTCAATACCTGCTATTATGTATGAACTTGCAAGTAAAATAGAATATATTCCCGCAAGTATATATGTAACATTTTCTCTAAATAATGGGAAAAAGGCCATTATACAGAAAAATATATATGATATTATGCTTCGTATAAGCGTAGCAAATCTCTCATCTATGTCATTTTTTTGATATATAACAAAAACTGCTGTTTTAATTACCGCTTCAATTAAAATATACAAAGTAAAAAGCATTGGAAATATAGCTACAAAAATTCCAGGATAAAAATATATAAGGGCACCACAAGATATATTTATCACTGAATATATGAAATTCATAGTAATTACCTTATCGGTTTTGGATATTATATTTTTTACTGAATTTACTATTCCTATTATAATTAAAATAAGTGACACAGCATATGCTAGTATATCAACAAAATCATTTCTACCAATAATAAGGAGTATTCCCAAAACTAAAAGTAATCCTCCAAGTATTATGGTAGAAGATGAATCCAAAAATCTCTCTTCTTTATTCATACTAATTCCTTTTCTATACATAATAATTATACCAAATTATGACTAGTTTTTCAACATCTTAAGCAAATACAAAAAAGTAAGTATAAACATATAAAACATTTACACTTACCAAAAAACATATATACTATTTAAAACTAATACAATTTATATTTTTTTACTTTATATATAGTGCTACACGAAATCCAACCATAATTATCTCCCACTCAGGATAACAATCAATATCACGAGAAGAAAGTGTGCTAGAACTACCAGAAGAGTAATAACTACCACCTCGAGTAACACGAATGTTTGAAGAATTAGCTTCCATTGTCCATTCTTTTAAATTACCGCACATATCATATATATTATTCTGTGCATACGAAGGATTACTTCCTGTAGAAATTTTCGAATTTGCATCGTAATTTCCATACTTTGTACTATCTTTAGATATTTCAGGATAATTTTTTGCTATAAACCTTACTGTTTGGTCCCACTGTACTCCATAACAAAGTGTTGATACAGCACTCTTTGTACTTGCAGTAGATGCAGGATATATTGCTCTTGCTGCTTCTACTGCTCCTCCACTTAAATCTGTCATACTTTTTCCCCATATAATACTACTCCATGGAGTGAGATTTGGTAGAGATAAAGGTTTGGATGTACTAAGATTTTTACTCGCTTCATATCTTGCTATATAAAACCCATGATATTTTTTTACACTTTCATACATTGCATTATATTCTTCTTTTTCTGAAATGTCTGCATTATTTCCATCATCATCTTTTCCAGTAAATGGTTCTGTATAAACTTTAAGATCAAGTAATTCACTTTTAAAACTTTCCCTTACAAATTCACTTATATCATCTACTGGCACCCATACATATTGATTTCTTGATGCTTTTGCATTTTCTATATTTTCATCTGTTACAGGTGTTGTTCCTTCGTATATTACCAACCCTGTTGAAATTTCTGTTTCTCCTTTAACTTGAGATGCTACAAATCCTGTTGGTACTATTGGTAAATACTTAGCTATATATAATCCTTTATCCGTTATTTCTACTTTTTTTACATCTTCTTCACTAAAGCCTTGATTTTTCAAATTATTTCTTATAGTTTCTGTATCAAATGTCTCTCCTTTTATTTGGCTGTTAGCATATAACGCTGCATATTCTATATTTGCCGCTTCTTCTAATGTAGCTTTATTATGCTTATTTTTTGCTTCTTTTGCATTTTCTATTGGATTGTTATTTGCAATTGACAAGATTACTGCTACTGATAGGATTATAATGACGATTATTGTTATTACTAGCATTATTAGTGAAATTCCTTTCTTTTCACTTCTCATTTTCTTACTCATCATATACTTATTCCTCCCTCTTTTTATGAAAATATTTTGAAATCTTAATTTTGAAAAATAACATTTTTTGCTATTTTTTTCATATTTATTATATTCTATTTTATTTTCTTTTTTAAAGAGTTTTTATGGAATTTGCTTGCAATGAATTTACAGTAATTTTTGTTACATTTTAAATCACTTGTATTGAGTAGACTATAACTATATTTAAACTTTTTTCTATAGTATAAAAAACAGATTGTCTTAAAAAGACAATCTGTTTTTGTTCATTTAGTAATGAAATAATACTTATTATTTTATTACTGAAATTTGAATACTATCACTAGTTCCGTTATAAGTTGCAGTTAGTGTCACGATACCTTCTGATAATCCAACTATTCTGTTATTTTCAACTTTTGCTTTAGAATAATCAGAAAGGGTAAACGTAGCACCGCTCGTTACATTAAGTATAGAATATGGATTGAAGTCCATCCCAACGCTTAAATTCACTATATCTTTATTTAGGAATTCTATCTTTTCTATACTTGGTGTAGGACTTGGACCAGGAGAAGGAGGTGTTACTCCACTATTATTTACTGTTATATATACATATTTTTGAATATTTCCAGCTTTAATAGTGATAGTAGCTATTCCTGCAGATATTCCTGTAAGTTGACCTTTAGAATCTACTGTAACAACTGACTCTCTGTCTGATGAATAGTACAGTTTTTTGTTTGTAGCATTTGAAGGATATATCGTTATATTATTCTCTAATGAATAACTTTGCCCTATATCTAACGATAATGCATTATTCATTAGATTTATGTTAATGTCACTTATTGGTATATTACCACTGTTTCCTTTTCCTACATAAACAGTACAATATCTTGTAACATTATCACAATATATCTTTATTCTTGTTACTCCTTCACTTATACCTGTCACATTACCTGTTTTCTTTCCCACTTTTGCTATAGATGTATCTTCAGATGTAAATCTGATATCATCTGTATTTGCATATTCAGGATAAATATACATATTATCGAAGAGATCATAATCTTCATCTACTAAGATATCAATATCATTATATCTTAATGATATATTTTGTACCTCATCGTAATAATTGTTATAGTTACCTTCAACTAACAAGTTGATTATATACTGCGTATAATTTGAATATGCATTTATTTGTGTCCTTCCAGGTCTCTTTCCAGTTACTATACCTGCACTTGAAACAGTAGCTATATTATTATTACTTGAATAATATGATAAACTATATCCCGTATTATAGAGATAATTTCTCAAATTAAGAGTTTTGCCAACTTTAACACTTAAATTTAAATAATTTGTGTTATAGTTATTATTGTTATTACCATTATCATAACCATAGCCTGATACTCTTACTTCGATTTTTTTACTCATATTATATGTCATAACATATATATAGCATGTTCCATTTCCTCTTGCAACTACTTGCCCTGTCAAATAATTAACTGATGCAACTTTGGGATTTGTCGATGAAAAATATATACCATTGTAACTTGCTGAACTTGGTGTAACATTGACGTCATTTGAAAGTAAATACTGATTTCCAATATTTAATTGTAAAGTAGTGCTGCGAACACTGATGTTTTTTGCTTTATCAGCATTGTAACCTTTAACAAATATTGGAATATATAATGTTTCATAACTATCTGAAGCAGCATTTGAATATTTACATTCAACAAATCCTACACCTTCATAAATTCCTTTAACATTAACAACATACTTTCCAGAAGTTGAGGAAGTTTTAGCTATTTTGATATTGTTATTTAATGCTCTAAAATTCAATGTCCTATAGCTACTCCCACTTTTAACTTCAACATTTACCGTACTATTTGGAAAAACGCTATAATACCATTTATCAGGAGTGATAGAAGAATTGTTCTGATACTGGTAATTATTATTATTTTTGTTTTCCTCATCATATGCAGTTGTACACATATATGTTTCGTTAATAGCTTTAGCTACATTTTGAGTGAGCAATGCATTTTCTCCATTTACCATATTGCATAGTAACCTAATTGATTCTGCTTTTGTTACAAATCCTTCCGGATCAAAACTTGTTTCAGACTTACCGTCAAGTAATCCTCTTTCATAACAATAATCAACATATGGCTTGGACCAATGATCATTAACATCTTCAAAATTATTTGCTCCTCTTACAGCTTGAAGCTCGGGAAATAACTTCTGGTAAAATACCGCGAGAATTTTAGCAACCTCACTTCTTTTAACATAGTTTTGCATATACATATACTTTCCGTCTTCTTCTTCAACTCCAGAAAGAACTTCTAACCTTACCAGAATTTCCGCTTCTGATTTTGCAGTACTAGGCTCTAAACTACTATAATCTACAAATTCTGCTATTGAAGCTCCATTTGCTGTCAATCCCTGCATACCATTTGTCTTCAAATAATTTTGGTAAACCCTTAATGGTCCTACAAAAACGTTCCATTTATAATTATTATCGTACAAATTTTCATATGCTTGAATGCCCAAATCATCTAGATCTCCACACATCCAATTCGGTACTTCATACTGCTTGTCATAACTTGCTGGAGTAAAGTTAATTTTTGCTCCTGCGTTCCAATTTTCATCTGCTAATACTATTAATTGCAAAGATAAAATTAATAAAGTAACAATTAATACTATACTTATAAATTTATTCCGTTTCATAAAAAGCATCTCCTTTTAAAATTATTTTTAGGTATATATTTTTCTACATATATATTATACCATAATGCTTATCAAAAAGCAATCGTTTACATAAAAAACTTTTGCGTAACTTTCTAAAACATGAAAAAAGACCCGGAAAAATATTTCCGAGTCTTTTATTACTTTAATCACCATAGTAAAAACTCTTAGGATCGCTTTCCCAAATCGTTTCACCATTTCTTACAACCCTTACAACTAAAGTTGTCGTTCCACCTTCAGCTTCCATAGTAGATCCATCTACATAGTAAGTAGCCCAGGTTTCACCTTTGGTTGTAGGTTCAAGCAATCTATAATTACTATTGGCATTTAACTGAACTTGGCAGCTACTATCAATTCCACGAATTGTGAAATAAACAGTATTTACAGTATTATTAGTTGACCACTCAACCGACGGGTTTATATTTGAAGGTACTGTAGGATTATTATCCGTTACAACAACTCTTATCGTTGCCGATTGACCATTGGATCTTCTAGCAATTACTTCATAGCCAACACCGCCTGTTGTTTGAATTGCATATAACGTGCTACCGTTAATAGTGAAGTATTGTGTATAATTCGTTGTATACGTAACATCGTTAAACTTTGTTACCAAATGATTATACAAGTTTTCAGTACTTCCTTTTTGAACAGTAATTATACTTTCGTTAAATGCAAGTGTATTCTCTGACGGGTTTACTGGATCATAACTACCATTACCTGTAACAGTAACATAAATGCTATCACTATATCCCCTATATGTGCATGTTATTGTTGCTGTACCTGAAGATATAGCAGTAACCTGACCATATCTATCAACAGTTGCTACTGAAGGATTAGAAGAAGTCCAGGATGCTGCGGTTGCTGTATAACCCGATAAATCAGTTGAAACCTTTATTCTATAAGAATCTCCAACATTTAATGTTCCGAGATCTTGGAGTGAGAAATAACTACCATTTCTACCCGAAGTTTCAAGCCAAAAGTATCCTACACCATTTACCACATTTCTAAATGCTTCAGTATCAAATCTACCAGATTCTTCACAGAAAATACGGTAATAGGTAAGAAGTGCATCTTGCGACTTAAAGGTATCACTAATACCAAAAGTATAAGCTGAATATCCTGACATTATACCTTTTGATGCAACCGCGATGATATCTTGGTATGCCCAGTGCCAATAAGGTACATCCTGAAAATTACTTACTTGGTAATTTCCATAAATGTTTATTCCCATAAGCTGCATTGCTCGGTTTGTAAATGCTGCATACTCATCTCTGTGCAAGTCACTAGAAGGTGCAAGATAAACATATCCATTCTCTTCAATTCCTCTTAAAAGACCTATCTGAACAGCCTGTTGCATTATCTGTAAATCTTCAGAAGAATAATTACTTACAACATTACCATAATCTGCAAACTGTTGAAGATTTGTATAACTATAACCTCCATTATACCCGTAATTATAGCCATTGTTATAACTACCATATGATGTCCTATATCCATTGCCATTGTAAAAAGCCATATAATGTTTTACAGCTTCATACCTTGTTGCCGTACCGCTATAATATCTGCATGTTACAGTATAATTATTCCGCATTCCATTTTCTACATAAGAATCAACATTATATTGATATCTTCCGTAGCTATAGCCAGTACCATAATTCGTACTATAGCTATTATACCCTGTGTTATAACCATTACTATAACCGGTGTTATAACCGTTATAATCATTATAGTTATTATAATCATAAACTGTATATGCAAAAGCTTGCATTCCAGTCATAATCACCATAACTGCCGCCAACAAACCTACTATTATTTTTTTCATTTTCATAGCTAGTCTTCCTCCTTTTTTAGTATTTATTTTATTATTTTTGCCTAAAGCAATCGATTTCATTTTGAAATCCTCCCTTTTATAAAAAATTAAAAATAATATGTGCATCTTGCATTTTGCAAGTAAATTAAAGTAATTTTATATAAAATTGCATAAACTTTTCTAGTTACACAATATAAAAAAGATAGTTATCAGATGTTATGAAACTTAGTATAGTTTCATTTTTTCATTAGCATCTGTAAATATTATAGCATATTTTACATAAATAGTCAATATTTTTTAGCTTTATTTTATGTAATCTTTAATATAAAATAATAGTGATAAATAATTGTTATATTTACCACTATGTATTAATAATTATTTAACCTCGTACCCTATATACTTTTTGTAGCATTTTCTACAAACTGATTTATAGGCTTCATTGCCACCAATAAAGATCTGTTCACCTTTTACAACTGGTTTACCATCAACAAATCTCATATTTACAGTAGCCTTTGCTCCACATTCACATATTGTTTTTATCTCTTCAATTTTGTCAGCCCTCTCCATTAAAGGTAACGAACCTTCAAAAAAATTCATTTTAAAATCTGATCTTAGTCCATAGCAAATTACCGGTATATTTAAAAAATCTACTATATCAGTTAATTCATCTACTTGTTTTTTAGTTAAAAAATTTGCTTCATCAATTAAAACGCAGTCTGGTTTTTTTTCTAATTTTTTTACATATTCATATATATTAAATGATCTATTAATAATTACAACATCTCTTTGAAGTCCTACCCTTGTTGTAATTTTACCTACTCCATATCTATCATCTAAACTTGAAGTAAATATTGCTACAGTTTGTCCTCTTTCTTCATAGTTATATGCTACTTTTAATAAATCTATTGTTTTTCCAGATCCCATTGCTCCATATCTAAAATATAACTTTGCCATTTTATCCTCCTAATATCTACATATATAAACTTTATATATTATATATTAAAGCTTGGAAAATAACAACAAATTTATTAATTTTTCTCACGGGAATTTTCTATATAATTGTTACTACTATGAAAAAAATATAATTCACATCTTTGTCAATACATCATATACTATATAATATATATGTGTATATATATGGAGGTTTATGTGAAAAAACAAGTAAATATAAAATGTGTTCTAAATAATTCTTTAGAAGAATGTAGTTATTATATTTTTCTTTATTATAATAATAAAGTGATATATCAGGGATATTTAAATTCAAATGATTTTATTACTTTAAGACTTTTAACTTGCAAAAATTACAGGTTAATAGTCTTAACAAACAAGGATATAATACCACACAAATATATTGCTGATATATTTTTAGAAGAAAATACCTGCAAAAATCTTGTATTTTATTTTCTTAAAAAAGATCAAAATTTGATTTTATCAAATTTTGAATTACTAGATAAACATTATCCTGATTTAAAAATAAAGGAAGGTGAATTAATATTATGGCAATAACTCATAATATTCCTATTACCAATGGTAAAGGAAGCAAAGAAATAGTTGTTGGAAATTATAATGCAACAGCTGATGTTCAAGGATATGATAGTTCTACTTTAATGCCAACTGAAGTAAACATTGTAGATGGAGTGACTCAGTATAATTTTACTATTGAGGCTACTGGAACTTTAACTCTACATGTCACAGATGATGGTACCAATATCGGAGTACCTATAAAAGGTGCAACTTTTATACGTTGTGATGCTGATGGAAAGACTTACGGTAATGAGGTGACAAGCAATGTTGATGGGAACGCGGTATTTAACAACGTACCATTTTCAGCAGATGATAATATAACAGTATATTTTAAACAAACTGGATCTGATGGTTCACATACTTTTGACAATACATTAAAAAATACTGTTTTAAACACTCAAACTGCTACTGTGGAAATCGAAAATCCGGAAGCTGCTTTAAGAGAATTTTTAATCACTGACAAAAATTATACTAATTTACCTGTTTCTGATGGAACTCTTACATTAACTTCAAATTAATATATTAATGTTGAAGTATAGATGTATATAACTTCAACATTAATTTTAATTATATACTCTCTTTTTAGGATATATTAATTTTTGGTAACTTTTAATAGTTTCGTTTCATAAATTAATAATAGAGGATGTGAATATATGCAAATACTAAATAGTACTACTGTTGTTGTAACAACAAGTTCTGAGCTAAAGACTGCTTTAAGTGAGGACAACGGTTATGTTTATATTTATTTAGGAAATGACATAACTTTAGAAGGTGGGTTTACCATTAATGAAAATAAATCTAATGTTGTTATAGACGGAACTTATTTAAATACAAAACATACCTATACAAACACACTAAGTGAATTAACAGATGTTATTATGGCAAGTCCAACTAATAAAAAAATAATAGTTAAAAATATCGAAATAGAAAGTTCTCATTCACTCGGAGTAATTAGTACTCAAGCTAATAATTTATATAGCAATGTGAGTGTTGAATATTCCAAAGTAAACTTTAGCGGAATAGAGCTTTCATATAATCCCTACGGAAAAACAATAATATTAGATTCAATAATCGAAATAAGAAAAGTAAATGGAGTTGAACCTCAAAGAGTATGTGAGTCTTGCAATATTGAAATTGGCGGTAAATCTTTATTAATAAGTAATGAAACTACAAATCCACTTTTTCGTTTCATTGCTAACCTAAATTGTACACTTACTTTTTTATCATATAGTAATATAAATATAACTACAAGTGAAGAAATTATGATTAATTCTAATAAATTAGAATTAAAAGTTTTACACGATGCAGATGTAACTTTAATAACTGGAAATGGATTTGCACCTATCACTACACATGGCGTTTCAAATGTTTTAATTGATGAAAGGGCTAAGTTTACTTTTATAGAAAAAAGTCATCAAAGGATACCAATGTGGAGTATCTATGGAGATTTTATTGTAAACGAAGGGGCAAGTGTTGAAATACTTAACACATATATGAATACACCATCAGATAACTATAATATACATTTTAAAGGAACTAACCAAAAATTAATTTTAAACAATCCAAAAACTGTAAATATATATACTAAAAATGCTAATGTATTATATACAAACAATCCTTTGGAATTTTCTTTCAAGTTCAGTAGGATAAATATGTGGATAGATGCTGAAGATTTTACAAATGCTTGTACAATAAATGATTTACCGACTTTGGCTTGGTATAAAGATAAATATTTAGCAACAATAAATGGAACTATTACTAATAATACAACAACTATAACCAGCCACAATTTTACTTCTGATGAATTAAGTAATTTACCTGACATAAGTAACTTTTCATTTCAAAGTAGAAAAATTCTTTCGATTGGAAGTTTTAAAGTAAATATTCATCCAATAACAAGTAGTTCAAGCAATATATCAGGACATACAATGGAGTTAGCAAATGTAAAAATAGAATATGGAAACATTAGTACAATAGTTGAAGTTGACTCTGATGGATTATTTGAATATAGCTTACCTTCTACCATACCTGATAATACAGAGATAAAACTAACCACTTGTTTAAGTGGAATTTATGTTACTAGAAAAATAACTACTCCTTTTGAAGGAGAATTAACACTTCTAAAAGTATCTCGGAAATATAACGTTTGATAATAGTTTACTTTCAGGTTCAAGTGTAACACTACCTAAGAAATCTTCAAATACAGTAACTATTGTAGATAGTAGATTAAATAGTAAACCTTGGAAGTTATATATAAACTTTGTAAACCCAATGAAAACAGAAAGTGGTTTAATTTTAATAGATGCATTAATTTTCAATAAATTTAACAATGAAAATGTTATATTAAAATCAACTCCTATCTTAGTATATTCAGGCAGCGACAATGGAGGAAATATAGAAGTTAGTAATATAACGTTTTCAACTGAAAAAGGTCTATTATTAAAATTAGCAGATACAAGTATTTTAAACTTTAAAGAAGAATACTCTACTAAAGTTATTTGGACATTAGAATCATAAAAAAGATACTATTTTAAAAACTTTTTAATTTTTAATAAATTAAATATAACAATAGTTTATAAGGGGGAATTTAAATTTATGGCAAGACACACTATTTCAATAACAAATGGAAAAGGTAGTATAGAATTAATTGATGGACAATACTCTGCCACTGCTTTAGTTCAAGGGTATGATGCAACAACATTATATCCTAAAAATGTTACTTTAGTCGAAGGTACAAATAATTATGAATTTAAAATAGCTGCAAATGGTACTTTAACTCTTCATGTTACTGATACTGGTGAAAGCACAGGTAGCGCTGTATTTGGATCTACATTTGTAAGAACTGATGCTTCTGGTACAGTATATGGTGATCCTGTAACAACAGGATCCGATGGTAATGCTGTATTTAATAATGTACCTTTTGCTGAAACAGAAAGTCCAGTAATATATTTTAAACAAACTTCTAGTGATGGTGGTCACACTTTTGAAGCTACAGTTCAACAAGTTACTATGACAGAAAGTACTAAAACCGTAGAAATTAAGAATCCACCTGCTCCTGAACGTACTTTTACCTTAGTAGATGTAAATTTTGTTAATTTACCAATTAGTTCAGGTCAAATAATTCTTCAAGATACTTAAAAACCAATCTTAAGTTTAGAATGTGGAGATAATAATTATCCACCGGCATAGTGAAGTGAACCCAAAAAGTTAGACACTTTTTGAGTTCACTTCATATAACTTTGGGGGTTCCTTTACGCCAAATATAATATGAGTATATCGTTAATTTTTAGAGAAACTTTCAAGTAAAACTAAAAAACTCTACGATATACTCATATACCTTTTTATTTATATTTTTACTCTATTTTCCTTTATCAGCTAGTTTAAATACTGCGTTAGTGTATTTTAATAGTTCTTTTTTTATTTTTAAAGCCACAAGTTTTGGCAAAATAATCATCTATTCTTTAAACATTGTATTTTTTCATTGTTAGCCTTATATCATAAAATGCAATTTTAGCAGTAGTTGGATCATTGCTAATCGTACTTCTTACCTCAAAAGAAGCTGGGGCAAAAATTTGTACCACAGTAGTTCCTGAAAATGTCATATCTGATGTTATTCCTTCTTTTAACTCAAACGTTAAGTTATCTATAACAGTTCCTGTTGTTTTATTCAAAAGTAAAAATTTAGCTCCATTAGCCTGAGTTACTCCTGAAATCTTTCCACACAGCATTATCTCATAAATTCCAGTTACTAGAACATCTATATCTGTTAAATTTGGAACTTTAAATATAGGTGTTGCTTCTGGCAATAATATTTTTTCGTTTATTGTTAAAGGCTTGGATTCATTCGTATCATCGTATTCAGCAAATAATATTGCACTAAACGAGGTAGGTCCACCTCCATTTTCTCCTTTAGGAATATAAAATGTAAGGTTGTGTACCATATTTTCGAAATCATCTAAAACTTGAGCCGGTTCACCAGGTCCAATAGTTTCTGTTTCACCTATTGAAATATGTTCCGTTCTTCCAATTTCCCCAGGTAAGCCTCTTGGACCAATATCACCTTTTTCTCCCTGATCTCCTTTTTCTCCTTTTTCTCCTTTGGGTATTTTAAAGTTTAATACTAAATCTTCTTTTGTACCAACATTTGTCACTTCAGCTACCATGTTAGAAGATACTGTTTCAGTATTACCAACACTAATGGTTGATGGACCTTGTATACCTCTTTCTCCCTTTTCACCTTGTGGGCCAACTGGTCCGACTTCTCCCTTTTCTCCTTTTATTCCTTGTAATCCTGTTGCACCAGTAGGTCCTGTAGGGCCTTGTGATCCCGCAGGACCTTGTGGTCCCGCAGGGCCTTGTTCTCCCTTTGGACCAATTATTTTGCAACAACACTTATGATTATTACAGCAATTATTCATAAACTTCCTCCTTTTAATATGAAAAATATAATCTCTCTTTCTATTTTATGAATAAAGCTATAAATTTGTTAAAATATAAAAAAAGCGTTAGAATAGATATAGATATTCCAACACTTTTTAACATTATTTTTTATTAGTTTTTTATTTTATTATTTTAAATTAAAGAAAGCATCTTTACCAGCAAATATAGCTGCTGATCCTAATTCTTCTTCAATTCTTAGTAATTGATTGTATTTACATACTCTATCTGTTCTTGATGGAGCACCAGTTTTGATTTGTCCAGCATTTGTTGCTACAACAAGATCGGCAATTGTTGTATCTTCAGTTTCACCTGATCTATGTGATACAACTGCTGTCATACCAGCACGAGATGCCATTTCAATTGCATCTAAAGTTTCTGTAACTGTTCCAATTTGGTTAAGTTTGATAAGAATTGAGTTTGAAACTCCCATATCAATACCTTTTGAAAGTCTTTCTGTATTTGTAACGAATAAATCATCACCAACAAGTTGTATTTTCTTTCCAAGTCTTTCAGTAAGTTTTTTCCAACCTTCCCAATCTTCTTCAGCAAGTCCATCTTCAAGTGAAATTATTGGGTATTTTTCAGCAAGATTTGCCCAAAAATCAATCATCTCATCACATGTATACATTTTATCAGATTTCCAGAAATAATATTTTCCTTCTTCACCTTTTTTCTTAGCTTCATCATACATTTCAGTTGCTGCTGCATCAATAGCAATTTTAAAGTCTTCTCCTGGTTTATATCCAGCTTTTTCTATTGCTTCAACAATAACTTGTAATGCTTCTTCATCTTCTTTTAAGTTTGGTGCAAAACCACCTTCATCACCAACAGATGTAGCTAAACCTTTAGCTTTTAATACAGATTTTAAATTATGGAATACTTCTGCACACATTCTTAAACATTCTCTGAAACTTTCAGCTCCTACTGGCATAATCATAAATTCTTGAATGTTTACACTGTTATCTGCATGTTTTCCACCATTTAATATATTCATCATTGGAACTGGTAATTTTTTAGCATTAACTCCGCCAAAGTAATTGTATAAGCTTACGCCTAAAGCTTCAGCTGCTGCTCTTGCAACTGCTAATGATACTCCAAGTATAGCATTTGCTCCTAATTTTCCTTTATTTGGAGTTCCGTCAAGTGCAATCATTGCTTCATCTATTGCTACTTGATCTAATGCATTCATTCCTTCTATTTCAGGTGCTATTATATCATTAACATTATCAACTGCTGTTAAAGTACCTTTTCCAAGATATCTTGATTTATCTCCATCTCTTAATTCAACTGCTTCAAAAGCTCCTGTTGATGCTCCTGATGGAACAGCTGCACGTCCGATAAATCCTCCTTCAACTTCTACTTCAACTTCTACAGTTGGATTTCCTCTTGAATCTAATATTTCTCTTGCATATATTGATTCGATTTCTAAATATTGTTTCATAAAAAATTCCTCCTTAAAAACAAATTATTTATATATTATTTTCTACTATAAGTAGGAAATAGCTTAATTATTAGTAAAATGGTATTTATATATTAAAGTGATCTTTCAATTCTTCTTTGAATTCTATCATCAGCTTTTTTCTCAAGGGCTATTCTTCTTTTTTGATACTCTTCTTCTAAAGCTTTTTTTCTTTCCTCTTTAAATAGATTATCTTGCATTTTATCATATTCTTTAATTCTTTCCTGCATTTCATAATCTGCAATAGCAAATTTATCATCTTCAATATAATATTTATACTCGGCTATGTATAGTTTGTCCTCTTCAATATTTTCTTCATAATCTTCTATTATACTTTCGGCATCAGTCTTTACATCGTATAAATCTATTACTGCATCTGCCATGCTAAATATTGCTCTTCTATACTCTAACCAATCAATATCTATATCTTTAGCATTTCTATCTATTATCCTTTTAGACAAATTAATAAAAACTGCAATAAATCTTTTTATATCTAGTTCATTATTTTCTAATCTATATCTTAAATCCTCTAAAAGATCAAGCATATCATCCTTAATGTTTTCTCTAGCAATTTTTAACTTTTTATCTTCTTCTTTTTCCTTTTTAATTTTTCTTTTTCTTAGTTCTTTCTCTTTTTCCTCTTTAGATATTCTCTTTAAATACTTTCCAAGGGCTCCACAATTTGGACACTTTAATATATTTCCATTTTCATCTCTTTTTATTTTTTTATTCTCATTTTTATCAAAATCTTTGCTTGTTTCATCTATTATGTATCCACACTTCTCACACAAGAAAATTCCTTTTTGGTACTCTTCTTTTACTTCTTCCTCTTCTTCTTCCTTTTCAGGATGAGTTACAAGATATGTATACCATTCAGAATCTGTACCAAAATCTGCTCTTGTTTTTCTTTCCTCTGCCATAAGCTTCAAACTCCTTAGATTATCTTAGTTCTACTAAAGATTTACCTGTCATTTCTTCAGGTATTTTTTCACCCATCAAAGTAAGTAAAGTTGGAGTTAAATCACAAAGTCTCCCGTTAGTTATACTTTTAACTCTTTCTGATACCACTATCATTGGTACATCAAATGTAGAATGTGATGTTATTGGCTCACCAGTTTTTAGATCAAGCATATATTCACAGTTTCCATGGTCCGCTGTAATGATTGCCTCTCCATCTATTTCTTCTAATTTAGAAATTATTCTTCCAACGCATTTATCCACAGCTTCCACAGCTTCAATTGTTTTTTCTATGTTTCCAGTATGTCCTACCATATCACCGTTTGCAAAATTCATGATTATAACGTCATATTTTTTAGAATCTATTGCTTCTATTGTTTTATCTGTTACTTCATATGCAGACATTTCAGGTTTTAAATCATAAGTTGCAACCTTAGGAGATGGTACAAGAATTCTATCTTCACCTTCATATTTATCTTCTCTTCCACCATTAAAGAAGAATGTAACATGTGCATATTTTTCTGTTTCAGCTATTCTTAACTGAGTATATCCTAGTTTTGATATATATTCCCCAAAAGTATTTTTTAAATTTTCTGGTTTATATGCTATTTCAACATTTTTTAATACTTCATCATATTTTGTCATAGTAACAAAATATATGTTATTTAATTTTTTTGTTTCAAATTCTGAAAAATCTGGCATAGTAATAGCCTTTGTAAGTTCTCTTGCTCTATCAGGTCTAAAGTTAAAATATACCACACTGTCATTTTCACTGATTTTAGCCACTGGCTCTTGTTCATCATCAACAATTACTATTGGTTTTACAAATTCATCAAATTCTTGGGCTTCATATGATGTTTCTATTGCTTTTTGAACAGTTTTAAAGCTATTTCCTTTTCCATTTACAACTGCATCATAAGCTTTTTCAACTCTATCCCATCTGTTATCTCTATCCATTGCATAATATCTACCAGCAAGAGTTGCAACTTTACCTACACCAATTTCTTTCATTTTGTTTTCTAATTCTTTTAAATAATCTACTGCAGAAGTTGGAGAAGTATCCCTTCCATCAAGTATTGCATGAACATATACTTTTTCAATATTATTTCTTTTTGCCATTTCTAAAAGAGCATATAAATGGTCTATGTGACTATGTACACCACCGTCTGATACAAGACCTAAAAGATGTAATGAACTGTTATTTTCTTTTACATGGTTCATAGCATTTAATAACACTTGATTTTCAAAGAATTTTCCTTCATTTATTTCTTTTGTTATTCTTGTTAACTCTTGATATACAATTCTTCCTGCCCCTATATTTGTATGTCCTACTTCAGAATTTCCCATTTGACCTTCTGGAAGTCCTACAGCCAGACCACTAGTTTGCACATAAGTGTTAGGATATTTTTCCACATACCTATCCAAATTTGGAGTATTTGCCATCTTAAATGCATTTCCTTTTTCTTCATCATTTAATCCTACACCATCTAATATCATTAGTACATATTGTTTATTTTTCATATAGTTTTCCTACTCCTTCTACTGCTATACAGTATTTTTATTATATCACTTTGTATAGCAATTTACAATAGATAAAGTTCTATTTTTTGCCTAATTTTACATTTTTGTTACATTTTTGTAACAAATGAAAAAACTTAAGTTACATATACATATTATTTTCTTTATGACCGTATTTATGCAAAGAAAAATAGCATAAATTAGAATTTATACAAAACTAATCTATACTATTATTGCACTTTTCATTATTCTTTATCATAATTTACAATAGCTACAAAATCTTTTGTAAGAGAGGCCCCTCCGACTAATGCTCCATCTATATCTTCCATATTTAAGATTTCACTTGCATTAGATGGTTTAACACTTCCACCATATTGTATTCTAATACTTTCAGCAGTAGAGTCATTATATAATTTTTTTACTTCTTCTCTTATATATTTGCACATCTCTCCAGCTTGTTCCTTTGTAGCTGTAACTCCTGTGCCTATTGCCCAAATTGGTTCATATGCTATTACTATTTTTTCTTTAACGTCATCTTCAGCTATACCTTGAAGTGCATTTTTTATTTGTAAAGCTACGAATTCATAAAAACTTCCATCTTCTCTTTGATCCAATGTTTCTCCAACACAAATTATAGGGAAGATATTTTTCTCTAACAGCTTTTTAGCTTTTTTATTTACTATTTCATCACTTTCATGGAAATACTTTCTTCTTTCACTATGCCCTATAATACAATATTTTACATCAAGAGCAAGTAACATATCTGCACTTGTTTCACCAGTATATGCTCCTTTATCTTCATAAAATACATTTTGAGCTCCAAGTTTTATATTACTACCATCTATTATATCTGAAACTCTTTCTAAAGATACATTATTTGGACAGATAACAACATCTACTTCATCAGTATTAACAAGGTCTTTTATTTCACTTACAAAATTGTCAGCTTCAGTAACCGTATAATTCATCTTCCAATTTCCAGCTATAATTTTTTTTCTCATCTTAATTCCCCCTTTAAAGCTTTCTATACTAATTTAAGATAATTTTTCCATCAAGCTCTTCATCATTTACCCAAGAAGGTTCTATTGATTTGCTACTAAATTTAAATTTAACTATTCCATTGTCATCAACACTAAATTCGCCATTCCAAAATGTAGGTCTTTCATAATCTAACTTATCCCAAGTTCCTTTTGCTAACTCTTCTTTTAAGTCTTTTATTATATTAGTAAACGAGTCTGGTTGATTTGTAGAATTATTCATTATATACATTCCAACTGCGCCTTGAATAAAATCATAATCATCTAAGAATTTATTTTTACTTTCTTCAGTGTTATATTTTTCTAAAAGTTCATCAGAATATTTTTTTGCATTTAATTTAGAGTAATCTTCTACTTTTTCTATATCTTTTTTGCCATTTGATACCAAAAGTATAATGATTAGAATTAAAAGTAAAACTACAGCTATAGCTATACAAAATCTTTTTTTATCTTTAATCATTATTTTTTGGCTCTTTTTATTGCTCTTTTTTCCTTCTTTTTCCATAGTAATTCCTTCCTACTCTTTATCTTCTAAAGCCTCAATTCCCGGTAATTTTTTACCTTCCATAAACTCTAAAGAAGCACCACCACCAGTAGAAACATGTGACATTTTATCTTCAAGCCCTATTTTTTCTACTGCTGCTGCACTATCTCCACCGCCTATTATAGTTACAGCACTAGAGTTTGCCATTGCTGTTGCAATTTCCTTTGTACCATTTGCAAATTTATCTATTTCAAATACTCCGACTGGACCATTCCATACAACTGTACCAGCAACTTTAATTTCCTCTTTATATAAATCAATTGTTTTTGGTCCAATATCAAGTCCCATATAATCATCTGGTATTTCACTAACACTTGTAACTAAAGTATCTGCATCATTTGTCATTTCAGTAGCTATAACATTGTCTACTGGAAGTAAAATTCTAACATTTTTATCAAGTCCTTTTTTTAATATATCTAAAGCAACTTGAAGTTTATCATCCTCACATAGTGATTTTCCAATTTTTCCACCTTGTGCCTTAACAAAAGTATAAGTCATAGCTCCACCTATTAAAAGAGTATCTACTTTATCAAGTAAAGCATTTAATACATCTATTTTACTTGAAACTTTTGATCCTCCTACGATTGCTACAAGTGGTCTTTTTGGATTGTTTATTCCACCATCTAAAGCATCTATTTCTTTTTTTATTAAAAAGCCACATACTGATGGAAGAAAATGAGTTACTCCCTCTGTAGAAGCGTGTGCCCTATGAGCTGTTCCAAATGCATCATTTACAAAAATTTCAGCATATGAAGCAAGTTTTTTTGCAAATTCAGGATCATTTTTTTCTTCTTCTTCAAACATTCTTGTGTTTTCTAAAAGTACAACATCTCCATCTTTCATATTTGAAATTATATCTTTTGCTTCATCAGAAAATATTTCTTTTATAAATATAACTTGTTTATCTAAAAGTTCTGATAATCTTTTAGATACTTTTTCCAAACTCTTGCCTTGTCCTGTTTTTCCAATATGTGAACAAAGAATAATCTTGGCGTTATGTTCTATCAAATATTTAATAGTTTTTAAAGATTCCACTATTCTTTTATCACTTGTAATCTCGCCTGTTTCTTTATCTAAAGGAACGTTAAAATCACATCTTACAAGTACTTTTTTAGATTTTACATCTATATCTTCAACACTTTTTTTATTTAACATATATTGCCTCCATTTATTAATTTGAAGGCTGACTAAATTACAAAAGCCAGCCTTTTATTCTCATTATAACTATTTATTCAAAATTTTGTTTAGATCATTTTTTAAATTAGGAATGCTAAACTTAACTATCTCCCATAATATCGTTTTATTAATGCCATCATAATCATGAACAAATCTATTTCTTGTTCCTCTTATTGAATGCCAATCAACAAAATTATATTCATCGCAAAATTCTAAGTCTAATTTTTTTGATATTTCTCCTATTTGAGATATGCACAGAATACAAGCATTAAAAGTTTTTGAATCATTAACAAAATCTTCAAAAGAATATCCATCAATATATTCAATTATATTGTCACAAAAACCAATCATCTTTTCTATATACATTTTATTATCTTTCATAAACTACCACACCTGTTTTTTCTATTTCTTTTTCGATTTTGCCACCAGAAATTATCTCTTTTTTTTCTATTAAATCAATATCTTTGCCAAGAGCATCTGTTAAAGTTTGCAATAAGCCAAATATCTCAAAACCGACTATTGTATTATTTGAATCTACAAGCAAGTCAATATCACTATTATTATTTGCATTTCCTTTAGCATAAGAACCAAATAGTATAGCTTTATTTACTTTAGTATTCTTTAAAGCTTTTCCTAATACTTTTTTAATTTCATCTATTGTATATACCTCTCTATACATATAGTTTTTCCTTTCTAAATAACAAAATAAGAACTATTTATTATCTACTGCATACATATGCTCAATTAAATCAACAACTTTGTTTGAATATCCCCATTCATTATCATACCAAGATACAAGTTTTACAAAATTGTCATTTAAAGCAATTCCTGCTTTAACATCAAATATTGAAGTATGTGGATTGTGTATAAAATCAGAAGAAACTAAATCTTCGTCTGTCCAATCCATTATTCCTTTTAGATTTGTATCACAAGCTTTTTTTACAGCTGCTACAATTTCTTCATATGAAGCACCTTTTTTTAGTCTACAAGTTAAATCAACTACTGAAACATCTAAAGTTGGAACTCTAAATGACATACCAGTAAGTTTTCCAGCAAGTTCAGGAATAACTTTACCAACAGCTTTAGCAGCACCTGTAGAAGATGGTATAATGTTACCAGCAGCAGCTCTTCCACCTCTCCAATCTTTATGTGATGGTCCATCAACTGTTTTTTGTGTTGCAGTTGTTGAATGAACTGTTGTCATTAATCCTTCTTCTATACCAAAATTGTCATTTATTACTTTAGCAAGAGGTGCTAAACAGTTTGTAGTACAAGATGCATTTGATACAATTTTCATATCAGATGTATATTCATCCTCATTTACTCCCATTACAAACATTTTTGCATCCTTTGATGGTGCTGAAATAACAACTTTTTTAGCTCCACCAGTAAAGTGAGCACAAGCTTTATCTGTAGTTGTAAATACACCAGATGACTCAACTATATATTCTGCTCCAGCTTCAGCCCATGGAATTTCATTTGGATCTTTACAGTTAAATACCTTAACTTCTTTTCCGTTTATAACCAAATTTCCATCTTTAACTTCAATATCTGCATCATATTTACCATGAATAGTATCATATGTAAGCATATATTTCATATAGTCTAAATCAATGAAAGGGTCATTGATTGCTACAACGTCTACGTTTTCTCTTTCTAGTGATGCTCTCATCACAAGTCTTCCAATTCTTCCAAATCCATTTATTCCTACTTTTATCATACAAAATACCTCCTTAATGAATTATACTTCTATTTTACAACAATAGTTTTAAGTTTTCAATGTTTTAGACAAAAATTTCCAATAAATTAAAGAAAAAAGAACTTCAAGAATTAACTCTTAAAGTTCAAATTATTATTTTATTCAATTATCATGTTAGAATTAAATTTCATATCAGTATTTAGTTTATTTCCATTTGTAGTAGGCTCACCTGGTTTTAATATATCTAAATGTTTTGTAACAAGTTTATATTTTTTGCTATCATTGTCTACTTCAAAAACACTAATTGAATTTTCTAAAGTTGGTTCCAAATGTTTAAGTTCAGTTGTAAAATACATATCTTCATCTTTCAAAGCTGTACTTACCTTTTTTATAATTCTAAACATTTCAGCAATATGTTGAACATCTTCTCCAACAAAAACCACTTGTGGTGGGTTATAGAAACCTGCATCATTTCTTGCAAAATTCTCATAAAAATCAGAATATAATTGTACTTTTTCAGCAAACATATTTTGCCAATCTTCATTTCTTCTTACAACTTCAAATACAAAGTTTAACTCATCAGCACCATTTTTTAAAGTTACCATTCCACCAGTTGGTTTAAATTTTACATTATATTTTTTTGAAAATAATAATATGTTTGGGTTAACTTCTTCAAAAGCAGCAACTTTTTGCATATATGCGATTATGATTTGGTTACCAGCTAGTTTTCTTTTTACCGCATAAGCTGGTTTTGTATTATCTGTTGGTTGCCAAGTTGTAGGAATATTTCTTTGTTTTAATATATATGTAGCAATCTTATCCATAGCATATGCTCTATATGAACTTTTTCCAGATTCACTTTGGAAGAAATAACGAGCTATTACTTTAGACTTCGTTAAATCTTCTAACCACTTTGCTACTTTATTTTGCTTTTTATCTTCTTCAATATCGTTTAGTTTTCCTCTTACATCAAGTACTTGCGTTACTTGTCTAGAAGTTACAAAGCCAAATTCATTTACAACTTCTAATGCTTTTATATGGTATTCGTTTATATATCCCATATCCATTTTAAACACTACTTGATTAATTGAGGCAAACCCTTCTTTACCATCAAAAACTTTTACTTCATTTTCTCTCACCGCAAATGGTGAAACTACAGTTTTTACTTCTTTATCACTTACCATTTAATATACACTCCTTAAATTTTAATTTTGAAATTTAACACCTTTCCTTAAAGTATAGACAATTACTAGAATAACTCTATACTAAAAATAGTATACTACATAATTACAAACTATGCAATATTTTTTAGAAAAAATTATTAAAGTTGATATTAATATATTACTACTTCCAGTTAAAGAAAAAATAACGCAAGAGGTACTAGAATATATTATCTAATTTTCCTTACGTTATTTTATTAAATATATATATACAACGGTAGTTGCTATCTATTTCAAATGCTTTTTTATTTAAACTAAAAAATAAGCATAAGTGTACTTGTTACAATACACTTATACCTAAATATACAAAAAATCATCCTAAAAGGAAAACCTCTGCATTCATTTTAATTATTTTATATATCAAATAAAAGTTAGCTTTATTTGATATATATTAAAGCATTATTAACAAGATTAATATTTTTTCAAAATTTCTCATTCTTGCAATTTTTTAAAATTTTGTGTCTTACGGCACTCTACCTTTGTAAATTTTGACAAAACAAAAATTTACAAACAAGCACCGCATTACAATGTTAAGAATCCTTTTATTTTTATGCTTATCTTATTTTTTTGCATAATCTTTCTAATTCTTTACAAAATTAGAAAGTCGCACTCAAGCGTACATTTTCCGCAAATTTAATGGGGTCTTTGCCCATAAACTCAGAAAGCATACATGGTTCCCAAGCACCGTGGTCATCGGAAAGCGACGATGACCAATAATAGCATGATAGTCCTTTGTTTGCATAATTAGATGACGTAATATCTAGATTACTTCCAAATGCTACCCACTCTCCAATAGATGGTACAAACCAATCTTTTTTCACTTCTTCTTGTATTACTCCCCACATATCTGGATTATCTCCATCATTTTGTTTACCATATGCACTATCATTCCATTTATCTATCATCGTTTTTGTATTTGTTTTTCCTTCTCCAAACTTTTCTGATGTTACTGTTGCATAATCACTTATTAAATTATCAGACGCTGCGTAATACCAACAATATTCAGTTCCTGTATTAATATCTTTTAAAGCCATTACATAAAATCTTTCTTTTCCTGTTGATCCATCTACTACACTTATCAAATCTTTTTCATCATTTGAAAATGTTCCTTTATAGCTTCCTCTTATATAATAATCTTTTGTATCTGTTTCTTTGGCATATGAGAATGATATATAGCCATCATCATCATTTCCCAACTGGCCACTTCCTCCTACTGCTAAATCTGCATATATTACTCCATCTGCTTCTCCATCTCCG
>OIZL01000313.1_pt1 | contig 39368 bp, 41 predicted proteins | sample 1588541 | NCBI WGS metagenome assembly OIZL01 (sample SAMN03283285) | human gut metagenome | biome: human-associated habitat; material: feces | host: Homo sapiens | place: Peru | collected 2012 | reverse complement strand
CCGTAGTCGCAGGCGGTGCGGCCGTCTGCCTTCCTGTGCCACAGGTCGAGGCCGTATTGCAGCGTTTCGCCCTTATTCGGGCAGGCGAAGTCGATGACCATCGTCGTGCCGCCGCGCAGAGCCGAGCGGCCGCCGGTGTAAAAGTCGTCCGCCGTTGTGGTGTTACAGACATCGAGGTCAAAATGCGTGTGCGCGTCAATAAAGCCGGGGAACAGCAGCTTTCCGCTGACATCGATCACTTCCGCATCGTCACAGGTCAGATCAGGTGCAAGCTTTGCAACGATCTCGCCGTCAATCAGCACATCCGCACGCTGTCTGCCATGCGCATTGACAACTGTACCGCCCTTAAGCAGCTTTTTCATGGGAACACACTCCTTCTGTTTTCATTTTTTGTCTTTATTTTACCATGCTGCCGCGCAAAATGGAACAACAATTTTGCACCGGATGCAAAAAAGCCCCCGTTTTGTCATTGCAAAACGGAGGCCTCGATTTATTTTGCAGATAGCTCCACCTGCCGGCGGAGAATGCTATACGGCGGGACGGGCTGCGGGAGCTGCATGGTGAACTCCATCTGCGGAATGCGCGGCTCGGAAAGCTCGTTGCCATCCATGTCACGCATCATCGGCACGGTCAGCGCGAAGGGGCGCAGATCAGGACCGACCAGCTCGACGGTATCCCCAGCGGCAAACTTATTGCGCAGCGAAAGCGTCGCAAGGCCGTTCTCGTCGCAGGCTGTGACGATCGCGCAGACTTGCCACTGGCGAATATAACGCGAGCTTTCCGTGTACTGCCCCGGTTGACCGAAGAAGAAGCCGGTTGAATAACGCCGGTGTGAAACGTGCTCCACCTCGTCGCGCCAGATGGGATCAATTTCCCTGCCCGCCGCCACGTCGTCGATCACGTGACGGTACGCGCCGGTGACGATCGCAGCATAGTAGGCCGATTTCGCACGGCCCTCGATTTTCAGGCAGCTCACGCCCGCGTCCATCAGCTCCGGAATGTGGTCGATCATGCACATATCGCGGGAATTCATAATGTACGTTCCCTTCTCGTCCTCGAAAACAGGGAAGTATTCGCCGGGACGCTTTTCCTCCATCAGCGCATACTGATAGCGGCAAGGCTGTGCGCACGCGCCGCGATTGCTGTCCCGACCAGTCATGTAATTCGATAGCAGGCAGCGGCCGGAATACGAAACGCACATCGCCCCATGGGCAAACGTTTCAATTTCCAGCTCCGGCGGCGTGTTGGCGCGGATGGTCTTGACCTCCTCCAGCGACAGCTCCCGCGCCAGTACCACGCGCTTTGCGCCGAGCGCATACCACGCGTTCGCGCAGGCATAGTTTGCGATGCTGACCTGCGTGGAAACATGGCGCTCACAGTGCGGCGCATACCGCTTTGCCATCTGAAACACGCCGAGGTCGGCAATAATTAAAGCGTCCACGCCACACCGGTCGAGCAGCTCCAGATGCGCCGGAAGCGCGGCCAGCTCGTCGCTGCGCGGCATGGTATTGACCGTCACATGGACCTTCACGCCGTGCGCATGGGCAAAGGCGACCGCCTCGGGCAGCTCCTGCGGGGTGAAGTTCCCCGCAAAGGAGCGCATTCCAAAGCTCGTTCCGGCCAGATATACGGCATCCGCGCCGTATAGCACGGCCATTTTCAGCCGCTCCATATCCCCCGCCGGAGCCAGCAGCTCCGGTTTATTCACTATCGTTCTGCGAGGCGAGGAATTGGTTGTGTTCATCGTAGCTCTCCGAGAAGTGGTGATATCCGGTGGACTTGTCCAGCGCGTAGAAATAGTAGTTCGTGTCCGTTGGATTCAGCGCAGCGGTGATGCCGGACAGGCCGGGGTTCGCGATCGGTCCGGCTGGCAGACCCGCATGGGTATAGGTGTTATAGGGGCTGTCCACCTGCTTGTCCGCCTCGGTCAGTCCGCCCTCGACCGAGCCGCCGAGCGCATAGATCAGCGTCGCGTCGATGTTCAGGTACGGATAGTCCGCCGGACGGCAGAGCCGGTTGTAGATGACCGAGGCGATCTGGCCGCTTTCGGAAATACCGGCGGTTTCCTTTTCGATCATGGAAGCGACGGTCATCAGCTCGTAGACCGTAAAGCGATGCGAGGCGATATACTCGTCGTCGTAGCCCGCGCTGCGCCAGCGCTCGGCCAGACGCTCGTTGAGCAGCGCAAGCTGGTTCTGCGCTTCCTCAGAGAACTTCTTATTGAAGTTCGTCAGCAGCTTGTCCAGCACGCGTTCCGGCTCGTCGTTTTCATAGAAATCGTAGGTGTCCGGGAACAGGAAGCCCTCCAGACGGTTACTCTCGCCGTAGGGAATGCCCTCCAGGAACCAGTAGTCGAATTCCGTTTCGGCCGCAGCCTTTTCCAGCGCCTCAACCGTGCAGACGTTGTTCTTCTCCATCAGGGCGAAGATCTGCTTCGACGTATAGCCCTCCGGGATCATCACACGGACCTCGGAACGGTTCGGGCTGCCGGTCATCATGCCGCTGACCAGCGCGTGATAGTCATAGTTATAGTACAGCTCGTAAACACCGGGGTCCATTTTCTCCGTGGACTTCGTAAACTCGCAGTAGAGGTTGAAGAGCCACGGATATTTGATGACACCGCGCTCCTTGAGCATCTCGCCGATATCCTGATACGTGTCCCCTGCCTTAACGGTAACGGTCAGCGACTCGTCCGAGCGGCCAAAGGCCAGCACATCTTCGGCGCATTCCCACGCGCCGTAGCCGAAGCCCACGGCGATCACACCCACGATCACGACGTACAGCAAAATCTTGACCACCAGCGGCACGATGCGCCTCGTCGCTCTGCGCGAGGGCTTGACAGGCGGCGCGTCGTCATCCTCGTCGCCGGCGGCATCATTCGCATCGTCATAGTCATCATACGGCTCGTCATACGCTTCGTCGTATTCGTCCGGTGCCGGTTCGTCCTGCGGCGTTTCGTACTCGCCATAGTCGTCAAAGGCGTTGCCGAAATCCGGCGTAAACTCCTCCTCTGACTGCTGCGGCTCCGCCGCAGGCTGTGCCTCGTCCGATACGCCGCCGGTTTCGCCGCGCATCATATTCAGCTCCTGCTTTGTTTCCGAGATCAGCGCGTCGATGTCGTTGAAGTCATCGGTGCCGCCGGTATCAAAGCGATCCAAATCAGACATAGGTTCCTCCTTATCAGCGGTAAACGACTTCGTCCTTCACCCTCTGCGCCGTTTCGGCGCCGCACAATGCCTCGACCAGCAGCAGACCGAAGTCGAACGCGGTCCCCGCCGCTCTGCCGGTGATGAGCTTCCCATCGCGGACGGCGGCGGCCCCGGCGGTCTTTGCACCCGTCAGCTTCGGCTCCAGGCCGGGATAGCAGGTCGCATTTTTCCCGTCCAGCAGGCCGAGGCGGGACAGCACGGTTGGCGCGGCACAGATGGCTGCGGCAAAATCACCGCGCGCGTAAACTTCCTTCACTGCGGCAAGGACCTTTTCCGCACCGTTGATCGCTTCAACGCCGCCCAGCCCGCCGGGCAGGACGATCATCTCCGCCTCGGTCAGATCAACGTCCTCCGCAGCGCAGTCGGCAACAACGGTCATGCCGTGGCCGCCGGTAATCTCCCGGCCGCCAACCCCGGCAAGGCGCGTTTCCACTCCCGCGCGGCGCAGCAGGTCGCACGGAATGATAGCTTCGGCTTCCTCAAAGCCCGTACCAAGAATAATATATACCATAGCTTAACCCTCCAAGCACTTTCGCACCAAGGCGAAAATTTCGTTGTGAATGTCCTCGATCGTCCGCATTTTGCCGTTCTCCGCGCAGCGGATGATGCTCCAATTGTAATGCTGCGCCGCCCGCAGGCCTGTTTTGCGGCACAGGCGAAGGTAATCCATGTTCTGTTCATGGATATCGGCGTGCGTATGTGTCTTTTCCTCGCGCTTGCGGAGCATTCCCTCGGTCAGCTCCGTGGGAACATCCAAGTATAAGACGAGATCCGGCTGCGGAAGTTCCAGCCGCACATATTCAAAATCGTATAACCACCGAAAAAAATCGTCCCATTGCGCTTCCGGCTCCTTCGACGCCTGATGCACGGCGTTGGAGGTCGTATAGCGGTTGGAGAGCATCAGGCCGCCGTTTTTATAGTATTCCCCCCAGACTTTGCGGAACGAGGCGTAGCGATCGACCGCGTAAAAGGTCGAGGCGGCGTAGGCGTTGACGTCGGACGGCTTGCTGCCCAGCTCGCCGCCGAGGTACATCCGAATGAGCGCCGACGACGGCTCGGAATACTGCGGGAAATCCATCGTGCGGAAGTCAACGCCCCTCGCCTGCAAGCGCTTGCTCAAAAGTGTAAACTGCGTCGTCTTGCCGGAACCGTCGGTTCCCTCGATCACAATCAGCTTTCCCATATCCGTTACCCTTTCATTCTTGTTTTGAGCGCGGCAAAGATATATTTCGGCAGGCGGAGCATCCGCTTAAAGCGCTTCGGCTCCTTGATGAGCCGGTAGAGCCATTCCAATTGCAGGCGGATCATCCACTTCGGTGCGCGCTTGACCGTTCCGGCGATACCGTCGAGCGTTCCGCCGAGGCCAACCAGCAGCCTTGCGTTCAGCTCGCCGCGGTGGGCGTACATGAAGCGCTCCTGCTTCGGCGAGCCGAGGCAGACATAGACCGCGTCGGCCTTGGCCTCGTTGATGGCCTGAACGACCTCCGCTTCGTCCTGAAAATAGCCGTCGCGGATGCCGCAGATGCAGAGCTTCGGGTGCTTTTGCTGCATTTTTTCCGCCGCAAGCTCCGCGATGCCGGGCTTGCTTCCCAGAAGGTACAGGCGGCTGCCGGTTTCCTCGAAAACGGCCAGCATATTCTGTGCGAAATCAATGCCCGCAACCTTTTCCTTCAGCGGGGTGCGCACGATCTTTGCCCCGAGAATCACACCCGCGCCGTCGGGCAGGACGAGCGCTGCACCGTTCAGAATGCTGCAAAATTCCGAGTCGTGCATCGCCTCATAGGCCATTTCCGCATTCGGCGTGACGCAGTAGGCCGTTTCGCTGCCGGCCAGCAGCTCCCGTCCGCGCGCAAGCGCCTCCGCCATCGTAATATTGTCATACGCGACACCAAGGACCGTTGTTTTCATGGGCCGCCTCCTCTGTCTATATTCCGTCTTATTTTATCACATTTTTTTCTCTTTGTCTATGGTGCATTTCACAATCTCCCCTCCCGCGCCATACACTGTTGTGAAAGCAGATTTTGCTTCAATGAACTTTCGGGAGGTAATTCTATGCCGGACAATACCCATGAAGCCGCGAGTGGGCTGGAAATCGCCGCTCCGGTTTGCATCCATACCAATCAGATCGTCGATTCGTGCCTCGATAAGGACTGCATCGAGGATCTGCGCGTCTATCTGACCACGACCTCGCAGGCCGCGCTCGATGCCGCCACGAGCGCCAAGACCCGCTGCGCCGAGCTGCTGTTCACAAACGTGGAGCTGGAGGCGCTGGCCTATAAGCGCGGCTATTACGCGGTCGATCTGACGTTTTACTATCGCATCATCGGCGACGCGCTGACCGGAACGCTGCGTCCGACCACGATCTGCGGCCTTGCAATCTTCTCCAAGCGCGTCGTGCTTTACGGCGGCAAGGGCGCCGCGAAAATCTTCCGCAGCGGTGAGAGCGTCCCCTCCGTTGACGCGCTGCTGCACTGCAACTGCCCGGAGGCGATCGTCGAGGCGCTCGACCCGATGATCCTCTCGTCGAGCGTCCGCGAGGTCTGCGAGTGCCACAAGGGCGAAACCGAGGTCATCGACCTGCCGGAGGGCATCGTAGAATCCTTCGGTGAGGCGCTGATGCTCAGCGGCGAGCGCAAGCGGCTGTACGTTTCCATCGGCCAGTTCTCGACCGTCCGTCTGGAGCGCGACACGCAGCTTTCCATCACCGCCTGCGAATACTGTGCACCGACGCGGGAATGCTGCGACGACGAATGCTGCGAGGAGGACCCCTGCGAGCTGTTCAGCCGTATCGAGTTCCCGATGCGCGCCTTTTTCCCGGAGCGCAAGGGCCGCTGCGACGAATCCGCCCCCTGCGCAGGCTGCCAGACCTGTAGCTGCTGAAAAACGGCGGCATAGACCGGATATCCCAGTCTATGCCGCCAAAGCCTGTCAACTGCTGTTTTTTTCGATGGGAAGAAAAGAACCGATGTTGGTTAAATGGAACGGAAGATGACCTCCACTTGGGTAATAATATCCCGCAGCCGATCCTCGCCGACCATATACTCCAAGGCTTCCTCCGCAGAATCATAGGCTCGCTCCGAGGCTGCGTCATAGGCGCGGTAGGCTGTGATCTTATGGTCAATGCCATATCGTACCATGCCGTACTCTTGACCTTTCCAACAGAACTGAATTTCGCCGCCGCATTCCAAGCACCATTTGAAATCGCCGATCGTTTCAAAACGATTGTCCTCGGGAGACATGTAAAACGTTTTTCCTTTCATATAATACGCCTTACCTCCTCCAAACATACTCTCAAACTCGGCGCAGCGCCCTCGGGATAATTGATGGGATCTCCCCAGTTGAGGCGGTTTTCCTTCCAAGTAACTTTGTGGTCGTGCAGAATCATATGCCCACACAGAAGTTTTGTCATAGGTACGGAATTAAATATTTCGGGAAATTACAGTGACTCTCGTGATGATATCTCTCAGTCTGTCATCGTGAATCGTATATTCAAGAACAGCGTCAGGTGAACTGTATACTCTCTCATGTGTTCCGTCAATTCGCGCAATACAATATCCGCTATCAACAAAGCACACGCCGTATACATCCCCGTCCCAGAGGAACACGGGTTCACCGCCCCGGATGATACACTCCTTAAATTCCGATATGGTCTTAAAACGATTATCTTCTTCGCTGTTGTACATGAATTTACCTCCGTATCGTTTGAACCCCGGAGCACCATTGGGATACGCATCAGGCCGGTAGTTAATGTGTAGCTTTTCATAATTAGGAATACCGTATCTGGGAGATTCCCAGTTGATAATATGATCATGGGGATTTGTATGGTACTTCAGGTTTGGCGCAGTGGTATCGTGCCTTTCCGCCACAGCGCGGCCATCTGCCCCAATCTTTGTTTCAATTTTTGTGCCATCTTTTGCATAGCTGACTTTGATTTCGCCCGGTTTCCCAATCAGCCGATCATCTTCAGGCTTGGACGGCTTCCATTTGCCGCCAAAAGCACTGCCGCCGCCTTTTTCGATGCGGTATGGTGCCATTATATCATATTCCCGCCGAATTGCACCACCAATTTTGTAACAATCTAATGAATGTAATGTTGGAGCTACGGCAAGCGCCCCGGTTGCGGTACCCGTCGAAGCCATGAGGAAAAGGCTTCGACGAACCCCACCAAGTGGATGTGGGGTCCAAAATTCTTTGCTCGCATCCGCTCACAGAATTTTGACCGCTGCCCCTCCTTTTTGCTCGCTTCATCCGCCACAGGCGGCGCTCACAAACGTCCCCACCGGCAGCTTGCTTTGGATTTCTGCAACCTTTAGATGTGTCATCGTCCGAAGCGGTATCGATGTGGAACTTCCTGTCCACATCAAACCATGTCTCAACATACGCAATGATTTCACGGTCTTCATCGCTGTCGATCTGCATGTCATGGTCGAAGGAAATATCGTCCCGAGTCAGTGCATTGTTTTCTCTCAAATTCTCGCCCTCCTTTGGACAAAAATAGGGCATCGCTGTTTGTGCGATGCCCGAAGCGGTGATATCAGGTTTTACATTGTCAATGTTGGTCCGGCTTCCTCCTGTTCCTCTGCGGTAACAAATTCAAATGCGGGACGAATGATCAGATCATACCTTGCGTTCACGTATACCTGCAATTCGTAAAATCAATCATACTCTCGCTCCATATAGATATTTTTTGCGCAGATAGTCTGCGTGTTCGGAGGTAATGATACCATCACTGATTTCGGCCATGTTGATGCTGCCATAGAGTTCGCCCCACAAGCAGTCCATGAGTCCGCTGTGTGATTTCAGACCATCTTTATATGCATCCAAGTCATGCTGGAGATAGTCGGGCAGGCCGTATTCAAAGGCTTGTTCCCGTTCTGCCTGGCGAATGCCACCCTCGGTCAGCAGCTCCATAGATACACCGAGTGCTTTTGCCAGTTTATACACGGTTTCGGCGGAACACTTCTCCAGCTTTGTCTTTCCGCTGCAAATATCGTTGAGTGTAGCGTGAGGAACGCCGGACTCTACGGCAAGCCGATATTTTGTCATTTCTCGCCTTGAAAGCAAGTCTTCTATGATCATCGTGTTCGCCTCCTTTATCTATATTATATCGGCATACCGAAATAAAATCAAGGGGCTACGCAAAACTTCATAGAAAATTTGCTCTTTGCATCACTTTCCGGTCGCCCTGGCAACACTGCGCGTCAGATTGACGGCGGTGGTAGTCGCATATACAATCATATAATGCCCCGGTCAGAGACTGCTGTCCATGGCCGGGGCATTGTTTCACGCATTGTGTTGATTCATAGTACTCTCTAAATAGCGCATCAAAATAGCAGCGACTTGCGAACGAGTCGCACTACTCTGTGGATTCAGATAAAGCCTATTTTGTTCATTTGATCCTAAGATGAGTTTTTCTGCAATTGCCCACTGCATTGCTTTGACAGCGTAGTCCTGTACCATAGTTCCGTCCGCAAATCTCGAAAAAACTTCGCCATCAAGCATCTCACCCACATCTTCTACATTGAATCGAAATAGAATTGTTGCTAATTGCTCCCGTGTGATTGCTCCATTAGGATCAAAACAGTTGCTCGCCGTCCCATAGACGATCTTTTGTTCCGCTGCCCATGCAACTGCCTCGGTGTAGTAGGACCCATTGGACACATCGACGAATTGGCTTTTCTTACTTGCCTCTGGCTCCCCCGAATAACGCCAAAGCACCGTCACAAGCATTGCACGAGTCATCGTTTCTTCCGGTGCAAATTGACCATCTCCAACACCACGCATTAGGCCACGTTCTGCAGCATATGTTACCGCATCTGCATACCATGCGCTCTTTTGGACATCCGTGAATTGGATTGGCGCTATTGCACCGCAAATTGTGCAAATGTCATTCACAAAAACATGGTCTGACACTCGTCTGTACGGTGCGGTAGCAACCGAAAGAGAATCTACTAAAATTTCTCTTTCCGGGGCATCGCGATCCATTTCAACCACCAAAATCCAAGACGCCATATCGGGAGTGGTCGGCATATCTTCTCTTGTCAGTTTAACATTAATTGATGTTTCCGTTTCCTCAACAGAGAAGATTTGAAAGTATGGGGAACTTCCAGTAGTCTTCGCAAGTGTAAAGAGAAGCACACTCTCTTGAAAGAACGCCTTATCATATCTATCAAAGTCCAGCCCAATTCCCTGATGATATTCGTCCAGATAATGTTTCAACTCATTTACGGAACCAACCTTCACGGCTTTCGGTGGCTCAACGCTTGGCTCATTATTGAGATATATCGTAACACGATCTACCGCCTTTGCTGCCGAAACTGGCAAAACCATCAATGAAATACTAATGGCTACGGCAGCGACGATTAAAATTGCAAACACTCTTTTCAAAAAGCCTCATCCTTTCAAAAAAGTTTCAATGTATATAGTTTTGAAGATATTCGGGGAAGGGCAGTACTTTTCAATGGATTCTATAAATCTGACTGCGGATTCATGTTCAGCTTTAAGATACACAGACCACGAAACAACCATATAAACATCACCTCAGTCTTCAGGCATTTTTTGTTCGTCATTTTCACTGCTTAAGTGGTTGCATTCGCAGTTTTCCATCCTGCATAGGAAGAACTCTGTCAGCCAGCTCTGCGACGGTAGGGTCGTGAGTGACGACGATGACGCAGCGGTTTTCGTCGTGCGCGAGAGAGCGCAGGATTTCGACGATGTTACGGCTGTTTTCGCTATCGAGGTTGCCCGTCGGCTCGTCCGCAAGGATCAGCTCCGTCCCCGACGCCAGCGCCCGCGCGATGGCAACACGCTGCTGCTCGCCGCCGGAGAGCATATTGGGCAGCCGCGTTAACTGCTCCGGCGTCAGGCCGACGCGCTCGAGCATCTCCCGCGCGATCTCGTCCGCCTCTTTTTTCGGCATCTTCTTCACATAGAGCGGATATGCGGCGTTTTCAAGTACCGTAAGATGATAGAAAAGGTTGAAATTCTGATAGATGACCGACACGTGCTCCAGCCGGTACGCGTCGCGGTCAAGGTCGGTGGTGGACTTGCCGTCGAAGTCGATCGAGCCGCCGACCGGCACGTCCAGCCCCGCCAGCAGGGACAAAAATGTCGTCTTACCGCTGCCCGACGCGCCCACGACGGCATAGACCTTGCCCGTTTCGAACGTGCAGCTCACGCCGTTGACGGCGCGGACGACCTGCGTTTTCGTGCGATATTCGTAGCACACATCCTTTGCTTCCAAACGTTCCATGTTCAATCCTCCGTTTTCATCAGCTTCATTACATTAACACTTGTGACCATGTAACACGCAACTGCCGCGCCGAGTAGGAACAGCCCCAGCAGCAGTCCCGCGCTCCTGACGGCGGCAAGCGGGTAGTTGCCCTCGATGGCGAAGGCGACACCCGCGCCGATCGCCGCGCCGACCAGCGCCAGCAGCAGCTCCTCGCCGAACACCTGGCCGAAAATGCCGAGCTGCTTGCGCCCGATGCAGCGCATGACCGCAAATTCGCGTTTGCGCCCGCGCGTGGTCAGGTACGCCGCGAGGAAGCCCACGCCTGCGAACAGCGCCAGCAAAATCGGCAGCAGCAGGCGCAGCGTCTTGAGATTCGACTCAAATTCGCTCACCGACGCGGTGAATTCCTCGTCGTGGACGATCACGCCGTAGGTTTTCCAGTCGAGCTGATTGGTCAGCTTCGGCACGACGAACGTCTTATAAATTTCCGTCTTACATTCCTCTAAGCGTGTGTTGTCGCGGATGTCGAACGAGCAGGAATCGACGTAAAAGCTCTCCGATTGCCCGTCCTGCATCGTCGCGTAAAACGGGCACCAGATCGTCGTGCCCGTCTGCCCGTTGAACGTGCCGACGATTTTTAATGTGACGGGGTCGCCAATATAGTCGATCGTGACGGCGGGGTCACCGTCCGCGTCCGTCTGCGCCGTCAGGAGCATACTTTCAGGGACGACGCAGACGCGCTCCGTGCCGCCGAACAGGTCCTCCGACCAGCCGTCGAAAAACGTGACCTCCGCGCCGGAAACTGCGTCGAACGCGCTGTCCGAAGCAAGGCTCAGGATGCGGCAGAGGGTCGTGTCCTTCGGACTTTGCAGGAGCATTGAGGCCTTGGCGCGGACGTTTTTCGCGCCCTCGTCCGCGTAGCAGCCGCGCTCGTGCCGATAACCCATGAGCATATCGACGAAGGCGCTGACCATGTTGAGCTTGTCGCTTGATGCGCCCTGCGCATCGGTGACGACGCAGTGGATCGGCGTGTTTTCGATCATGTCCGCCATCGCGCGTTCCTGCCGCAGCGCGAGATTCTGTAACAGCGCCGCCGAGCACACGCCCAGCGCCGCCAGCAGCACCAGCAGCAGGCTGACCCCCTTCCGCCGCCAAAGCACCGCCAATGTCATCCGCCGCAGGGCCGACCCGCTTTTCCTCATGACATTTCTCTCCCCTCGGTTCTTATTTTTTCTGCATCAAATTCTGCCTTGCCGTTGCGAGGGTGCAGAGCAGGGCGGCAAGGAGTAACAAAATCGCTTGGGCGGCGACGGCGAGGAGGAGCGCGGTCGGTTGGAGGGCGATATTGCCCGACAGAACACGTTTAGTGACCGCGCCGTAAAGTCCCGCGCCGCCTGCCGCGCCTAAAACGGCGGCAACAAGAATCAAAATAACTGCCGCACTGTACCTCTGCCGCCGAACAGTCCCTGCGCGGACACCCAACAGCCGCAGCTTCCTTGCCGGGTCCGCCGTCTGCCGCAGAAACAGGAAGAAGAACAGCGCCGCGACCAGCACGAACAGCGCACTGCTGATCAGCACCATCCGCACTGCGTTTCCTTCCATCACGTCCAACGTCTCCGCCAGCATGTTATAGTTCTGGTCAAAATAAGCAAATATTCCGCCGCAGTCGCGTTCCTCTAACATTGCTTCAAACGCGTCTGAACTGCCGTTTTCCAAAATCGCAGAGTACAACAGGCAGTCGCTAAGGTCCTCATAGCGTTCGGCGTTCGGAACGGAGGCCTTCGGGGCGAAAATCGTATTCGCAGAGAAAGCGTGTTCCCCTGTCGCGAACTCCGGCGCGGAATAGATGCCGACGATTTGATAGTCCTTTTTAATATTCAACCGGTTTTCCTCTTTACACGGCTCATAGACGTTACAGTTGACCGAAGTCGGCTGCACATCGCCAGCCACGACCGTCATTTTACCAATTTGCGATCGGTAGAGATCCAATTCGAGGGTATCTCCGACGGAAAGCCCGTTTTTCAGTGCGTAGGCGGCACTGACGAGGCAGACATTTTCACCATTGGCATAGTCAGCAGGCTCAAACCCTCGCCCTTCGAAAACGGCCGCATCTCCACTGTTAAACCAAAGAATACTTTCCAAGTTGTCCGTCAGCACAAGGTTTGCACTTTCATAATTTGTTTGGCAAAGCGGGATGAGCGTGTCGCGCCAAAGCTTCCCCTTGTCGCTGTTCAAAAACTCCGCAGCATCCCCTTCGTATTCCACGCTGTAGGGCAGCGTTCCCTCACTCATACGCTCATAATAAACCCCGTCATCTCCCTTGAACAATTCGGAAGACCGGAGAAAATCGAAGCAGCGCGTGCCATTCGACGGTCCTCCGCTGTTCCCGGCAGTAATCGGAGAGATCAGGTTGAAATACCAAGATTCCGGATTTGAAAAATCATATGTAAAGTTTCCACTTTCATCGAAGCCCGTCACGACCTTATGGTCCGCAAAAAAGCAGCCAAACAGTAGGTAGGTCTTTCCTTCTTCGAAGGGCATCTTGCCGTCTGTCGGATACGGACCGCCGGTTAGAATCTCCGCAATCGGCGGCAGCGTGTCTGCATACGCCGGGAACTGACAAAGAACCGACTCCAAAGAAAATTCCGCAACAAAGTCCCGCTGCACACATTCCTCGTTTCCGGCAGTTTCGTCGTCGTCATCGGGCAGGGAGAGGGTCCTCTCCCATTCATATTCGGTCGCTTTCGTGCAGCGCACCGCCAGAACGGTCAGGTTGCGGCTGAACATATCATAGGCATCGTTAGAAAAATAACCCTTTTCAAAGCAGGAAACGGACTCGCAGTCACTCACATGGGCGTTCAAAACCGCTCTGCAATCCTCGGCAAGCAGCCCGGGGATTTCTGTTTTCTCTTCCAAAAGGGAGACATATGCACCGCTGTCTTCTCTATCGAAGATGCTCTTCCAATAGGTCCCTTCTACCGGTACGGCAATGGTCGTGTACTGTCCGCTGACGGCGTTGATTTGCTTCCGTACCGCGACCAGCGACGAAAGGCTGATTGCCTGAAATGCAACCACGGCTGCCAATAGAATAGCCAGTAACCCAAACAACGCAATTCGCCGCCGAAGTTGGGTGAAAAATATGTTCATTATCTTACCTCCAGCTTAGGGGTTCCCTGCGCACAGAAATCTGTGCGCAGGGCGCGGAATCAAGATGATTTGTGAGAAAATCACACAGGCAGCCAATTACAAGTTCTACCGATGTGTGATGCACCGGGGCATGCACGGGTAACGGTCGTTTGCTTCCTGCCACAATTGTAGCAGCTCATATGCCATGTCTGTACAGTTCCGGTGCAGGTTGCCTTATCGATAGCACTAACGTTGTGCGGGCCAGAAACATAGAGGTTTTCCTGCTCAACAGCACCGCAAAGAGTGCATCTGTAAAATTTACGAAACACCGCTTTACATTGGTTCTCGTCAATATATGTACCCGCATGGTATACATAGTATTCTTCTCCGTCCACCCACTTATGGCTACAAGTCGCTTGCGGAGAAATAGCTTCATCTGGGTTCATATCAACTGGGGCGGTCTCATCAAGGGCTTCCGCGTGTTCCTCTCCGCACTCGTCAAGGCCGTCATGGGCAAAGGCTACGGTTGCAAAAGAGAGGAGGATAGCAAGGGTCAGGAAAAATACGGCGAGTCTTCTTGATAATTGCTTCATGGTAATCTTCTCCTTTGTAGTTTTTTGTAGTGTGTTTGCCGATTTCCGTTCGGACGCAGCCGTGATTCGGCTTACGGCTGTCGCTTGGCGGTATTGCGACGGTACGGTACCATTTACCGACGCAATCGTCCGATATAACAAACGCTGATCAGACGTTCGCTATCAAGAATGTATTCCACGCACAGGGGTCTGTTTTTGACTATGCCGGAGAAGTAACGGTATTGGTGGTTCTTGATGTGCTGTCGAAGCCATTCACATCTTTGGCTGTAAAATACACAACAGCGTAATACACTGTATTGGGTGCGCAATCAAACGTGTAATTTCCGGTTGCAGCACGCCCGGAGGATTGAATCAAACCATTGGTGGTCGTGCCATAGACGCTCTTGACAAACGAGCCGTCGGCCTTATAAATGGCGATTTGGCTGACACCGATTCGCGTCAGTGCTGATTTCGTAGATCTGACAGAATAATAAACCGTGATTTGTCCTGAAACGCTCCCCTTATTCAAATAACAGTAGGCATCAGAAATGTACTCGGAGCTATAAACATCAATCGCAAGGGCAGGAGTAAGCAAGCTGAAAATTAGTGTACTGACAATAAGCAAGGCAATAAAAATTCGTTTTTTCATTTATTATCCCTCCGGTATTGATTCAAGTATCGTAAGTACGGTGTCTCTGGTTGCGGCACTGACAAAAATACCATAGTGAGCATCGCTCCATACGGCAACGCATCGTCCCGCGTTATTGAATATATAAAACTCCCTGTTGTTGCAAACATAGCGTTCCGGGGCTCCTGCATCTTTTGGATAGAAAGAAGCTTCCATTCCCGTAGAATCACAGTACTCAGCGAAGGAAAGTTGTAACACATCTTCCGTTTCGTCAGAATAAAACGCAATAACATCACGTATCGACGGCGTTTCTTCACATAGCAGTTCATTCAACTGATACCCCGCAGGGAGATTAGACGGGGCGAGCTGAGCGGGCATCCCGAAGTCGGAAAGCGCCTGCTGCAAGGTGTTTTGCGGCGTGAAGTCCGCGCTGTTATATTCCGAAACCGTTTTTGCTGTTCCCTTAAAGCTGAAAAAGTCATCCGTCCAGCGCCCCAACGCATCGAATACCTTCAGCCCCGTTGCCTGCGCCACGGTCAACAGCGCAAACAGGATGCCGATACTTGCCGCAACCAGTCCGACATACCGCAGCGGGCGGCGATTTTTCCTGGGTCGTTCGCCAATCACCTCCGTGTCCGGAAGCTCGGAAGGATAGAGACGCTCTCCTGCACCCTCCGGCGTATTGTAGTGGGTCTGAAACTCCTCCCACGCCTGTTCCGCATCCGGCAGGTCGATTGGGTCACGTTCGTTCAGAAGCCGCAGCATTGCTTCTGCTGTTTCCTCGCTGAGTTTTTCATCGGAGAGCAGGATCCGCTCCAGTTCTTCATTTGACAGCAAGGAGAGCGATATTTGCTGATGATCTGTGCCGGGTCGTTTCATTTCCTAATGCCCCTTTCACTTTTATTATCTGTTTTGGCAGGCAATTTGTGACAAAAAAATAAATTATTTTTTCTCATCACGAAATTCCGCCCGTAACCGCTCCCGAATGCGCTGAATCCGTTTCCGGCAGTTCCAGATGGCAAGGCCGTTATTCGCAGCTATTTGCGAATACGAAGCGCCGGTCAGAAATTTCCAAAACAAACGGCAGTCCTCCGGCGACAGGACTTCCGATAGCGAAAGCAGCAGCAAATGCGCTTCACTGCCCGGCTGTATGCCTGACACGTTTGGCAGCCGCTGCAGCTCTTCCTCTGACAGTGCAGTCTCCCGCTGCGTTCGGCGGCTGAGGTCCTTTTTGTAATCGCTTATCTTATTTTTCAAAACCGCGATCAGCCAACCGGTCGGGTTCTTATGCCGCATCAGCTTCCCGATCTGCGGGACAGCATCATGCAATGTATCCTGTATCAGCTCCTCAACGATCAGCAGATCACGGAATGAGAGAGACGCCAGCCGGTAAAGGAGAGGATAAGCTTCCTGCATCAGTTGCTTCAAAAATGCAGTCTCTTTTGCGTTCATTTTTCAACCACCACCTAAGAAATATCTATTTATTGTCGCGGGTACACAGGTCGTATCGTGTATACGCTGTCACACAAGCTCTTGCCATTTCTTGGTCGGCACAGTCAGCATATTCACACGTTGATTATTATTATATATTTTATCACTAACGTGGTATTTCTGCAAGTATTTGCTTTGATAGCCAAGGACAAACTCCGACAGAACATAGCGCCGGGCTTCAATTGTACTTACAGACATTGAACCCAAAAGAGCCAACCGTTTCTTGGCAAAACGATTGGCTCCGAGGGCAACAAAAATCGACAGGTAGTGCTTATGACTATCTGCCGTTCTTGTCCTGAATTCTGTTGTTACTTGGGTTCGTATCTATCCTCAAAGGGGAAAAGCCGTTTTTACATCTACGATTTTGAAGCTCCGAAAAACGGCTTTTGGGCAGCAAAAAAGCCCGATAAAATCGGGCTTTTTGCGGGGTACATCTTTTTCGTACCCTCTTGATGGTGGGGGAAGGTGGATTCGAACCACCGAAAGCACTGCTAACAGATTTACAGTCTGCCCCCTTTGGCCACTCGGGAATTCCCCCATATTCAATTTCTGCTTGAGCGCACTGTGGAGCCGGTAGACGGACTCGAACCCCCGACCTGCTGATTACAAATCAGCTGCTCTACCGGCTGAGCTATACCGGCATCTCAAACAGAGCATGATCATTATAGCGATGCCATCGTGTTTTGTCAACAATTTTTTTCACTTTTTCAAAAAAACATTTTTTCCTTCCCTTTTTCGCGTAAAGAGTGTAAACTAGAGGAAAAACAAAAGCGGAGGTTTTTCATGCTTCCTGTCGATTTTTTGGAGCGGCAGCGGCGGCTGCTCGGCGATGAGTTTCATGCCTTTCTGGCTGCCTATGCGGCGCCCCGGAGCGCCGGAATCCGTTTGAATCCCGCAAAGCGCACCGAGCCGCTCCCGGAATTCTGCGGCGAACCCATCCCGTGGGCGCAAAACGGCTTTTTTCTCCGGCCTGATGTCCGGCCGGGGCTGCACCCGTATCACGACGCAGGTGTGTACTATTTGCAGGAGCCGAGCGCGATGGCCCCGGCGGCACTGCTTGATGCGCAGCCGGGCGAACGGGTGCTTGATCTTTGCGCAGCACCAGGCGGAAAAAGCACGCAGCTTGCCGCAGCGATGCAGGGCAAAGGGCTGCTGGTCTGCAACGAGATCAATACAAAGCGGGCGAGGATTCTTTCCTCCAACATTGAGCGGCTCGGTGTCACAAACGCGCTGGTCCTCAATGCGCATCCTGCGGCACTGACGGCACGATTTCCGGCGTACTTCGACCGAATTCTGGTCGATGCCCCCTGTTCCGGCGAGGGAATGTTCCGAAAAGAGGAGGCAGCGCTCACCGATTGGAGCGTCGAAACGGTGCAGATGTGCGCCGCGCGGCAATATGAGATTCTCTGCTCCGCTGCGCAGATGCTGCGGCCGGGCGGGCGGCTGGTCTATTCGACCTGCACGTTCGCACCGGAGGAAAACGAGGGGGTCGTCAGCCGGTTTTTACACGCGCACCCTGACTTTTCCATTGCGCAGATCGACGCGCCGTGGCTTTCGCCGGGGCGGCCGGATTGGATTGACGATCCGGCGGACGGAATCGCCGCGACCTTCCGGCTCTGGCCGCATCGGCAGCACGGCGAGGGGCAGTTTGCCGCCGTGTTGGAGCGAGAGGGCGACGCAGAGGGCTGCGTCGATACTGCGGTGCTCTCTCCCCTGTCCGCGCCCGTGAAGGAATTTGCCGCGCAATTTGGACTGGAGCTTCCCGAACGTTCCGTCGCGTTCGGGGACACAATATATCTCGTTCCCGAAGGACTGCCGGACTTAAAGGGCCTGCACGTACTTCGCGCCGGGTTGGAGCTGGGCGAGCTGCGCAAGGGGCGCTTTGTTCCGGCGCACGCGCTGGCACTGGCGCTGCGGCAATTCCCGAATTCCGTTTCCTATCTCGCCGACAGCCGCGAGATTGCCGCCTATCTGCGCGGCGAAACGCTGAGCGGCGAAAGCACCGGCTGGACGCTCATCTGCGTGGACGGTTATCCGCTCGGCTGGGCGAAGGGCAGCGGCGGCATCCTGAAAAATCACTATCCCAAGGGCCTGCGCCGCCTCAATTGACAGTTTTCCCGACCCGCAGGGCTTTCTTTTCGCGATAGATTTTTGTAAGCTGGCTGACGAGAATGCCCAGGCCCACCAGCAGCGCCGCACCGAACTGGCGGATTTCAAACGTTTTCCCCACCAGAAGATCGAGCGCCACGCCGCAAAACAGCTGGCCGCAAAGGCTCAGAAGCGTCAGTCGCGAGGCGGGAAGGCGCGGCACGACCACGTTGAGCGAGGCGACGACCGCAACGCCGAGCAGGCCGCCGCACCAGGTCCAAAGCCGAAACGCGCCGCCCGCACCCGTTTCCGGGAGGAGCAGCATCAGCAGGAGGCACACCGGCATTCCCGCCAGATGGTTCACCAGCGTCCCCGGAAGCGCGCCGATGCGGTCGGACAGATGCGCATTCACCGTCCGGCTCAGCACGACCGTCACGCCCGCACCCATTGACATCAGGACGTAAATCCACGCTCCGGCAGCGGTGCTGTCGAGCATCAGCGCGATGCCAGCGACGGAAAGCAGCATCCCGGCGATGCTCCATTCCCCGCGGCCGCGCCGCTGCATCCCGAACAGGCCGAACGCGTCGATCAGGCATGAAACCAGCAGCTCCGCAAAGAGCTGAAGCGCTACGATACACGTCAGGCTGATATGCGAGAACGCCAAATTGTTAAACACCGTCGTCCCCACGCCGATCACGCCGCCGGTCAGCATCCAGAAGGATACCTTGGACTTCGCGCGGATCGGCTTATGCCGCAAAAGCAGCAGCAGCGCCGCAGCGCACGCGCCGATGATGTGGATATACAATGCCGCGTGATAGGTCCCGTATTGGCCCGAAAGCGTGCCGTTGATCTGGATCATGATCGCCAGAAGCACGCCGGTGCCGAGCGCAAGAAAGCTGAACATCATTCCGACCTCCCGATTGCTATTTCTGCCGATAGTGTAGCACACGGTGAGCGGCCGGAGATAGGACATATGTCCCATTCGTGATTGGAGGCACTTATGAAAGAAACGCAAGCCCTCTCGCCGCAGGATATCGCCATTTTGCACCGGCACGGTCTGGACGCGCAGGCGCTGCACGGCTGCACGGTGCGCGAATATGCCTTCGGCGAGCGCGTCGTCACGGAGGGGATGCCGCTTGACTGTCTGTTTGCCGTGACCGCAGGAAAGGCGAAGGTCGGCATCACCGCGCCAAACGGCAAGAATTTGATTATGTGTTTTTACGTTTCCGACGGCCTCATCGGCGAGGCCGAGTTCTTCGCGGGCAGTGCGCTGGCCAATACGACCGTTGTCGCGCTCGGCCCCTTCCGCTGCATTGCCGTCCCGGTCCCGCGCAATCGCGATTGGCTGGCGCACAGCCTGCCCTTTGCGCACACCGCGGCGGCCGCGCTGGCGCAAAAGCTCCAGGTCGCCGACTCCGCCGTGACCGCCGCACTGTTTACCGCCGAGGTCCGGCTCAGCCGCTACATTCTCGGCGCGGCGGAAGGCGGCGTTTTCCGCGACGTTATGACGGACGTCGCCTGCTCCGTCGGCATCAGCTACCGCCATCTTTACCGCACGCTCGCGGCGCTGTGCGCCGACGGGATACTGGAAAAAACACCCGCCGGTTATAGAATTCTGGATTCAAATGCCCTGCAAGCCCGTGCGCTTGCAGAGAATTGACAATTTTCTGTTCCCGATTTGTTATTTTCTATTTACAAAATATCATCTGCATGATATAATGGTAAAACACGCGCCCCGGCGTGGATAATATTGCCTTAATGAAGCATTCGATATTGCATATACTCCGATTATGAGAGGGTATTTTATGACACAATATATCATTCAGGGCGGGAAACCGCTTTCCGGCGTCGTTACCATCAGCGGTGCGAAAAACGCCGCCGTCGCCATTCTTCCTGCAACGCTTCTGGTCAACGGCGTGTGCCGAATCGAGAACGTTCCCGATATTTCCGACGTTCGCCTCCTGCTCGAAATTCTTTCGGGCATGGGCGCGGCCATTCGCCGTCTCAGCGCCAACACGCTGGAGATCGATGCGACGCACGTCCGCGATTCCGAGGCCTCGGCCGCGCTGGTTCGGCGCATCCGCGCGTCGTATTATCTCATCGGCGCACAGCTTGGCCGGTTCGGCCATGCCCGCGTTGCGCTGCCCGGCGGCTGCAACTTCGGCGCGCGGCCGATCGACCAGCATATCAAGGGCTTCGAGGCCCTCGGCGCGGAGGTCGAGCTGCAAAACGGCTATATCTGCGCGGAAGCGCCCGAAAACGGTCTGACCGGCGGGCGCATCAACCTTGACGTTGTTTCCGTCGGCGCGACGATGAATATCATGATCGGCGCGGCCTTGGCTACCGGCACAACCATCATTGAAAACGCCGCAAAGGAGCCGCATATCGTCGATCTTGCCAACTTCCTCAATGCGATGGGCGCGAGGATCTCCGGCGCAGGCACGGATATTATCAAAATTCGCGGCGTAAAGGCCTTGCGCGGCGGCGCATATTCCATCATCCCCGATCAGATCGAGGCCGGCACCTACATGGCGGCGGCAGCAGCGGTCGGCGGCGACGTTCTGGTGCAGAATGTCATTCCGAAGCACATGGACACCATTTCCGCGAAGCTGCGGGAGATGGGCGTTCGCGTAACGGAATACGACGACGCCATTCGCGTCCATCGCACCGGAAGGCTTCGCCGCGCAAACGTCAAAACGCTCCCCTATCCGGGCTTCCCGACGGATATGCAGCCGCAGATCGCCGTGTGTATGGCGCTGGCTAACGGCGTAAGCGTTATTACCGAGAGCATTTACGACACGCGCTTCCGCTACTGCGCGGAGCTGAACCGCATGGGCGCAAACATTAAGGTCGAAACCAAGATCGCCGTCATCAACGGTGTTGAGGCGCTCCACGGCTGCACGGTCCACGCGTGCGACCTGCGTGCGGGCGCGGCCATGGTCATCGCCGGGCTGTCCGCTGACGGAACGACCGTCATCGAGGAGATCGAATATATCGAGCGCGGCTACGAGAGCCTTGTGGACAAGCTCCGCGGCCTCGGCGCTCAGATCAAGCGCGTGGAAACGCCGGATGCACGCCGCGTTTCGGACGCAGGATAATTTGACAATTCATTACGGGCGGATGGCAATGCTATCCGCCCGTATTTATCGGGAGTGATAACTATGGAGCTTTTTGTTCGTGTGCTGGAGATCGCCGGTACGGTCGCCTTCGCCGCATCGGGCGCGATGACGGCGATGAAAAAACGAATGGACCTGCTCGGCGTAATCGTATTGGGCGTTGTGACCTCGATCGGCGGCGGCATTTTACGCGATTTGATTCTCGGCATCACGCCGCCGCTGGCCTTCCGCGACCCGCTGTGTGCCATAATCGCCGTCATTACCTCGATCATCGCCTTCCTGCCCGGCATCCGGCACCGGCTGATGCACAATGAGCTGCACTTTGACGTGATTCTTCTGGTGATGGACTCGGTCGGCCTTGGGGTATTCACGGCGATGGGCATCTGGAACGCGCTGTCGTTCTCGCCGGATCGCAGCACGTTCCTGCTGGTCTTTGTCGGTGTGCTGACGGGCGTCGGCGGCGGTGTGCTGCGCGACGTGCTGGCCGGCAACACCCCGTACATCCTCGTCAAGCATATCTACGCCTGCGCCTCGCTGGTCGGCGCGGTGAGCTGCACGCTCCTGTGGCGCGTCCTGCCGGAATACGCCGCGATGTCCATCGCCATGGCCCTCGTCGTCATTATCCGCCTCCTCGCCGCCCACTACCGCTGGAATCTCCCCCGCGCAAACGATGTGGAGTGAACATACCATGGAAATAGCGTCCCCGCCGGTGCGCGTTTTTATCGCTCCGGCGGGGACGGTTTTATGATTTTTTATTCGTAAAGCGGGTATTTCTCGGTCAGCGCGGCGACGGCGGCGCGAACCTTTTGCTGGGTGCCTTCAAAGTCAGACGCGGTGTCATAGATGCACTGTGCAATCACGCGCATATCGTCCTCGACCATGCCGCGGGTCGTGGCGGCGGGGGTGCCGATGCGGACGCCGCTGGTGACGAAGGGCTTTTCCGGGTCGTTCGGGATGGCGTTTTTGTTCACGGTGATATAATTCTCGTCCAGCCGGTGCTGTAACTCCTTGCCGGTGATGTGCAGCGGACGGAGGTCGGCCAACATCAGGTGATTGTCCGTGCCGCCGGAAACGAGGTCGAAGCCCTTTTCCAGCAGCGCCGCCGCCAGCGCCTTCGCGTTTTTCACGATCTGCTGCGCATAGGCGGCGAATTCCGGCTGCATTGCCTCGCGGAAGCAAATGGCCTTGGCCGCAATGACGTGCATCAGCGGGCCGCCCTGTGTACCGGGGAAAACGGCGGAGTTAATCTTCTTGGCAAACTCCTCGCGGCCCATGATGATACCGCCGCGCGGACCGCGAAGGGTCTTATGCGTCGTGGTCGTCACGATATCGGCATAGGGAACCGGACTCATATGCACACCGCCCGCGACCAGGCCGGCGATGTGCGCCATATCGACCATCAGCAGCGCACCGTTGCGGTGTGCGATGTCGGCAAAGGCGGCAAAATCGATCGCACGGGGATAAGCGGACGCGCCCGCGACGATCAGCTTCGGATGGTGCAGCTTCGTCAGGCGCTCGACCTCATTATAGTCAATGCGGCCCGTGGCAGGATCCACGCCGTAGGAAACGGCGTTATAGATCTTGCCGGACTGGTTGGCCGCCGCACCGTGGGTCAGGTGACCGCCGTTGGCAAGGCTCATGCCGAGGATGGTATCGCCCGGCTGGAGCAGCGCCGCATAGACCGCGAGATTCGCCTGCGCACCGCTGTGGGGCTGGACGTTGACAAACTCCGCGCCAAACAGTGCCTTTGCACGCTCAATGGCCAGCCGCTCGACCTCATCGACGACCTCACAGCCGCCGTAGTAGCGTTTGGCGGGCAGACCCTCGGCATATTTATTCGTCAGCACCGTACCCATGCAGGCAATGACGGCGGCCGAGGCGATGTTTTCCGAAGCGATCAGCTCGATGTTCCGGCGCTGGCGGCGCAGCTCGCCCTGTAAAAGCGTGCCGACCTCCGGGTCAAAGCGGCTGACAAATTCAATGTTCGGTGCAAGTTCATGAATGCTCATAGGTCCTCCTCCGGGCGGGTGCTTTTCCCGCGCCTGTCCAAATAAAATACAAAAAGAGTGCAGCCGGAACCTCCGGATGCACTCATAGCAGGTATTCCACGGCGCGGAGAGCTTCCGCGCGGTAAAATACAACTCTGTCCTTTTGCCTGAGAGATTCGGCTTTCGCCTTGCACCTTCGGCACTCAATGCATGAGCTTCTCCAGAGAGTCCCTACACAGCGCGGTCCTTGATTCCTGAGAGTTTTGCTCCTTCGGAGGGTCGAACGACCGCTTTCCCGCGCTGTTTCGACGGGTATATTTCTTTGTAACCTTATTATAGCGCATTGCGTCGAAAAAGCAACCGGTATTTCTTGAAAATATATTCATTTTTTGTCAATCCCTTTTGTGCAGGTTCCACATATTTTTTGCAAACCGGCGAAAAATTGCTGCGAAAATCGTAGATTTTAAGCGCTTGATGTGATATAGTATCAAAGTAAAAGTTTGAATTGAGGTGATGCAACGCTATGGCGCGCTCATTCTTCGGCGGCGTGCATCCGCGGGGCTTTAAGGAGCTTTCCAAGGATACGCCGATCCGCCCTCTGCACCCGAAAATCGTCAGCATTGCGATGTCCCAGCACATCGGCGCTCCGTGTCAGCCATTGGTCTCCGTCGGCCAGCGCGTTCTGGTCGGTCAGAAGATCGGCGACGGAAAGGGGCTGTGCGTTCCCGTCCACGCATCCGTTTCCGGGACGGTCATTGCGGTTGAAAACCGCCCGACGCCCTCCGGCGCAGACGGTCTTTGCGTCGTAATCGAAAGCGACGGCCGCGATACGCTCAGCCGCGACATTCATCCCCGTGAAAGCATTGACGGCCTCAGCGGCGAGGAGCTGGTCGCCATCATCCGCGAGGCGGGCATCACCGGCATGGGCGGCGCAGGCTTCCCGACGAACGTGAAGCTCTCGTCCGGCATCGGCAAGGTAGACACCGTCATCATCAACGGTGCCGAATGCGAACCGTACATCACCTCAGACGACCGTCTGATGCGCGAGACCCCGGAGCGCATCGTGCGCGGGCTTGCCGTCGTTCAGAAAATTTTACAGCCGAAAAAGACGGTCATCGGCGTGGAGGCCAACAAGCCGGAGGCCATCGCCTCGCTGCAAAAGCACCTCCCGGCCGATGTCGAGCTGCTGACCATGAAGGTCCGCTACCCGCAGGGCGCGGAAAAGCAGCTCATCCAGACCGTCACCGGGCGACAGGTCCCGCCCGGCGGGCTGCCCGCTGCGGTCGGCTGTGCCGTGTTCAACGTCGCCACCTGCGCCGCGATCTGCGACGCGGTCTACGACGGGATGCCGCTCGTGCGCCGTGCCGTGACCGTGACGGGCCACGCCGTGGAGCGCCCCGGCAACTTCCTTGCCCCGATCGGCACCAGCTTTGCCGATCTCATCATCGCGGCGGGCGGCTTCCACGGTACGCCGCATAAGATCTTCGTCGGCGGCCCCATGATGGGCATCGCGCAGCATACGCTCGACGCGGCCACCATCAAGGGCAATAACGCGCTGACGTGCTACAACCTCAGCGACCTGCGCGTCAAGCCGAACCCGCACTGCATCCGCTGCGGAAAGTGCGTGGATGTCTGCCCGATGCACCTGATGCCCATCTTCCTGCACCGGGCGCAGAAGCGCGAGGACCTCGCCGCACTGGAAAAGGGCAACGTCATGGACTGCATCGAGTGCGGAAGCTGCGCGTATAACTGCCCGGCAGAAATTCCGCTGGTACAGAGCTTCCGGACGGCAAAGAAAATGCTCCGCGACGCGAAGGCAAAGGAGGCGAAGAAATGAAATACGAACCCTTAAAGCTAACGATTTCCTCCTCGCCCCACGATCACAGCTCCAACTCTACGCAGGTCATCATGCGCGACGTGTGCATTGCGCTCGTTCCCGCGCTGATTGGTGCCGTCGTGTTCTTCGGCGCACGGGTGCTGGCCGTGACGCTCATCTCCGCCGGTGCGTGCGTGTTCTTTGAATGGCTGTACCGCAACATTATGAAAAAGGACTGCACCGTCGGCGACTGGTCGGCGGTCGTCACGGGGATGCTGCTGGCCTTTGTCTGCCCGGCGAACATTCCCTATTGGGCGCTCATCATCGGCGACTTTTTCGCCATCGTGCTGGTCAAGCAGCTCTTCGGCGGCATCGGCATGAACATCGTCAACCCCGCCCTCGCGGCCAGAGCCTTTATGATGTTCGCGTGGCCGTCGCTCATGTCCGGCAGCGCCTACAACGTCACGACCGGCGGCCTTCTCGACGCGGTGACCACGGCAACGCCGATGCAGGCGCTGCACGCCGGCACGCTGCCCACGCAGAGCCTGCTGAACGACTTCATCGGCAAGGTCGGCGGCTGTCTGGGCGAAACCTCGGCGCTCCTGCTGCTCCTCGGCGGCGTGTATCTGGTCATCCGTAAGGTCATTTCCCCGCGCATCCCGCTGGCGTATCTGGCGACGGTCGCGGTGCTGGCCGTGATCTTCCCGCGCGGCGGCTGCGACCGCATTGACTGGATGCTCTATCAGCTCCTCTCCGGCGGTCTGGTTCTCGGCGCGATCTTCATGGCCTCGGACTACACCACCTCCCCCGTCACCCACGCCGGTCAGGTTTGCTTCGGCATCGGCTGCGGCGTTGTGACGATCCTCATCCGCTACTTCGGCTCGTACGTCGAGGGCGTGAGCTTCGCGATCCTGCTGATGAACTGCTGCGTCGGCTTCTTCGACAAGATCGGTGTGCTCAAGCGCTTCGGCACACAGAAGAAGAAAAAGAAGGGCGGTGAGGCCGCATGAAAACCGCCCGATACATTCTCCGCCTGACGCTGACACTGCTGCTCATCACCGCCGTTACGGCGGCGCTGCTCGGCCTTGTCAACGAGCTGACGGGGGAAAAGATCGATACCCTGACCCGTGAAAAAGCGGAAAAGGCCATGCAGGAGGTGCTCCCGGCGCAGAGCTATGAGGAGCTTCCGGCCGAGGCCGATGGCATTGCAGCCGTCTACCGCGCGGACGATGCCGGATATGTGATTCGCGTAAGCGTCAACGGCTTCGGCGGCGCAATCGACATGATGGTCGGCGTGGACCCGTCCGGTACCGTGACCGGTATTTCCGTAATTTCCCATTCCGAAACCGCCTCCCTCGGCGCAAACTGCACGCGCGAGGACTTCCGCAGCCAGTTCGTCGGCGCGTCCGGCGAGGTCGCTGTGACGAAGGACGGCGGACAGATCGAAGCGCTGACCGGCGCGACGGTCACCAGCCGTGCGGTTTCCGACGGCGTGAATCTGGCGCTGCGCTATGTCAAGGAGGTGCTGGAATGAACTTCAAAAAGCAATTGAAGGAAGGATTGCTGACCAACAACCCCGTGCTCGGACAGCTTCTGGGTATGTGCTCGACGATGGCCATCACGACCACGCTTTTTAACGGTCTCGGCATGGGCCTGTCCGTTACGCTGATTCTGATCTGCTCCAACGTCGCCATTTCCCTGCTGCGCAAGGTCATTCCCGACAAAATTCGCATTGCCGCCTATATCGTTGTGATCGCCGGCTTTGTGACCATGGTCGATCTGCTGCTAAAGGCGTTTCTCCCCGCGCTGTCGGACAGTCTCGGCGTGTTCATCCCGCTGATTGTCGTCAACTGCATCATTCTTGGCCGCGCGGAGGCATTCGCGTCGAAAAACGGCGTGCTGGCCTCAGCAGTAGACGGTCTGACGCAGGGCATCGGCTACACCGTCGCACTGGTGACGATGTGCGTCATCCGTGAGCTGCTGGGCAGCGGCACCTTCGGCAAGGGCGTATTCGGCGACGACGGCCTGCGCATCCTCTCGGCGGAGTACCCTGCGCTGATCGTGATTCTTCCCGTTGGCGGCTTTTTGACGCTCGGCTGTCTGATCGCCTTTTCCCAGTGGTTTAACCGCCATCTGGCCGAGCAGAAGAAAAAGAAGGAGGCAATCAAATGAATCTCTTTCTCTCCCTCTTTTCCATCTCCCTCAGCGCAATCCTTGCGGAAAACTTTATCCTTGTAAAATTCTTGGGAATCTGCCCGTTTATGGGCGTTTCCAAAAAGTTCGACACGGCGCTCGGCATGGGTGTGGCAGTCATCTTCGTCATGGGGCTTGCCTCCGCCGCGACTTGGGCGGTCAACGAATATCTCCTGCTGCCCTATTCGCTGGAATATATGCAGACGGTGGTGTTCATCCTCGTCATTGCCGCGTTGGTGCAATTCGTGGAGATGTTCCTGCAAAAGGCGCTGCCGGCACTGTATCAGGCGCTGGGCATCTACCTGCCGCTCATCACCACCAACTGCGCCGTGCTCGGCGTGGCGCTGCTGAATATCCAAAACGGCTACAGCTTTATTGAGTCCGTTGTCTACGGCGTCATGGGCGGCGCGGGCTTTACCGTTGCAATCCTGCTGTTCTCCTCGGTACGGGAGCGGCTGGAGGACTGCGACTGCCCGAAGGCATTTCAGGGCTTCCCCATTGCGCTGATTGCCGCGGGTTTGCTGGCGCTGTCGTTCATGGGCTTCTCCGGCTTCCGCGTATTCTAAGGAGGGCAGCGGTATGGATAAAATTATTTACGCAATCCTCATTCTCGGCGTGATGGGCGCCGTGTTCGGCGCAGTCCTCGCCATTGCCTCCAAGGTTTTTGCGGTCAAGGTCGATGAGCGCCTGCCGAAGCTGGTGGAAGCGCTCCCCGGTGCCAACTGCGGCGGCTGCGGCTTTGCGGGTTGTCAGGCCTATGCGCAGGCCGTGCTGGACGGCAAGGCACCGATCGGTCTTTGCGCCGCGGGCGGCTCCGAGACGGCGGAAAAAATGTCCGCCGTTATGGGCGTTGAGGCACAGGCTGTAGAGCGCAAGGTCGCCATGGTCAAGTGCCGCGGCCAGCACCATCTGCAAAAGGCCGCCTATTCCGGCATTCCCGACTGCCGCAGCGCGATGTTCGTCACCGGCAACGGTCCCTCGGCCTGCCCGAACGGCTGCCTTGGCTTCGGCACCTGCCTGACGGTCTGCCGGTTTGATGCCATCCGCATCGAGGACGGCGTCGCACAGATCGACCCCGACAAGTGCACCGGCTGTATGCAGTGCGTCGAAATCTGTCCGCGCAAGGTCATCGTCCCCGTCACCCACGGCGAGGATATCGTGATCGCCTGCTCCAACCACCAGCGCGGCGCGAACACACGGAAATTCTGCTCCATCGGCTGCATCGGCTGCCACCTGTGCGAGAAGCAGTGCGAATACGATGCCATCCACGTCATCAATAATCTGGCGACCATCGACTACTCCAAGTGTGTTTCCTGCGGCCGGTGCGCGGCGGTCTGCCCCCGCAAGCTGATCTCCGACTCCAACCTCCGCACGGATATGGATGCGCTGCCGCTTTAAGCAAGATAGAGCCTATCAAAACGGCTGAGGTCGGGCAATGTGCCTGACCCCAGCCGTTCTTCTGTTCCATTATCTCCTAAAATTCAAAACCTCATCTGTTTTCTCCTGACGAATCAGCATTCCGGAAGCATCAAAGGCGTAGCGGAATACGCTGCTTGTGCCGCCGATCGTGAAGGAGCTTGTTGCCGGAGAGAAAAAGGTGGAGGTAATGCTCTCTACATTCCAAACCAGCTCTCCCGTATCGCTCACAGAAAGCGCTCCGCCAAGAGATCCCTTGACAGAGTAGTATTCCTGCGGATCGCCTGCGCTCGGCTCACACACCAGCAGCAATGCGGTATAGTTCTCTCTTACCATCGGCGTCAGCTCCTCGCTGGAGATCTCCAAAAGCTGATTGTCAAACAAATGCTTCACGATTCCCTCCAGCTCGCGCTCGCCGGCGTGCTTCGGAACGGAATAGGCGGACAAATAGATATTCCCGTTGAATTCCAGCATATCGGTGATGTAATACCAGGATGCCTCATCGCCGTAGGAGAAGGACTCGGTAATATTGCCCTCGCGGTCTACCTTAACGATTTTTGCGTGCTCGTTCGTCATATAGCTGCCAAGCTGCACAATATAGCCATCCTCCAACCGCGCAGCATTCCAGATTCCGTAGTTGCCCACCTTCGTTTTGCGGATGTACGTTTCCTTTCCATCCGCGGTGTATTGGCTGAGGCAGAAATATTTCAGATCGCCGCGGCTGATGACGGCATAGCTGCCGTCGGCATTTTCCAAGACGGCGGCAATGTACTCGCTGTCAAAGCCGTTATTGAGCACCCGCTTCCAAACAAGCGCTCCGTCAAGGTCGATTTTTGCCATCCATGCCTTGTCGCTTTGCGCGTTCGACCAGGAATCCATTCTGCCGTAGACAATTACGCCGTCCGACACGACGCTGTAATCCTCTATCCAAAAATCGGAAATGGTGACGCTCCAAAGCAGGTCGTCTCCGTCGTATTTTTCAAAGCAGCTCTTATCGAACAGCTCGATCTCCGTCGCTGCATTCTTCCTGTATTCCAGATGATATTCGTAGTGTACGCCCGATTGGCTTACCGGGATAAAACGACCGGTATAGTTTTTATAATTCCAAAGGTTTTTCACATCCTCCGGCGTCGGGTCATCCTGTGCAATCTCATACCCGCCGACGTAAGCGGAGGAAATACTGCTGCGAATCACCTCGGCGGTCTTGGAATAGGTGAACGACTCCGTTGTGATGTCGCGGTACACCTCCTTGATCTCGCCGCGGGTAAGACCCTCCGTGGACATCCCGTTGTCATAAAAGAATTGAACGGCAGCTCTATACTCCTTTGCCTCGGCTGCAACCGCAAAGGAGGCGAAGCAAACGGAAATAAGCAAGACCATACAGGCAGCAATCGCGCCCCACCTGACCCACGCCGGCTTATTGTGCGCTTTTCTTACAGCAGGCGCTGCTTCGGCAATGTACCTGTCATCGATTTCTCCGAAAATCTCTAAAAGACGTTTGCTTTTCATAATGTGATACCTTCTTTCTCCAATACAGCTTTGAGCTTCGCTCTTGTACGGAAAAGAGTAACTGTCACTTTGCTTTCGGAAAGTCCGTAGTCCTCTGCAATTTCCTTAACGGGGCTCAGATAAAAATAGCGGCGAACAAACAGCCTTCTTGTTTCTGCCGGAAGCTGCTGCAAAAAACGGTTCATGGTATCTCGGATGACCATCGCTTCCACGGTATGCGCCGTATCCTTTTCGGCAGGAATGCACTCTGACAGCTCGTCGAGAACCAGCGAGGCTCGCCCTGCTCCGCGCTTTTCGGCTGACAGCTTCTCCCATTTGTTGAGCGATAAGTTGCGTGTAATTTTCCCCAGAAATGTTTGTAATCTGCTCGGTCGCTTCGGAGGGATCGCCTCCCACGCGCGGAGATAGGTATCGTTTACGCACTCCTCCGCGTCTTCATCGTTCTGTAGGATGCCATAGGCAATGTAGTGACAGTATCTCCCGTATTTTTTAGAAGTCTCAGATATGGCTTGCTCGGACCGGTCCAGATAAAGCGCTATGATTTTGCTGTCATCCATATCGTCACACTCCTCTCGTTTGTATCAAGGCCTTTTCACCCTAATACACCGGGTCTGTACGCCGCACACTACACGTTTCCTGAAAATTGACGCAAATACTTGCTCTGACGCTTCAGGCCTCCCTGAAAAGCCGTCGGTCGCGTTTCGTCGCCGTAAAAAAATAGCGGGTATCCGGCCTTCACTGGATATCCGCTATTTCACTGCCGCCCCGGCTTGGCAGACACGCCGCTCGTCAGCTCGGCCGAGCCCTGTCTTATGAACGCCTCCCTAAGTGATATGTACCCGTTTTGCTGGACTTTTTGTGGGTTTTATGCTAGAATGGGCGCGGCAGATATCCACGGTTTTTTGACATTTCTCGCACGGAGGCATTCCCCATGGGCAAATTTTCCGAGGTTCTATTCACCGCCGACTTCGACCATACGCTCTCCGGCCCGGACGGTTCCGTGCCGAAGCGAAATATTGACGCGATCCGCACCTTTATGAACGAGGGCGGCCGATTCTGCGTCAACAGCGGGCGCAGCGTAGCGCTGCTGCGGGATGTGGTAAAGGCCGTGCCGACCAACGCACCGTGCCTTTGCAGCAACGGCGCAGTCTGCTATGATTTCTCCGCGCAGGAGCAGCGCTATGCCACCCCGCTGCCGGACAACGCGCCGGAGCTGCTGCAAAAAATGCTGGCGCTCGGCGACGATTTCGGTGTCGAAATTCAGCGGCTGGACGGACATTATTCCCTTCGTCCCTCCGCACGCGACCTGTTTCTGCTGCGCGAGGGTATCACGCCGGTCAGGACCGACGCAAGCCTGCCGCTTCCGTGGATGAAATTTGTGATCTGCGTCGGTAAGGACGAAAACGTCCTCTCTCAGCAAGCAACGCAGGAGCAGAAGGCGCGGGTCGTGCGGCTCCGGCAGAAAATGGAGGAAATCTGCGGCGAGACATGCTACGTGGTCCATTCGCTGCCGCTGGTGCTGGAGATCGGGCGGCGCGGCTGCGATAAAGGGGGCGCGGCACGGAAACTGGCCGACTCGCTCGGCCGCCGCATCCTGGTCTGCGCAGGAGACGCGCCGAACGACCTGCAAATGCTGCAAGCGGCGGACCTCGCGTTCGTCCCCGCAGATGCGAAACCCGAAATTCTCAGCCTCCCCGGCGTTCACATTGCCGCGCCGAGCGGAGAGGGCTGCATTGCCGACGCGATTGTACAGTTGGGGCGACTTATTCCCCGGTAAACGCAGAGCAAAACGCCCGGAGGGGGCAAGCATCGCAATGCGGCGCACGCGCCGTGCAGACCTCGCGTCCGAACAGGACGATGCGATGGCAAAAATCAGAGCTCTCCTCCGGCGGCAGGATCGCGCGAAGCTGGCGCTCCACCTTCTCCGGCTCCTTGCCCTGCGCCAGACCCAAACGGTTGGCAATCCGGATGCAATGCGTGTCACAGACCACGGCGGGCCGGCCGTAAATATCGCCGAGCAGCAGATTTGCCGTTTTCCGCCCGACGCCGGGCAGCCGCAGCAGCGCCTCCATTGAGTCCGGCACCCTCCGGCCATATTCGTCGCGCAGCATCCGGCAAGCCAGAACAATATCCCGCGCCTTGTGCTTATAAAACCCGCAGGAACGGACATACTGCTCCACCTCGGCAACGTCTGCATCGGCAAACGCATCCAGCGTCGGGAAACGGGCAAACAGCGCCGGTGTGATTTTATTCACCCGCGCGTCCGTACACTGCGCCGACAGGCGCACGGCGATCATCAGCTCATAATCGTGTTCGTATTGCAGCGCGCAGAGGGCCTGCGGGTAGCGTTCTTTTAAAATTGCAATTATTTCTTGGACTTTTTCCATCCGGTTCACCGCCTTTTGGCCATTATAGCACAAAATTCGACAATTGGAAAGCAGGAACGATATGGATATTTCGTCACTCGGCGCTTGGGGCGCATCTCTCGGTGCGGAATGGAATGCGCCGTATTTTCAGCGGCTGCTGGAGCGGGTCGGCGAGGCGCGAGCTTCCGGCACGGTCTACCCGCCGGAGGGGCGGGAGTTTTTCGCCCTGACCGCAACGCCGCCGGAGCAGGTGCGCGTTGTGATTCTGGGGCAGGACCCGTACCATGAGCCGAAGCAGGCCATGGGGCTGGCCTTTTCCGTCGGCAGCGGAGTGCGATTTCCGCCGTCGCTGCGCAATATTTTCACAGAGCTGGAGAGCGACCTCGGCATCGCCCCGCCCGCAAGCGGCGATCTGACCGGCTGGGCGCGGCAGGGCGTGCTGCTGCTCAACACCGTGCTGACCGTCGCTGCGGGGCAGGCCAATTCCCACGCGGCGTGGGGCTGGCAGCGCTTTACCGACGCAGTAATCGCCGCGACCGCTGCCCTTCCGCAGCCCATTGTCTATATTCTTTGGGGTGCGCAGGCGCAGAAGAAGGCCGCGCTGCTCACCGCCCGTACCGCGCCGACCTGCATTCTCTCCGCGCCGCATCCCAGTCCCCTGTCGTCCTACCGCGGCTTTTTCGGCAGCCGTCCCTTCTCCCGCGCCAACGCGTTCTTATCGGCGCAGGGGGAACGTCCCATCGACTGGGGACGATTTGACAGCGGCCGCGTATTGTGATATACTCATCCCGCCCCGCATAGATTATACCGAAGTGAGGTTTTACTATGGCAATTCTTGACTGGCTGAAGGTGGTTTTTCTCGGCATCGTCGAGGGCATCACCGAGTGGCTCCCCATCAGCAGCACCGGACATATGATTCTTGTTGACGCGCTGTGGAAGTCCGACAATCCCGTGATGACGGAAGAATTCATGAAAATGTTCACCGTCGTCATTCAGTTTGGCGCAATTCTCGCTGTTGTTGTACTGTATTTTCAAAAGGTCTGGCCGTTCCATACCAAGGCCAAGCGCCGCCGCCGCTCCTACTTCGCCGAGGCCAGCTCGAACCGTGCCGTCTGCGGCATCCAGCGGTTTTGCGACAATTATTGCTATCTTGATAAAATCATTCTCTGGTTCAAGATCGCGCTGTCGTGCATTCCGGCGATTCTGATCGGCCTCCCGCTCGACGATTGGATGGACGCACATCTGTATACGCCCGTCGTCGTCGCGCTGATGCTGATGCTCTACGGCGTTGGCTTCCTGTTCATCGAGCGCTATAACAAGACGCGCACCCCGCGCATCACGTCGCTCAACCGCCTGACGTGGAAGGATGCGCTGCTCATCGGCATCTTCCAGGTCCTCGCGCTGGTCCCCGGCACGTCTCGCTCCGGCGCAACCATCCTCGGCGGTATTCTGATTGGCGCTACACGCGAAACGGCGGCGGAATATACCTTCTTTCTCGCTATCCCCGTCATGTTCGGCGCTTCGCTGCTCAAAATTGTCAAGTTCGGCTTCGGCTTCACCGGGACGCAGCTTGCCGTCCTTCTGCTCGGCATGGTCCTCGCCTTCGCCGTGTCCATCGCCGCAATCAAATTCCTCATGGGCTACATCAAAAAGCACGACTTCTCCGTTTTCGGCTGGTATCGCATCGGCCTCGGCATCCTCGTGCTGGTCTATCATTTCGTTGCTGCATAAAGCAAACGCTCCCCTCGCCGAACGGCAAAGGGGAGCGCTATTTTTACGCCCTTCTGCGCGACAGGAAGCGCAAGGTAAGCAGGACGGCAACCAAAAGCGCAAAGGTTGCAGGGAGGACGATCAGGGCGTTCGGTACAAAGCCCGCCAGAATGTAGCCGGCAAAGCTGACCGCCGCTGCAACGATGGCGTAGGGCAGCTGCGTGGAAACGTGCGCCACGTGGTCGCACTGCGCTCCGGCAGAGGCCATGATGGTCGTGTCCGAGATGGGCGAGCAGTGGTCGCCGCAGACCGCACCCGCCATGCAGGCCGAAACGCACACCACGCCGACGGGGTCGCTCAGCGGGAACACGTTCAGCGTGATCGGAATCAGAATGCCGAACGTCCCCCACGATGTGCCGGTCGCAAAGGACAGGCCGCAGCCGATCAGGAACACCCCCGCCGGGAGGAAATTACGGAAGCTGCCCGTCGAGCTCTTGACAAGCGCCGCGACATACCCGGCCGCGCCGAGGGAATCTGTCATAGCCTTCAGGCTCCAGGCAAACGTCAAAATCAAAATGGCCGGAACCATCGACTTGAAGCCCTCCGGGACACAGGCCATAAGCTCGCGGAAGGACATCAGGCGGCGGAAGGAATAGTAAACCAGCGTAAAGACCAACGCGCAGGACGAGCCGAGCATCAGACCGACGGAGGCATCGGACTGCGAAAACGCCGTGACAAAATCCACGCCGGAGAAAAAGTTGCCGGAGTAAAGCATTCCGGTCACGCACGAAACAATCAGCACACCGATCGGCAACAGCAGATCAAGGACACGCCCTCTGGGATTGGCTTTTTCCTCGGCGGCCTCGGCATAGGTTTGCAGGCCGGAGAACACATCGCCGTTCTGCGCACTGCGCTCATGCCTTGCCATCGGGCCGAAGTCCAGCTTGAAAACCGCAAGCAGAATCATCATTGCAATGGTCAGCAGCGCGTAGAGATTGAACGGAATGGCCCGGATGAACACGTCCAGTCCGTTGCCCTCCTCGACATAGCTGGAAACCGCCGCTGCCCACGAGGACACCGGTGCGATAATGCAGACCGGCGCTGCCGTCGCATCGATGAGATAGGCCAGCTTCGCGCGGGAGATATTGTGCTTGTCCGTCACAGGACGCATCACGCTGCCGACGGTCAGGCAGTTAAAATAGTCGTCGATGAAAATCAGCACGCCCAGTGCGATCGTGGCAAGCTGCGCACCAACGCGCGACTTGATATGCCGCGAGGCCCAGCGTCCAAACGCCGCCGAGCCGCCCGCGCGGTTCATCAGGCAGACCATCGCGCCCAAAATCACAAGGAACACCAGAATGCCGACGTTGTAGCGGTTGGACAGAACGGCCGCTACGCCGTCGTTCAGCACGTGGTCGATCGTTCCCTCAAAGTTGAAATTGGAATACAGCAGGCCGCCGAACACGATGCCGATGAGCAGCGACGAGTAGACCTCCTTGGTCACCAACGCCAGCGCAATGGCGATGGCAGGCGGCAGCAAGGCCCACGCGCTTTCGCGGAAGCCGCCGGTTTCCGTTCCGTCGGCCATGGTCAGGGCGCAAACGACGATGGCAAGTAAAACCGCCGCCGTCAACGCCAGCTTGAGAATTTGGTTTCTTCGCATAGCAAAATCCCCTTTTCAAAATTTTTTAACAACAAAAAAGAAGCCATGACTTCCGTCATAACTTCCGAAAAAGGGTATGCCGCCCCCGAAGATTATGACAGCGCTCCGTTCGTTTCCGAACGACAGTCCGACGGATATTCTCCGGCGGCCCGGACATTACACCGCCAGGCAGCGAATGTAATTCCTCGGCAGCTAACCCTTTCGCCGTTTCCTTTGCCTGTTGTGAAACGGTTACTCTTTTCAGCCGCGCCTCTATCATGAAAATTCAGTTGTTGTGCTTATTATACGGAAAAATTTCCATATGTCAAGCTCTTTTTTTGCTTCTGCGTTGTTTTTTTCGTTTACAGCCGCTGGCAGAATTCAATCGTCTCCTGATTAGGGCCTTTGATGTTGAAATATTTTACGCCATGCTCCCAGAAGGGCAGAAACTGTACGGCATCCTCGACGATGGTGTAATCTGCCGCCTTGGCCAGCTCGTAGACCGCCGTGATATCGGTCACGTCGATCGCGATATGATCGATCGCGCCGCTGTGCAGCACTGCCTTACCGTTTTCATAGGCCTCGATCACCAGATTGCCAAGCTGCAAAAACGACACTGTTTCGCTGCCGTTCACGGTCTGATACGCCAGCGCAAAGCCCAGCCCCTGATAAAATGCAACGGTCTGCGCCATGTCGTTCGTCGGGATTCCGATGTGCTGTACGCCGTTGAGATACTGCTTGATTTCCATGTTCGCTCCTTTTTTGAGCAAGCCCACCGAACCGAATTCGGTGGGCTTGCCTGATTTTGTTATCTTTTTAGCTGCGCCAGTGTCTCCGCGACGATATGCTCCGCCGTGAGGGCAAAGCGCTCGCGCAGATACGGCTGCGGGCCGACCTCGCCGAAAACGTCCTCGACCGCAACATAGCCGAACCGGATGGGCAGGCCGCACACGGCCGCCTGTACGGCACTGGTCAGGCCGCCGATCTTGTTGTGGTTTTCCGCCGTGACGACCACGCCGGTCTTTTCCGCATAGGCACGGACAAGTGCCTCGTCGAGCGGCTTGACCGTGACGGGGTCGATCACGGAAACCTCGACGCCCTGTTCGTGCAGGAGCTTTGCCGCTTCCAGCGCCTCATGTACCATAATGCCGCTGGCGACGATCACCGCGTCCTTGCCCTCGCGCAGGACGGCGCCCTTGCCAACCTCGAAAGCATAATCCGCCGGGTAAACCGGGTAGGATTCCTTGCGGCCCACGCGCAGGAACTTCACACCGGGCCGTTCCTGGAACTGATGCAGGAAGGCGGTCAGCATCGAAACGTCCGTCACATCGACGACAACTGCGCCGGGGATGGCGCGGTACAGGGCCATGTCCTCAAAGGGCATATGCGTGCCGCCGTTGAAGGCCGCCGTGATACCGGGGTCGGTGCCGATCACCGTTACGCTGTTTTTCGCGTAAGCGCCGGAAAGGAAAATCTGGTCATAGCAGCGGCGGGAGGCAAACGGTCCGAAGGAATGAACGATGGGCTTGAAGCCGACAGCCGACAGGCCGCAGGCAACGCCGACCATATTGGCCTCGGCGATGCCGCAGTCGATCGCGCGGTCGGTCTTAGCCGGCAGCTTTGCCGTGCCAATGCAGCTCATGAGGTCCGCGTCGAGATAGACCGCGCGCGGGTCCTGCTCCAGCAGCTGGCCGATCACCTCGCCGAGTACGTTCTTATACAGGCGGGTGTCCTTTTCTCCGTTATAAATAAAACTCATGCTTCCAACCTCCTCAGCGCAGCGCGTCCAGCTCCGCGTGCAGCTCTGCGAGCCAGCGGTCAAATGCTTCGGGCGCAGGGGTCATGCTGTGGTTGCTCATCGTGTTCTCAACTTCCGCAACGCCCTTGCCCTTAACGGTGTTCAGAATGATCGCGATCGGGCGGTCGATCGGGGTCCGTGTCAGAGCGTTATAAAGCTGCTCGATATCATTGCCGTCGATGGAAATGGCCTCAAAGCCGAAGGCACGGAACTTTTCCTCGAAATCGAACGGCTCGATGATGTCGCTGGTATAGCCGTCGAGCTGCTTTTTGTTATTGTCGATCAGCCAAGTCAGGTTCGTGAGCTTCTTAGCGGCGGTAAACATCGCGGCCTCCCAGACCTGACCCTCGTTGGACTCGCCGTCGCCGACAAACAGGAAGGTGCGGCTGTCCAGTCCCTTGAGCTTGTCGCCCAGCGCCATGCCTGCGGCAAGGGAGGTACCCTGACCGAGCGAGCCGGTCGTCATATCGACACCGGTCGTCAGATTGCGGTCACAGTGGCTCGGCAGCTTCGTGCCGGGCTGGTTCAGCGTGACCAACTGCTCATAGGGAAAATAGCCCTTCAGCGCGAGGGCCGCATAGACGGCGGGGCCTGCGTGGCCCTTGGAGCAGACGAGCTTGTCGCGCTGCTCCCAGCCGGGGTTCTTCGGATCGATGCGCATCACGTCACCGTACAGCACGGCAAGCGCGTCGGCAATGCTCAAGCTGCCGCCGATATGGCCGAAGCCGCGTGCCTTCAGCTCCTCCAGAATGCCGATGCGGATTTGCAGCGCAAACCGCTTTAGCTCAACGAGCTTCTCCTGTGTCATGGTCCGTCCTCCTTAAATTCTGGCCACGCCGGATGCGCGGGCCGCTTCCGCAACCGCCTTGGCAACAGCGGGACCGACGCGCTTGTCAAAGGCCATCGGAATGATGTAATCGGCCCTCAGCTCCTCGTCGGAGATCAGATCGGCCAGCGCATGAGCCGCCGCGACCTTCATTTCCTCGTTGATATCGCTGGCGCGAACGTCAAACGTACCGCGGAAAATGCCGGGGAAGGCCAGAACGTTATTGATCTGGTTCGGATAATCGCTGCGGCCGGTCGCAATGACTGCCGCGCCGCCTGCCTTCGCGTCATCCGGGAAAATTTCCGGTGTCGGGTTTGCGCAGGCAAAGACGATCGCGTCGCGGTTCATGGTCTTGACCATCTCCGTCGTGACCGTGCCGGGAGCGGAAACGCCGATGAATACATCCGCGCCGACGAGCATATCCGCAAGGCTGCCCTGCTTGTGGTCCAGATTCGTGACCTCCGCCATTTCCTCCTTGATCCAGTTCAGACCCTCGCGGCCCTTGTAGATCGCACCCTTGCGGTCGCACATGGTGACATTCCGGAAGCCTGCCGAGAGCAGCAGCTTCACGATCGCGATCGCCGCAGCGCCCGCGCCGGAGGTGACGACCCTCACGTCCTCCTTCTTCTTGCCGACGACC
>OIZL01000312.1_pt1 | contig 39436 bp, 35 predicted proteins | sample 1588541 | NCBI WGS metagenome assembly OIZL01 (sample SAMN03283285) | human gut metagenome | biome: human-associated habitat; material: feces | host: Homo sapiens | place: Peru | collected 2012 | reverse complement strand
TAATCATAACTTAATTATAATATTTGTTATAACTTTAGTCAATATAATGTAAAAATTTAATTAAAAATTTAAAATTAAAAATACAACAAAAAAATACCTGATTTCTCAAGTATTCTTTTTTGCTTGGCATTATACTTTTTTAATATAGTAATTGTAATTGATTACTTATAAATACTATATAGTAAATTTAGTCAAGACACAGTTAAGTTAACGAGATCAACAAAATCATAATCCAAGTGTATATGGTGAACTTGAAGTTCCATTTCCTCCGGTGATTTGTGTGGAAGATATTAGATATAGGACTGGCCGAGCAGCAAACTGGGAGTCGACATAGCCGTAGTCGCTGACACGCCCGTCCGAAGTGACACTTAATGCATTGTTACTATTGCCGGCATTCTGAGGCAATCAAACATACCTTATATATATAAATAACATAATTATAAACTTAAATAATTTATAACTAATTATATATACCATTTTTATACTTATTAACAATTTTCAAAACTTCCCGCAGGATTTCACCCTGCAGGGAAGAAAGATCATAACCCAAGTGTATATGGTGAACTTGTTGTTCCATTTCCTCCGGTGATTTCTACAGAAGATGTTAGATATAGGACTGGCCGAACGCCAATCTGGAACATGTAGACATGGTTGGAGATCATGGACCCAGCTGAACTGACACTGAACGCAGGGCCAGTGTTGCCAACAAACTGAGGCAACATCCATTCAGCATTACCTTTAAATAACCAGTTATTGTTTTTACATGTTACATTATCATAGTTATGTAGTGTTTGCGTACACTCATCACTTGCTGCATATCCATAGTCACTAGCATACATAAGAGATAGTTTTCCTACCCAACTATTCGGATTTGATCCATTGTAGAAATCATTGCTTGTTATATTTTTTATTTTTCTTTCATATTGATACATTACATCTTTTGACACATCATTAGTTCTAGATCCACCTAAATAATATTTGGCATTTCCTATCATATTTTGTGCTGTACTTGATAAACTACTTAAATATGTTCCATTTAGTTCTGTTTTAAGTGTTGCTCCTGTCCAGTTATTATAAGTTGATGTACTTGATACTTTTGTTGTATTCCAGTATTTATTTCCTATACTTTCATTTCTTATTAACTTTATTCTATTTTCTATATTACCTGTTCCATCATTAGTTGGGAACACTCCTATTATTCTCCATACTTCATTATTAAATGTTACATAATTTTTAGGACTTGCTCCACGATATCTATATTCTGTTATATCATTAGTTGCCCCTATTTGAAGGGTTGAATCAGCAGCATGTGTTATGGTATATAGTCCACTATCACCTGCATTTGATGTTAATGTAGGTAATACTTGTGATGCTATACCTGTTACACTTGTTGATATTCCTTCTTTTATTGTTATTGGTGTATCTACTCCTACTACTTTTACTTTAAATTTATATGTTTCTTTGTTTGTTTCTTTTGTTGTAGTTGTTTCATTTTTTATTGGTAATATATAACTTTCATCTATCCATGCTGTTAAGGTATAATTATGTGTTTCTTTACTTGTTGTTAAGATATCTTGATATATTGCATAATTATCTATTAATCCTTCAACATATTTATTTTTAAAACTTTCTATTGTTTGTCCTTTATTTGTTTCAAAATTATTTACTACTTTTCCTTCTTTTTCTAAGTATATTTTTACTTTATCACTTTTTAATGTTTCTCCTTCTTGTATTTCTGTTAATGCAAGTACATAATTTATTGTTGTTGTTCCACTTACCTCCATACTTACACTAAATTCCATACTTGATTTATCTTCTTTTGTTCCTATTGCATATATATCTGTTTTTGGATATGTATTTTTTAAGTCTATAAAACTATTTTGTTTATAACTCATACTTATTGTTCCTGTTGATATTACATTTTCTTTTGTTCCTGCTGCACTAAACTTATATGCTGCATAACTTACTCCCATTACCATTACAAATAGTAATACAAAACTTATCCCCATGATTATATTTTGTTTTTTCATATGTTTTTTTACTTCCTTCCTATTTTTAACTTTATAAATTAATTATATAAAGCACCCCCCCCAGGTTGTCAATATTTTTTATAAATTTTAACAGACTTTTTAAGGGTATTTTATTATAATTTTATTTTACCATAATAATATGAAAAATATTGTTGGTAATTTTTGCCAATAAAAAAAGTAAGATTATAAGTTTTAAATCTATGATCTTACTTTTTTTATTGGATTATATTTAATAGGATACATGCTTACAATATCTTTAGTACCTGGAATACATCCTACTGTTAAATAATTTTCTCCATTTAATCCTACATTATCTATATTAAGGTAATATTCATCAAATATATTTGTATAAAAATAATTATCTTCATTTAACATTTTAGGAACATCATTAAATAAATATTCTACATCAATATTATTAGCAAATACTGTATGTATATTTTTATTATATATATCTTGATATACATGTCTAAATATATGAGTTAAAGCACAAGTTTTATCATATTCTTCTAATTGTCTTTCACGATATCCTATACTTTGTTTAACATTAATTTTTTTATCAAGTTTACTATTTAAAAATATACTTATTGCATCATAATGATATTTACAATCTTTATTAAAAATTAAGTTTTGTTTTAATTTTAATAATTTTTCATAAGCATCTTCATACTTTCTTTCATGTAAATCCATATTAATAAGATTTATTAAAGCATAGGGATTATTACTATAATTATAAGCTTTATTTAATAATTCTTTTGCTTTATCATATTCTTTTTCTGCTAAATATACTCTTGCTAAAACAGTAAATGATGTATTTCTTATATAAATATTATCTATTTTACTTAACTGATATTTAGCTTCTTTTATATTTCCCATATAAAGTTCTATTTTTCCTAAAGTTGTATATATATCTATTTTATTTTTTGTATATTTTTTTAACTCTAAAGTAATCTTTTTAGCTAATTCATACTCATTCATTGCAATAAGTTTATTAACATACATTACCCCAATTTCTTCTTTTTTAGTTTTTTTCCATTCTCTTTTTAATTCTTCAACTGTCTTTTCCCCTGAATACATAAATTTTAACCTTCCTTAATACCATTTATTATTTTTTCTTTTAATTCTTCTTCTTTATTATTTAATAAAAACTCCATTGAATCTTTCTTAGCTTGTAATAATATTTTATAATCTTCTTTTATATCTGCTATTTTAAATGTCATATCTCCACTTTGTTTAGTTCCAAAAAGGTCACCATGTCCTCTTATTTTAAAATCTTCTTCACTTATTTCAAATCCATCATTAGTTGTTGTCATAACATTTAATCTTTCACTATCGTAATCACTTATTAAAATACAACTTGATTCTAAAGTACTTCTTCCTACTCTTCCTCTTAATTGATGAAGTGTTGAAAGTCCAAATCTATTAGCATCAAATATAACCATCATTGTAGTATTTAAAACATTTACTCCTACTTCAATTACTGTTGTACTTATTAATATTTGAATTTTATTATTAACAAAATCTTCCATTATTTTATCTTTTTCTGTTTGTTTTAATTTACCATGGATTATACCAACATTGTATTTTTCTCCAAAAGCTAAATTCATTTTATCCTTAAGTTCATTAACTGTAGTTAAATCAAGTGTTTCGCTTTCTTCAATTAAAGGAGCAATAACATATATTTGATGGTTTTTTAATAGCTCTTCATACATCATTTTTAATACATCTTTTATTTCACTATAACTTTTTAGATATGTTTTTATAGGTTTTCTTCCTTTTGGTAGTGTTCTAATTGTAGATATATCCATATCACCATATAATGTTAATGCATAAGTTCTAGGTATTGGTGTTGCACTCATATATAAAACATCAGGCATTATTCCTTTATTTTGTAAAGATGTTCTTTGAAGTACACCAAATCTATGTTGTTCATCTGTTATTACAAGTCCTAAATTTTTATAAACAACTTCTTCTTGAATTAAAGCATGTGTCCCTACAACCATATCTATTTTCCCAAGTTTTAATTCTTCATGAATAAAATCTTTTTCTTTTTTTGGTAAAGATCCTGTTAATAAGGCAATATTTATATTAAAATCTTTTAATATTTCTTTCATTGTTTCATAATGTTGTGTTGCTAAAATTTCTGTTGGCACCATTAAAGCACTTTGATAACCACTTAAATAATTAGCTACCATCGCGATTATAGATATAATAGTTTTACCACTTCCAACATCACCTTGTAATAATCTATTCATTCTTCTTTTAGAAGTTAAATCCTCTAATATTTCATTTAAAACTATTTTTTGATCTACTGTTAATTCATAAGGTAAACTTTTAATTACTTTATCTAATTTTTCTTTATCAAAGTCTTTTTCTATACCATCTTTTATATTTTTATTTTTTAATTTTAAATAATTAATCTTAGCCATATAAACAAATAATTCTTCATATTTTAATCTAATACTAGCTTCTTTTAATTTTTCTTTTGTTGAGGGGTTATGAATTATATTTAATGCTGTTTTTTTATTTAAAAAATTATATTTTTCAAGTAAATATTTTGGTATATAATCTTCTAATTCATTTCCATATTCCATTAAAGCAGTGTTAATAAATCCTGAAATAGCTTTAGAATTAAGTCCTACGGTTCCATGGTAAACAGCTTCGATTTTTTCACCCTTAGGTAAAAGCCCCATCCTTATCTCTGATGCTAAAATTACATTTCTATTTTTTTCATATTTACCAAATACTGTTATATTAGTACCTACAAGTAATTGACTTTTTAAATATGCTCTATTAAAAATGGATACTCCAACTACTTCACCTGTTTGTGTTACTAATCTAAAATTCATTTTATTAAGGTTACCTTTAAGTCTAACTAAAATAGGTATCATTTCTACCTTACCATCTATTATTACTTTATCATCTTCACATTTTTCTTTTAAATTACTTCTTTTTATAAATTCATATCTATAAGGATAATGGGTAACAAGATCATCAACAGTATTTATATTTAATTTCTTTAATAACATTGAAGTTCTACTACCAACACCTTTTACTTTTTCAACTGAAATCAAGTATACCACGTCCTTTTTCTTTAAGATTATACCACAAAACAAGAAAAAAAGAAACAAAAAAGACTAAAACTTTTTAATTTTAGTCTATTCCAAAACATCACCAATTGATGTTTTATTTTTTTCATATATAAATAATTTTTCATTAACATCCACAGTTGCAAGAAATACATTGTCTAATTTTACGTTTTTTTCTTTTAATTTCTTTTCTAACCATTTTTTATCTTTATTTATATTTTTTAAGTTTTTTTCCATTATATGAGAATCTATTATAACATTAGCACATAAACCATCTTGTTTTATCTTTAAGTTCATATTTTCATTTGTAACAGGACTACTTCCTGCTTTAGGTAAAAAACTTATTCTTCCATTTGCCTCCATAATAGCATAATAAATATCATCGATATTAAAATAACCACTACTTCTACATTCTTGTAAGAAATCATTTAAATCAAAATTAACTCTTCTTAAATTATCTTCAATTATTTCTCCTTTTTCTATAATAACCGTAGGAACTCCTGTAAAAAATCTTCTTAGTTTTATACTTTTCATTGTTAATTTTGAAATAAAATATGCAATTACTCCAAAAAATATTACAGCAACAGTACCATTTAAGTAAGGAGAGTCTGTATTAATTGTCATTTCAGCTGCAAAATTACCTATTGAAATTCCTATAACATAATCAAATAAACTAAGTTGTGATACTTGTTTTTTTCCAAGAAGTTTTGTTACAAAGAATAATGTTACCAATGATACAATTGCTCTAAAAAAAACATCTAAAAGTTCCATCCAGTCTATATTAAAAATATCCATAAAATCACCTTTCCTATGATTATTATGAATATTTTATATTTTTTTATACAAAATTTAATAAAAAATAGACTATTTCTAGTCTATTTCAATTTTCTTTTTAGTGTCTATGATTTCTTTTTTAGGAACAACAACTTTTAGAATACCATTATTAAACTCTGCTTTAATTTCATCTTCATTTATATCTCCAAGATAAAATTGTCTTTTATAACTTCCAAAGTTTCTTTCTCTTCTTATGTAGTTCTTTCCTTCATCATTTACATCTTCTTCTTTTGAAGCAGTTATTGTAAGATATTTATTATCAAAATCAATATCTATATCTTTTTTATCATATCCTGGTAAATCCATTTCAATACAATAATTACCTTCTTTTTCGTAAATATCACATTTCATATTCACAGGTTTAATACTTCCTTCATCAAAATCATTAAATAAATCATCTAAAAAGAATCTTCTTGGTACTATATTCATAATTCATTCCTCCTAACAATTATAATTATACCACTATTTTAGCACTTGTCAATTATAATTGCTAAAATATACTGATTTTTTTATCATATACTTTTAGTATGAACAATAATATCGAAAAATATGAATTACAATTATTATATATAAGTCAAATTGCCTCGATAATATTTATTATTATCTCTTTAATAGCAATTTTTTTAACACATCATGATATAAAAGTATTAAAACATGAAAAAACACTAATAACAGATGAAGAATCATATAACATAAGTTATTTTAATAGAATTTTAATCATAATTATATTACTTATTTTCTTATATATTAGCGATGAAAATAGAAAAATAGCTAAAATTAAAGGAAAAGACATAAAACCATTTAATCTTCAAGAAATAGCATCAGTTCTTACTTTAATAGCTAGTTTAATAATTTTCTATTCTTTAAAACTAAGTAAAAAGTCTCCTCTTGCCCAGGCTTTAAATCCTATTATCTAATAAAAAAAGATTAAAGTTTTAATGGGTTAAAATCTATTTCAACTTTAACATCTTTTTTATTAAAATAATGATGTTCAATATTAGTTAAGTATTCTAAAATATTATTAACATCTTTATATTTAATTATTATTTGAAAACGATAATTATTATTAAGTTTAAAAACATTACATACACTTGGGCCTAAAATTATTTCATTTTTAACATTCTGTTTTAAATAAGAAGATATATCATAACTATTTTTACTAGCAACATTATAATCTTTTGAAATTATTTTTATAGAACATATATAATAATATGGTGGATATTTTAATGTCTTTCTTATTTTCATTTCCTCATTATAAAATCCTAAATAGTCATGATTTTTAGTGTAAGTGATTGCATAATGTTCTGGATTAAATGTTTGAATTAAAACTTTTCCTTCTTTATTTCCTCTTCCACTTCTACCAAGCACTTGATTTAATAAACTAAATGTTGTTTCACTACTCCTAAAATCAGGAAAGTTTAAGCTAATGTCAGCATTTAAAACTCCTACCAAAGTTACATTAGGAAAATCAAGTCCTTTTGCTATCATTTGTGTTCCGATTAAAATATTATATTTTTCTTCTAAAAAGGAATTAATTATTTTTTCATGTGCATTTTTAGTAGTTGTTGTATCAACATCCATTCGTATCGTTTTTGCATTAGTTATTAATTTATTTAACTCTTCTTCTACTTTTTCTGTTCCTATTCCGTAATCTTTAAATTCTTCATGACACTTTGGACATAATTCTTTTCTTTTGGTAGCATAACCACAATAATGACATCTTAACATATTTGATGATTTGTGATAAGTTAAGCTAATATCACAATTAGGACATTTTTCTACATATCCACAAGAAGAACATGTTAAAAATGATGAATAACCTCTTCTATTTAGAAAAAGAATTACTTGTTCATTTCTTTCTAAAGTTTCTTTAATTTGATCTATTAAAATATTGGAAAAATAGCCACTTGCTTTTTTAAATTCTTTATTCATATCAATAATTTCAACTTTTGGCATAGAATTATTATTATATCTATTTTTTAATTCTAAAAGTTTATATACACCTTTTTTAGCCCTTGCAAAAGATTCAAGTAAGGGAGTAGCACTTCCTAAAACAAGTGGACAATTATGATATTTACACCTTTCTTTAGCAATATCTATAGCATTATATCTTGGGTTATTTTCTTGTTTGTATGTTTGGGAATGTTCTTCATCTATTATTATTACTCCAATATTTTTAAGCGGCGCAAATATTGCACTTCTTGCCCCAATTACGATATTTACTTTACCTTCATTAATTTTACGCCATTCATCGTATTTTTCACCATCAGAAAGTCCACTGTGTAAAACGGCAATGTTCGAAAAGTACGATGTAAATCTTTTTATTATCTGTGGTGTTAAGCTTATTTCAGGAACAAGCAAAATTGCAGTTTTTCCTATGCTTATAACTTCTTCAATTATTTTCATGTACACATTAGTTTTGCCACTTCCTGTTACACCATATAATAAAAATGTTTCATTACTATTAATTGAAGAGGAAATCTCTTCATATACTTTTTGCTGTTCATCATTTAAATTAAACTTTATTTTTTCCTCGCTCTTTAAATTATATCTATAATTTTCTATTTGTTCTTCATTTAATATTCTTTTTTTTAATAAAGTGTTAACACTTGATGAAGATATTTTATTTAATACTTCTTTTTTTATTTTTTTATTTTCTTTTAATAATTCAATTATTTTTTGTTGAGATAAATTAAGTTTTAGACTATCTTCATATAAATTGTAATTGATACTTATATATGTATCATATTTAGGCGTCATATTAACTTTTTTCTTAGCCTTCAATGCTTTAGGAAGCATAGCTTGATAGGAAGTCATTAAACTACATAAAGTTGTTTTACTTATATATTTTCCTAAAGAAAGTAACTCTTCATTTAATATAGGGTAAGTATCAACAATAGATATAATTTCTTTTAATTTTTCTGCTAAAGCAGTATCCTTATTTTCATAGATTTTTAAAACAAAGCCTTCAAGAGTTTGATTACCAAAAGGAACAACTACCCTCATTCCTATTTTTAAACAGGCAAGTTGTTCCTTATTAATTTTATAAGTAAAGGTTTTGTCTATAAATACATGTTCAAGTTCAACTAAACAATCACAAACCATACTATCCCCATAAATTATTATTATATTTTTTAGTTCTTACCATTTCACTTATAGCATTAACTACTTCTTCTTTATCTTCTTTGTATGTAACGCCATACCATCTAGCATTTGTTTTTAAAACTTCCATCTTTATTAATTCTTTTTTTATCATATCAAATATAACTTCTGGAATTAAATATTCACTTGTTAAATTAGACATATTCTCATCCAAAAATTTAGGAAAATCTTTTTCTAAATAATCAAATATACTATCTGTAAATCCAAACATATTCATTGATACTACTTCATCATCAGGAACAATGAAAGAAGAACTACCATCAAGTGGAGAACACATTATTTCATTATTTACTTTTTCCACTTTACTTTCAATTATTTTTGTTAAAAAGTTATCTTTTTCTTCACAAATTCCTCTTTTTACACTACCATTTGCTGTTAAGGTATTAGATACTTTGTACCCAACCATAGCAAAATGATTATCACTTGCTTTATTGTTTAGAAAATCTGCCAAAACTTTGTATGATTCTTGACCATAAAAATCATCTGAGTTAATAACAGCAAAACATCCTTTAACTGCATCCTTACAACAAAGAATTGCATGAGCAGTACCCCATGGTTTTACTCTGCCTTCTGGAACAGTATATCCATCACTTAAACAATCTAATTCTTGGAAAACATAGGATACATCTATTTTATCTTCAACTCTTTTTCCTATTGTTTCTTTAAATATTTCATAGTTTTCTTTTTTAATTATGAAAACAACTTTATTAAATCCTGCCTTTTTAGCATCATATATTGAATAATCAATAATAAATTCATTATTTGGCCCGACTGGTTCAATTTGTTTTAATCCCCCAAATCTGCTTCCCATTCCAGCCGCCATAATTACAAGTGTTAAATCTTTCATTTTTTAATTCCTCCCATATTTATATTATAAAATATTAAATAAAATTAATCTACCTTTTTAATACTTTTATGATTCTTTAAAAACTGTTTTATACCAATTTCTTTAGAAAAAGCAACTGATAAAAGATCTTTGTTTATGCCAACAACTACACCTAAACCAAATTTATCATGCATTACTTTATCACCATAAGAATATGACACATCTTCAGAATAAATATTTTTTTCTTTTTTAACAATTTTTTTCTCATCAACATTTTCAACATTTATTAAATCTTCATTTATTTCATTAATAAATCTACTTGGAATATTAACTTCTTCTCGCCCATATATCGTTCTTCTTTTAGCATTTGTTAAATAAAGTTTTTTCATAGCTCTTGTTATTGCCACATACATAAGTCTTCTTTCTTCTTCTAAATCGTCTTGTTCAAAACTAGAATTTCTATGTGGAAATAATCCTTCTTCTAATCCTACGATAAAAACATATGGATATTCTAACCCCTTAACACTATGAACAGTCATTAGTGTTACTCTATTTGGATCATCTTTATATTCTTCACTATCACTAACAAGGGCAATTTCTAGTAAAAAATCCTCAAGTGATATAATACCTTCTTTTTCTTCAAATGATTTTGTGATTGATTTAAACTCTTCTAAGTTTTCAAGTCTAATATCAGCTTCAAGTGTTTTTTCATCTTGCAAAGCTTTTCTCATTCCCGTTTTATCAAGGACTAAATCAATGAGTTCAGTTAAAGTAACTTCATTCACCATTTTTTGTAATTCTAATATAGTATTTTTAAATTCTAATTCTTTACCTTCTGTTATTGATGAAAAAATACTTGTATTATAAGTTGATGATATATTTTCTAATTTAGCAATACTTTTTAATCCTATTCCTCTTTTTGGCGTATTAATTACTCTTAATAAACTAATGTCATCATCAGTATTGTGAATAAGTCTTAAATACGCTATTAAATCTTTTATTTCTTTTCTTGAATAGAAGTAAAAACTTCCTACAATACGATATGGTATATTTTCTTTTAATAAGTTTTCTTCAAAAACACGTGATTGAGCATTAGTTCTATAAAGAATTGCTATATCAGCATAGCCTACTCCATTTTTTATTAACTCTTTTATTTTTCTTATTAAATAAAATGCCTCATCTACTTCATCATAACTTCTATAATAACTTATTTTTTCTCCTGTTTCATTTTCAGTCCAAAGATTTTTATCTTTTTTATGAACATTATTTTTAATAACACCATTGGCGGCATCAAGTATTGTTTTAGTAGAACGATAATTTTGTTCAAGTTTTATAACTTTACAAGATTTATAATCTTTTTCAAAGTTTAAAATATTTCTATAATCAGCATTTCTAAAACTATATATACTTTGGGAATCATCACCAACAACACAAATATTTTTATTCTTAGCGCTTATCATTTTTACAAGTAAATATTGGGCTTTATTTGTATCTTGGTACTCATCAATTAAAATATATTTAAATCTATCTTGGTAATGTTTTAAAACATCTTTATTTTCATCAAATAGTTTTATAGGTAAAATAAGTAAATCATCAAAATCAACTGAATTATTTTTCTTTAATAATTCTTGATATTTCTTATAAACTTTGTAAACAACGTCTTCTTCTTCATTTCTAACGTAAGTTTTATATTCATCTGGTAAAACAAATTCATTTTTACAACTTGATATTTTATTTCTAATCATATATGGACTAAATGTTTTTGAATCATAGCCAAGATCTTTAAGTATTTTTTTAATAAGGGTTAAACTATCATCACTATCCATAATTGAAAAACTAGATGTAAAACCTAACTTTTCATAATTTTCTCTTAGTATTCTTACACCAAAAGAATGAAATGTTGATGCGATAAGACTTGTTTTTCCAATTAATCTTTCTATCCTTTCTTTCATTTCTTTTGCTGCTTTATTTGTAAATGTTATTGCCAAAATATTGTAAGGACTAACGTTACATTCTTTAATTAAATATGCTATACGGGTAGTTAAAACACGGGTTTTTCCACTTCCCGCACCCGCTAAAATTAAAAGAGGCCCGTCTTTATATGTTACTGCTTCTTTTTGACAATCATTTAAATTTTCTAATATTTCGTTCATTTTCTTACCTCTTACTTTCATTCATATTAATCATATCAATTATAAAAATATTAGTCAATAATTTTAAGTACATTTGTTTTATTTTTTTAAAATAAAAAAGAGTTTATGCAAATATAAATTACATAAACTCCATCTATATAAAACACTTTAGAAACTTTTATAGTTTTAAAGTATCCAAGTGTCTTTAATATATATTATGGTATCTAATTACAGATGTTACAATTTTATTATATGTTTTCTTTTTAAATATTATTCATTTATTATGCTAACTCATATTCTCTTATAGTAATTCTTTCATCAGAACAATACTTTATTACAAAATTATTATTTCTCATACTTGTTAGTATAATATTCGAACATATCTTTTAACACTTCTTCACCATACTTTTTGATTCTTTTTAAAGAGTACTTTAAATTTCTGAAATCGTCATCTGTCATTATTTCGTTAAAAAACCTAATTGCCAAATATGAAAGTTCCCCAAATAAATGGTTATTTTGTAATTCTTCTTTGCTTAATTCATTTAGTTTTGGAAGATCTTGTGCCTCTTTCTTTACTTTAAGAAAAAAATTTCTGAATTCTATTTTAGACTTTAAATACTCCCTATCATTAGATTTAAATTGTTTCATTCCTTCATCAAACCATGGAACTGTTTCATATTCTAAGTCGTCGTTCCACTCTTCATCATAATCATAGTTTAAATCTTGTTCTAATATCTTATCGTAATCATCAGCTAATTCTTCATTAAAACTTCGACAGTAATTTGACAGTTTGTGAAAGACTTTTATTTTTTTGTCATCTTCTATGAATTCAATACTTAATATAGTATCAAAAATAAGGCTTATTGTCCTTTCATTTGTTATATGACATTCTATTATCTTATCTATACTATCTGAAAGTTCGTCTAAGTCTCTTTCAGATGTTTCTCTTATTGTAATTAGAATATTTTCTAATTCTTTAGATTTATTATTCATACTTTATTTCTCCTCGTTAATCTTATATATTTATTTTAGTATCTCTGGACATTTTCTTACTTTCCATACTTATTATATCACATCACTCTAGAAAATCTGTTTTTAATTTTTTGTTATCTTTTTCTAATTCCTTTAAACTCCTATTTGGTGTTGGTAAATTTTCTGGCATTGTTCCTCCTAATCTTTTGATACTTTCTCTTACTTCCCTACCTACTTCATAATGAACGGAATTTGCAGTATATTCATTATCTACTTTATCTCTTTTTAATTTAGCATCTGTTTGTGCTATTCTAAATATATTATTAGCTAGTTCTTCGCTACCCATGTTATCTAATATATCTTCTCTATATCTTAGTTTTTTCCTTTTAAATATATCATCTGCCGTTTCACCATTATATAGTCCTTTATATCCAGCGTTATGAAATCTAGCTAAATCTTTTACATGAGCTTTTACTGCAGTTTTATTTAAATTATAGTTTCCTTTTCGTGCTTGATTTCTCCTATATATTCTTTTCTCATCTTCAGTAAGTTCATTATACTCTTTTTCACTTAATTCTTGTTTTCTTGTTTGAATTGCAAAGTAAGTTTGAGCAAGTGCTATTACTTCTTTTCTTGAATCACCATTTTGTGCAATTAGATAGCATGCATATCTTGTTAGTCTATAATCTTTAGTTATTCTTTTGGTATTTGAACCTATATCAACCATTTTGCCAACGTTGGCAAAATGGTCATCAACCTTAATGTTTGAGTTCTCACATGCAAATTTTGCTTTATTAATGACATTTTCAAATCTTCTCCATTGTGTATATTCTAATATATTTTGTAATTCTCTTGCCAACCAATATTCATTACCAAACTCATCTATATGTTTAATATCTTCAAATAATTTTGTTGTATATTCTTTTATATCATTCATTTTATCATCTACCTTTCTTATGGACTACATGTCTTTATTTTTAATTTATTATTTTTTATCTTAAACATAATGCTACCATCCTCATCTGTTCTATATATTTTTGAATTACTTAATGTATTTAATATTTCTTTATTCGGATGTCCATATTTATTATTTTTACCAACACTTATTATGCTATTTTTAGGATTAGTTTTATTTATAAAGATTGCACCACTACTTGTATTTGAACCATGGTGTCCTACTTTTAAAAAATCAATATTAGTTATTTCATACATATTTAAAATATCATTTTCTTTAACTATTCCAGCATCCCCCATAAACAAAAATTTCATATTATTATATTTAAGATATATAACACTAGAATTATCATTTTCATTATTATATTTTTTTGTATTTAAAAATTTTAACTTGTGTCTACCCATTTCTAGACTTTCAATACAAGAATCATATTTTATTTTTTTCTTTTCTAGAGTTTTTATAAGATTTTTTTCTAAATTATTGTAGCTACCACAGTTAAAAATAACTTTATTAACTTTAATATTTTCTACTATGTTAATTGCATCACCCATATGATCGTAATCTCCATGAGTTAAAATTAAATTATCTATTTTTTTAATACCTTTTGATTTTAAATAAGGTATTGTTCTATTATTTGTTATATTATAATCATATTTGTCATTATTTAACTGTAAAATACCTCCGGTGTCAATTAAAGTTACTTTTTTATTTACGACAATAAGTGTCGAATCACCTTGGTTAACATCCATAAACATAACATAGTCATTATTAATAAATTTTATATTAGAATGTATGATTATAACTATTAAAAGGAAAAACACTACACTTTTTTTACCTTTTTTTAAATAAAATAAACAAAATATAATTAATACATAATATAGACAAAATATGACAAAATTAACTTTACAAAATGTTAGTTTTAAAGCACTTATTTTACTTAAAAATAATGTCAAATTTTCTAAAATAAATATAAATATATGTAAAATATTGTCTAAAAATGGGAATATAAAACTTATTAATGTTAAAGGAAGAATTAGCATCGTTATAAAAGGAACAAAGAATAAATTGTAAATGATAGATAAAAAATTAACTTCATAAAAGTTATTAATAACGATAGGAAAAGAAACAACAAATGATATAAATGAAATACAAAAGGATTTACCTATATTTTTCTTAAAACTATTTATATATTCACCCATAAGAATTAAACTTAAACTAATAGAAAAAGATAATTGTAAACCCAAATTATAAATATATAAAGGATTTATAAATAAAATTATTGCTAATGTTAAATAAAGTAGATTTTGAGGTTTTATAAAGAAATAAAACCTCTTATTAATTGTTAGTAAAATTGTAAAAATGCAACTCCTAAGTACGGACATAGGATAGGAGGTTAAAAACATATAAAATAATAAAAATAAAATTATTATAATACATCTTTTTTCTTCATATATTTTTAATCTTTTTAATATATTGTTTAAAATAAGTACAAAAATAGATACATGTGTGCCACTTATTGCAAATAAATGACTTATTCCTATGTTTCTAAATGATGTTGTAACATCATCATTTATATAATCATCTTTGCCAAATATTAATCCATTTATATATGGATAACTTTTTTCTAATTTAAAACCATTTTTTATAAGATTGTTTTTTATCTTATAAAAAATATTCTTATTATCTTTTACTTTTTCAATATAATTTATTTTTAAAACATGAAAAATTTTATTATTATATAAATACTTTCTATAATTAAATGTATTTTCTACAGTATTATTATTTATTTCTAATTCTTCTGTTTTTATATAAACTATATCACCATAACTATAATTATTTAAAAATTCTTCCTTTTGTTCTTTTTCTAAATATAAATATCCAATTAATTTTTCTTTATTTTTTAAAGTTAGTTTTATTCCATAATCTTTAATTGTAATATCTATTATTTTAGCATTTATACTACTTATTTCATCATAATTACTTTTATATACAATAAAAAAATTAGTAATCAAAAAATATAATAAAGCAATAAGAAGAATTATGTAATAAGGAAAATTACAAAGTAAGATAGTCCTTAATTTTATCATAAATACTATTACCAATACCTGATATATCTTTTAACTCTTCTAAGGATTTAAATAAACCATTTTCTTTTCTATATTTTATTATACTTTCTGCTTTACTTTCACCAATACCTTTTATAGTCATTAATTCCTCTTTTGTTGCTTTGTTAAGTGAAATTTTACCATCTTTTTTTGTTTCTTCATTTGTAGTTTTTTCAATGCATGAAGAATTAGTATTATTATAATTACTTGAATTATTATTACAATTAGAAGATATACTTTCTTCAAGCTCTTTTGTTTTAGAAAAATCTTTTATTTCATTTTTACTATAAATTATTATAACCATTTCATCAGTCACTTTTTTACTTAAATTATTAGCAATAGTTGAAGCATTAGAAGTTAAACCTCCTGCTTTTTCAATGACATCAATTACTCTATCTTCTTTATTCATTTTATAAGTTCCTGGTTTTTTTATTTCTCCTTTAATGTCAACATATACGTATGTTATTTCCTTTTCTTCTTTTATTTCTTCTTTATTAACTTCTAAATTATCTATTTTATCATTAATATTATTTATATTATCATTTATAAAATAATACATATAAAAATTTGAAAAAACAGATAAAATTAGTATTGTTAAACAAGAAACTATAGTTATTTTATTTTCTTCAAATATTTCTTTTATTTTTTCCATATAATTTACCCTCCATATATAATTATACGGGTCAAAATTAAAATGACCTAAATTTTAGGTCATTTTTTTTGTATTTTTTTGTTTTCTTCATAGTTTATTCTTTGAATAACAGTTAATATTACAATTATCGAAGCCGCAAAACTTCCTCCGTAACTCATAAACGGAAGTGGAACACCTGTTAAAGGAATAATTCCAGTTACTCCAAATAAATTAATAACAATATGCGATAATATATAAGTAACCGTACCATAACATATAAGTCTATTAGCATTATTAGTTGTTTTTTTTGCAATACTTAATATTCTACAAATAAGTAAAAAATATAAAAATAAAACAAATACTGCTCCGACAATTCCAGTTTCTTCAACTATTATAGGAAATATAAAATCCGTATGAGCTTCTGGAAGATATAAATATTTTTGAGTACTATTTCCAAATCCTTTTCCTAATAATCCTCCATTATTAATAGCTATATAACCATTACATATTTGATTACCTGTTGTTAAATATCTTTCACATGGTGATTTTATATTAAATCTATCTAATTTATCACTATCAATAAAACCTGGTACATTTAAAGTTATAATTGTTAACACAATAATCATAAAAGCTGCTGCAGTACCTCCAATTAAACCTATTTTCTTTTTAATTATTTTATCAACAGGAGATGTAAAAAACATAACTGCACATATTATGAAAAATATTATCGCGGTACCATAATCCTTTTCTAAAACTACCATAAAAAAGATTAAAGCTGCTACAATTAGAACCACTAAAGAGTTTTTTACTTGATCTTTTAATTCTTTGTCTTTAGAAAAACCTAACATTGTTCCTATCCATATAATAATAATGGGTTTAGCAAATTCACTAGGTTGAATAGTACCAATAACAGGAAGTTCAATCCACCCTTTTGCACCATTTATAGCAACAGAATAAATAAGTGTAGCAAAAATAATACAAGTTATAGCAACAAGTGCTATCCACGAGTATCCTTTATAATTCTTGGTTTTTATTCGCATTCCAATAATTGCACATATTAAAAACGCAATTAATATTATGACTAATTGTCTAGTAAAATAATAACTAGGACTTACATCTTGAAAATAAGCTGTTACACTTGATGCGGAAAATATCATAATAAGCCCAAAGCCAAATAAAATTACTGTTGTTAAAAAAAGTTTTTTATCAATATTTCTTAATTTACTTTTCATACTCTATCCTCATTAATATAATAACACAAATTTATCTTTTATTAAACTTAAAAATAAACATTTTTTAAACTATGTAAACAATTATTTAATAAAACTTAGTTATTTATAATGGCAAAAACTTTACTAGTTTAATAAACTATATTAGATAAATCAAAAGGAGGATGTTTATGTATTATTACGGAAATTCTTATGGATACGGTAACTATGGTGGAACATCATGCTGTGGAAATACTATGCCAACATGCGGTGGTAACACAGGATATGCTGGAAGCGGATATGCAATTGTTCTAGTATTATTTATCTTATTAATAATTATTCTTGGCGCTAGAAATTGGAACTAATATATAATTATTGTTAGGAAATAGAGAAAACTATTTCCTTTTTTCTTGTTTTGTGGTAAAATATAACTGATTTTTACAAAAAGGGTGAAGTATATGAAAAAAAGTACTAAAAATATTAAAAAGTTAGATATATTAGATGAAGTAGATAAAAGACTTAGAACTATTAGTGAAGAAGTTAAGTTTCCTTTAAGCGAAGAAGATAAAAACACTATTAACGACATAATTGATTACTTAACAAATAGTCAAATAGAAGAAATAGCAGAAAAATACGATTTAAGACCAGGCATGGGACTTGCTGCCATTCAACTTGGAATTAATAAAAGATACTTTGTTGTTGTCCATGAACAAGAAATAAAAGAAACATTTAAAAACTATGTTATTATTAACCCAAAAATAGTTAGTAACTCCGAAGAGATGATTTACGTTGAAGAAGGAGAAGGATGTTTAAGTATTAATCGTGAATGCGAAGGAATTGTACCAAGATATGCAAGAGTAACAGTTGAAGGGTATGATGTTGATGGTAATAAAATAAGAGTTAGAGGGCGTGAAGAACTTGCAATTGCTTTTCAACATGAAATTGATCATTTAAATGGAATTTTATTTATTGATAGAATTGATAAAAGTAATCCTTATAAAGACGCTGATAAATATAGACCTATTTAAGGTCTTTTTTATATAAAAAGAAGTTAATCTAAACTTCTTAATCTTCTTAAATAAGTTTCTTTTAACTTCTTATTTTCTTCTTTTTCTATTCCATTTAAATAGTTTTCATCTTTAGAACAAATATCATCAAAGCAGTTTAAATCATAAAGTCTATTTTCTGGATTTAAATATATTTCTTTTTTATCTTCGTAAACAATGTTATCACTAATTAAGCATTGTAAAGATTTATTTACAATAGTAAAACATTCATTATTTCTTTCAAATATTACTTTAAATTTGTCATCATGCAATATAGGCAATGCTTTTAATTTTTCTTTATAACTTAAAAGTATATTTTCTGCTTCTTTATAATTTCCTTGTTCAAGAAAATATTTTACAAATACTTGCTTTCTTGTTATTTCCATAAATAAAGCATCATCATATGTAATTGTTATTTCTTTTTTATTCATAAGTCCATCTTCATTAAAGAAACAATCACAAATAGTAGTTGGAGATGAAACTTCAACTTTATTATTCTCGTTATAACAATATTCATAAGCTTTTGCACATTCATAACATGCAATACTTTCGCCTTTTAAATAATACTTTTTATTTAAACAATAAATATTTATAGTCTTATTAGAAGGATTTATTTCAATCATAAATGAATCATGTTGTTTAGGGTCTATATCTAAAATAATTCTTAAAGAATTACCTTCTTTCATATAACCAATTCCAGGAAGGGTTAAAGAAGAATTAATTACTTCCTCTTTCAAATTATTTTCTTTAGCGAAATTATAAAAGTTCATTAATGAATCTTTAATTGCATATTCATAAATAAATTCAAATGCTCCTTCATTAATTTCACCAAAACTTGTAAAAATAAACCTCATAAGATCTTTTAAAACATTATCTGTTTTATTATAATCTTGTTTATTAATCATATTTATTGCATTTATTATTTCATCATATTTTTCCATTACAGCACCTCTAATAATTGGTTATTATAATAACATATATCGTTTATTTAATCAACAAAAAAGAAGGAATTTCCTTCTAATCTACTAATTTTACACTAACAAGTTTACTAACACCTGACTCTTGCATTGTTATACCATATAGGGTATTAGCATATTCCATAGTTTTCTTTTTGTGGGTAATAATTATTAGTTGTGTTTTACCAATATACTTACTAAAGTATACTCCTACTCTATCAACATTGGCTTCGTCAAGGGCTGCTTCTACTTCATCAAATAAACAGAATGGTATTTTTTTAATATTTAAAACAGCAAATAGTAGACTTATTGCAGTAAGAGTCTTTTCCCCACCTGATAATAAGCTTATGGAAGTTATCTTTTTTCCTGGAGGTGAAACCTCAATATTAACCCCTGTTTCTAAAATATTAGATTCATCTGTTAACTTTAACTTAGCGTATCCTCCACCGAATAACTCTTTAAAGACATTATTAAATTCTATTTCAATTTCTTTAAATGTTTTAATAAACTCTTTTTCCATAACATTATCTAATTCATTTATAATCTTAAGAAGTGTTGTTATAGCTTCTTCTAAATCATTATTTTGTTTTGTTAAAAAGTCATATCTTTTACTTACTCTTTCATATTCTTCAATAGCACCAAGGTTAACTATACCAATTTCTTTTAATTCCTTTTTATAAATATTAACATTTTTTCTTGCTACATCTATATCTTCTTCTAGAACATAATTAGCCTTAGCTTTTTCAAATGTCATTTGGTATGTTTCACTTAAAATAGTAAGTAGGTTGTCCATTTTAACACTCATTTTAGAACTATCTATTTCTAATGTCTTTTTCTTTTCTTCTAAATTTCTTATATTAGAGTTATTTAGTCTATATTTAGCTTGATATTCTTCTATTAAAGAAGATGTTTTTTCTTTATCATCAGTTAAAAGAAGGAGTTTTTTATTAACAAGTTCTTTTTCTTTTAATACTTCATAATATTTTTCAAGAATTTTTTCTTCTTCACTTTTTATTGAATTATCTTCTAAATCTTCCAAATTATTAAGTTCTAAAGTAACCCTATCAAGAGTGTCTTTAAGATTGTTATAATTTTCATGTTTAGCATTATACTCTTCAGTTAGCAATACTTTTTCTTTACCTATTTCATATAAAGTAGTTTCTTTTTCTTTAATGTCCTTTAAAATAATTTCTTGTTTTTCTTTCAAAGATAAAATTTCTTTTTCTCCTAGTTCTTTTTTTGTTAGTAAATTTTCTAACTCATATTTTTCACTTATAATACTTTTTTTCTTAATTGTACCTCCTGTTATAGAACCACCAACATTAATTATTTCTCCATCAAGAGTTACTATTTTATATTTATTATTTATTACTTTACTAATTATATTAGCATTATCAATATTATTAACCACTAAAACATTACCTAGTTGATTAAAAACAATATTTTTATACATCTCGTCGTATGAAACAAGATTTGCAAAAACATTTATAAATCCTTCCTTAGTTTTTAATTCATTTAATGTTTCATTATCAATAAATCTTGGTTTAATTACATCAAGTGGAAAAAATGTTACTCTTCCTAAATTGTTTTCTTTTAAATAATTAATACAAGCTTTAGCAATATTTGGGTTATCAACAACAACATAGTCTTTAGCGCCACCTAAAGCTACTTCTAATGATAAAGCATATTTTTCTTCAACATCAATTAATTTAGATATTGTATTATGAATGCCTTTAAGTTTAGGGTTGTTAAGAAGTCTTTTAACACTCATAGGAAAACTACTATTTTCTATATAGTCATTTAAATATTTTATTTTGTATTCTGTTTGTGATATTGAATTTTCCAAAGATGAAATTTTATTTTTTATATCTTCTTTTGTATTATTTAATGAAACATATTCATTATTTTTATTGCTACTTTCTTTTATATTATCCTTTATTTTATTATCTAAAATAGTTAAGTCTGTTTTTATAGATAATAACTTGTTATTCAAAGAAAGTTTTTGTTCTTTTAAATTTGTAATGTTTTCATGAACCTTTACATCTTCAGCATCATATTTACTTCTTTCTTTAATAATATTTTTCTCACCATTTAGTTTTTCTTCTTCTTTTGTTAATAGAAGAAGATTTTGTTGTAGTGATGCAAGATTTTCATTTATCTTTTCTAGTTCTTGTTTTTTATTTTCAAGTTCAATATCATCATTTGTTATACTTGTTGTTTTTTCTATTATTTCGTTTGTTAAATCTTCAATTTGTTTTGTTTGTTCATGATATAAAACATTTAATTTTTCCAAATCGTTAGCAATTAACGCTATTTCTATTTGTTCTAAATTTTCTTTTATTTTTAAATATTTATTTGCTTTTTCACTTTGAATTTTTAGTGGTTCAATTTGTTCTTCTAACTCTTTTATTATATCCTTGACACGAGTTAAATTTTCATTTGTTTTATCAAGTTTTTTTAAAGCTTCTTCTTTTCTTCTTTTATATTTTAATACTCCAGCAGCTTCTTCAAAAATAGTTCTTCTTTCAAGTGGAGAATCACTTATAATTTTACTTACTTCTCCTTGTGAAATTATATTAAAAGCATATTTTCCCATACCACTGTCAAGAAATAAGTCATAAATATCTTTTAAACGACATTTTTCGTTATTGAGGTAATATTCATTTTCACCACTTCTAAAAACTTTTCTTGTAACAGATATTTCAGTATATGGAACCTTTAAATAAGAATCACTATTGTCAAAAACAAGACTAACGCTTGCAAGATTAAGTGGACTTCTTGATTTACTACCAGCAAAAATAACATCACTCATATTATTAGTACCACGAAGAGATTTTACTGATTGCTCACCAAGTACCCATTTAACCGCATCAATTATATTACTTTTTCCACTTCCATTTGGTCCGACGATACATGTAATTTTATCATCTAAAGTAATATTTGTTTTATCCGCAAATGATTTAAAACCCGATATTTTAATTTCCTTTAAATACATAATTATCAAGTCTCCTTTTATGTTTATATATAAATTATAACAAAAATTAGAAAAGAAAAAAAGAATTTGTTAAAAATTCCTTGAAGATAATTTAATTTTATTTTATAATTAAGTACAAGTATTAAAAATAAATATGTAAGGAAGGAAGATAAAATGAAGAAAAAAGGATTGCTAATCGTAATTTCTGGACCAAGTGGTATTGGAAAAAGTACAATTAGAAAAAGACTTGTCAAGGAAAACGATGATTTCTGGTATTCAATTTCTATGACTACGAGAAGACCAAGAAAAATAGAAAAAACTAATATGTATGAACAAGATGGTGTTGATTATTATTTTGTTGATGAAGATGATTTTGTTAAAAATATAAAGGAAGATAATTTCTTAGAGTATGCTGAAGTTTATAAAGGGCTTTACTATGGAACTTTAAAAGATGTTGTATTTAAAAAACTAGATGAAGGTATAAATGTTATATTAGAGATAGATGTTAATGGTGCTAAACAAGTAAGAAAAAATTATAAAAATGCTTTATTAATATTCTTAAGACCTCGTTCTTTAGAAGAGCTTGAATATAGACTAAGAAATAGAAGAACTGATAGCGATGAGGCAATTAAAGAAAGATTAAATAAAGCTATTTATGAAATAAGTAACAGTGGTATTTATGACTATGTTATTGAAAGTGGATCTAAAGAAGAGGATTATGAAAAAGTTAAAAATATTATTGAATATGAAAAAAAACAAGAAAATATGTAAAGTAGATTCTTGTTTTTATTTTAGTATTAAAATTTAGATATTTCTTCTAATAAATCTTTATATTTATTAGATACTTCATATAACGAAGAAACCTTTTTAAATGCCTCTTCTGTTGTATGTGATGCTTTTAATAAGTTTTTTCTTCTAGATACATAAGTATTTGATATAAAATAATTATTTGTTAAAAAGAATGCATCATGTGTTAATACAAATTCTAAAACTTTTAATAGTTTTTCAAAATTTCTAGTACACATTTTAAAACTATCTATAAAAAATAATTTACTGTTATTGTTCTTGATTTCTAATAGCAAATTGCAAAGTGTATCATTAAAGGTAGAATCTATACCACTTTCATAAACTGTTTCTTTTATCTCATCAGTTAAAACATTATTCAACTCTTCAAGTTCAAAAGGTTTTGTTTCTAGTTTTTTATAATCACGTTCAAGATTAGATTCACTACATTTTGATAATTCAGTTAAAGCTTTCATTGCAGTTGGATATTTGTTAGAAATGTTCCTATAAATATCTTTACTTTCATCAAGTATAAGTGAATTGGAAAGTTCTAGTAAATCTATTTTTGAAAAATATTCAACAGCACTTTTTGTTATTTCTTTTATAGAAAAATCGCTTAAATAAGTATTAGAGCCATATTTTTTATAACTTTTACTACTTACACCTTCAAGTAAACTATTCCTAATAGCAACAACAACCATATTAGCCACTAAAATATTTTTCGGCTCATAAAAAGTTCCTTCTTCGCTACCAATTATTAAAATTGCATTTCTAAACTCTTCATCTTTAAAATTATAAAGAATTGAGTATAGTTGTTCTTTCACATTATCAATTATATTATATAATGCTGTATTAGATATTTTGGCCTTTTGTAATTGTTTTTTCAAAATATTCCATGTATAGGACTCTATTATTTCATTTTTCATACTTTTTTACTCCTTTTGTTATATTGCTTTTTCTCGTAACATATTTGCTAGTAAAATTATAACAAAAAAGTTTTTATTTGTCAGTATTATATATAAAAACTATTAAAATAACTGTTATAATTTTGTTTTTTATATATGGATTTTTTGAATAATAGAATTGATTCAAGTAACTTTTGTAACAATTCACTACTTTCCTATGCTAATATATTATCTTTATTCAAAAAAGATTATAAAACAGATTTCTTTTAATTATTAAAAAACTACCAGAGTGGGTAGTTATATGTGTGGTTGAAATTCTAATTAATTTGATAATCCTTATAAAACAAAGTATCCCAACCTTTCGGCTGGGATTTCAGGGGGTTGTCCATTACAACTTAGTTGTAAAAACTTACTACTTTCAATCGTAAAAAGTGCTTAAAAATGGTAAATAATTGCAAATAAGTTGTAAAAAATATCAATCATTTCGTAGAATTTATTTTTTTAGTATCTAAAAGTATCTAAATTCGTATCTAAAATACGAGTTTTTTAATGTGAAACAAGTATTTATAAGGTTTTGAAACAATTTTTCGTGTCTTGTACCTGAAGAGAACAAATCATGTAATAAGACAATCATTTTTGCATATACTAATATTACAGTAATACTATGTATTGACAAAAAAATTTTTTTATAGTATTATTGTTATACCGGAGAGAAATCTTGACAGGTCGATAGTTAGGTGTCGATTTTTATAAATTAAGCGTGCTATATGTACGTCGCCCTAACTGGGGAAAGGCAACGTTTGTTGCCTTTTTTCTTATGGCAAAATAATTTTAAAGTCTACAAATTTTGACAACGCTTCATGAATATCTTTATTATCTTCATATGCATCAATCGAACTTTTTCTAATAGTACCAGCCAAAAGATCTGCAGCTTGAACAACATAACTCCTTCCAGAGTCTTGATAAGATATTGTTATATCTAAATCTCCAATTAATACTGGCTTCACAGTAAATCCATAGTTAAAATTACTAATTCCAAATTTCAATTCTTCTACTAATCCATCATGCAAATTATAATATCCATTACTTTTAGTACTTTGTTGGTCAATATTTATGATTAGTTTGACTGGGTTAGCAGGATTTAAACCTTTTGATTTAACTAAAGTACTAATTGTTTCTTTTATTAATCTTCTAATAGCATAATCAGTATATCGTCCTTTTGACGCTTTGTTATTTTTTATATGTTCATATACATTATCATTTTTTATAACAAGCGCTATTACATAAAATTTTTTTATGTAATTCATAATCCTTCTTTTATCAGAAGGTTTTATATTTGTGTTTTTTATTTCGGGACAAGTTTTTGTGCAATTTCCAATTGCTTGTTTACAATATTTGCATTTAATTTCATCTATAATACTTCTATATTGAGTAATAAACTTATCTTTCTCATTTTTTGAAAAAAATACTAATCCACCATAAACAGAAATTTTCTCATTAAATGTTAATTTACCTGAATCATCTAGATTAATATATATTTCCTGTGTCTTTTTTGCCATATAAATTTCCTCCTGAATATTACTATTATATCATAAAAAATTCTATTTGATTTCATGGTAGACCAAAATTTGTTTTTTTGATATAATTTTATTAAGGTGATAAAAGTGTTTATGAATTGGAATAAAATGACAGATATAGAAAAAATGGCTAAAGTATGGCAAATACAATTAAATATGGAATATGACAAGCCCGAAAAAAATGTAAGAATATCATTTAAAGATATAGGACCTTTTTGCGAATATATTGCTATTGATTTTTTACCAGGTTATAAAGGTGGTGGTTCCGGTGGAATGGGATTTGACCTTTATAATAAAAAAGAAAGAAAGGCTTATGAAGTTAAATCATGTTGTACAATACAAAATGCAAAATGTACAAGATGTGGTGCAAAATTTAACAATTTATTTAGTGATTGTTGTCCAGACTGTGGCGGAACGAAATTTAACGATGTTAACGATAGTAGATTAAGTATTAACGCAAAAGAAACACTTGAAGAACAAGATAAAGGTATCTTTGGTGGATTTATTCTAACCAGTTTATCTGAATACGCGCATGATACGAAGAGGCACGATTTAACAGTTTTAATTGAATGGTTTAAATTAGATTTTGAGAACGATTTATCTATTAAGGATATCAGACTTAAATATTTTGAAAATCAAAAAGAGCAAGGAAAAGCTAATACATGTAATTTACTTCCTAATAGTTATGATTTCTTCAAACTAAATCCTCTTAAAATTGCCGAAGCTAAAATAAAAATTAATTATGCAGATTTAAATAGAAAACCACTGGTTAAAATGGAAAAAACTAATTATTATAAAAGAGTTAGTGAAAATATACTAAAAAATGGTAAAGAATGCGAAGAATTCAAGAGATTAAAAACATATGACCCTGCTACTAAGACAGCAGATGCTAAAGATTTTACTTTAAATTTTCCGTATAGAAATAAAAGTTTAGGCAAAGAACGTGGAGACACAAGAACTAATGTATATAACAGATTATTTGCAGAAACTGATGAAAATTAAAAACAAGATATTTATTTATCTTGCTTTTTCATACCATTCTATTGACTGCTTATAAAAATTTTCGTCAAGTTCGATGCCCACAAACTTTCTGCCACATTTAACGGCTGCGATACCAGTTGAACCACTACCTGAAGTAAAGTCCAATATTGTATCTCCCTCATTCGAAAATATTTCTATTAATCTTTTTAATAAAGGCACTGGCTTTTGTGTTGGATGAATATTATTAATATCCTTTTTTACTTCAAATACATTTTTTACTATTTTGTCCCCATCTGGAATATTAAATATCACTTTATTATCTTTATCCCACATTCTTTTTAGTTTACTATACTTTATAAAATTTTCCATTTTATCAATATGATATTTTTCAATTAAAGCATTATAATTTTTTTCGGTTGGTATGTAAAAGGTTCTGTTTGCATATCTAAAACAATGGTCTAATCCTTGACCTAATTCATTCATTATTTCTTTTTTACCAATTCCTATATAATCTAACATATCTTTAAAATATTTTCTAATTTCTACCGAATTGGATTCATCTAAAGATTTTCTAATTAATAACATTTCTTCATAATAATTTAATGGAGTTGTCTTTGCCGAAAAACCATTTGCATGGTTATTTTTAACCCATATCATCTTGTTTGATAATGAATACTTTTGAAATATATTTAATTCATAATTTATTTTAAATGTCATAGGTTCCTGTGAAAACAGTATCATATTTGAATTTGGGCGTGAAATTTTAAAACAGCATTCAATCATTTCTGTTATATCAATTGGTGAATCCCACATTGGAATGTTACCTTTGTTTTTCCATCCCTCAATAGATAATCCTTGGATTGTACCATATGGAATATCAGTTATAATATGGTCAAATACTACACCTTTATTAATTAATGCATTCATTGTTTCAATACATTCACCGTTTATAAGTATATATTTATCATCATAATAATAATCTTTAATTAAACCTTTATTTTTAATTTCCCTTAATATATCTTCATTAATAACAATATCAACTTTAGAAAAGTTTGTTCTTGATTTAATTTCTTTATTATGTTTTTTTATTTCATCAGCTAGCATTTTTAAAACCTCCTAACCACTATATAAATTATATCATATTTATCGAAATATATCTCCTTAAAAAGCAAAATAAATCAATTAAAAATCACCAGACACCTCCAGAAGAGAGCACTTTTTCATTTTTTTACGACCTATTCATAATTTAGCTGTTTTTTTAAGTTTTGATAATATTTTCATGCTTTTTTGTATCTTTTTCATACGAAATGCTCGTAATTTTTAGTTTTCTTTTGGTGACAATTCGTATCTAATTCGTATCTAATGCAATACAATTGTAATTTTTTTATTAGTCAAAACACCCGCAAACCCTTATAAATACTTGGTTTAAACAAAAAGTGCCAGGACATAAGTCCTGGCTTCAGGGGGTTTTGGTTACTACCTTTACTAATTAATCGTAAAAGTAGTGCGGGTATACCACCACGCATTTTAATCATAAAGTATTTTGAGATAATTGTCAATATAATTTCCAAACTTTTCTAATTTTAAAAAGTCACTTCAATACCTAATACACCATATTGTTCTTGTTTTTCTTTTGAATAAAATTTTTCTAATTCATTTAATAATTCTTCTTTTGATATACTCTTATCTGCCAATAAAGTTATATCAAAATTATCAAACAATTCATTGAAATTATTATATCTATATAGATTTACTATTTTAACATTAAATGACTCATTCAATAAAGGTTCCTTATAAAATGTTATTGTATCTCCAACTTTAATCATTCTTCTTTTTTCATCATTTAATCTTATTTCTATTCTTTTTGTTCCATTAAGAATAAAATCATAATACTTTGGTTGTAATTTCATTTTATGATTCATACTTACACCTCGAATATTAATATTTATTAAAAAAAGAACCTAAGTTCTTTAATTATCTAAATGGCAGGGGATGAGAGAATCGAACTCCCAACAGTGGTTTTGGAGACCATTATTATACCATTTAACTAATCCCCTACAGCAATAAAATTATATCATTAATTTTTATATTTTTCAATATTTACTTTAACATTTCATATAATTATTTAGATGAGGTGAATAATTTTATGAGTATTATAAGTTATACAACTAAAGAAAGAGAGTTACTTGCAAGGCTTATGAGGGCAGAAGCACTTGGTGAAGGTGACCTTGGTATGCTCATGGTAGGTAATGTTATTATTAATCGTGTAATTGGAGATTGTTTGACTTTTAAAGATATACGAAGTATAAATGATGCTGTGTATCAATCACCTGGGGGATTTTCTGGAATTAACTCTTCATTATTTGTAGGAAGTCCTACAACAAAAGAATTACAGCTTGCTGATAGAATACTTCGTGGAGAGTATTACCATCCCGCTACTAACGCTTTATGGTTTTATGCTCCTAAAACTGGAGCCACATGCCTTGCTTTATGGTATGAGCAAAGAAATTCTGGAAGATACAAAAGTCACTGTTTTTATATTCCGTATGAAGGTGTATGTAGACAAATACATTAAAAAAAGAAGTTTTCTTCTTTTTTTAATTTGGAATAATTAATACTTGTCCTATACTTAAAGTATCACTTTTTAAGTTATTAACACTTTTTAACTTATCTATTGTTGTATTAAATTTATTTGCTATTTTATATAAACTATCTCCAGAAACTACTATATATGTTTGATAATCACTTGTTTTTGGTATAAGTAAAGTTTGTCCTATATTTAATAGATTACTACTTAAATTATTATATGATTTTAAATCATTAACATTAACATCATATTTTTTGGCGATTGACCAAAGACTATCTCCTTTTTGAACAATGTAAGTTATTTCATTAGCAGGTTTTTCTATAGGTTCATCACTAGAATAACCTGGTATTATTAACTCTTGATTTATACTTAATGTATTACTTGTTAAGTTGTTGGCTTTTTTTAAATCATCGACTGTTATACCATATTTATTAGCAATAGAATATAAATTATCCCCTGCTTTTACAATATACACATTTTTTTCACTTTCAACTTGTTTTGGTATTAATATTTGTTGTCCTATTTGTAAAACAGTAGTACCTAGGTTGTTTAAATCTATTATATCATCAACACTTACGCCATAATCTGTTGCAATAGACCATAAACTATCGCCACTTTTTACAACATAAACTTCATATTCACTTGGTGTTACCTCTTCTTTTGTAGGTATTTTTAATATTTGACCAACATTTAATAAATTACTACTTAAATTATTAGCAGCCTTTAACTCATCGACTGTTATACCATATTTATTAGCTATTACATATAAACTGTCCCCTTTTTTAACAGTATATGTATTTTCTCCTTTAGGTGGTGTATAAGGTACATTAGCATATTCTGCTACTGCTCTAACAACAGCTTCCGCGTAATCTAAAACATTATTTTTTAATTGATTAACATCATCATTAGGTGAATCTAAAAATCCATATTCTACTAAAATTGGTTCTGTTTTGCCTGTTTCACGATGTATAAAATAATAATCTTTCGAAGGATCAGTTGGATATCTTCTTTGATAATATTTCCTCATATTTTGTCCTTCTTTTCCAATTGATTCAAGCACACCCTTTGCTAATTTATCATTGTTTCTTAAAGCATATATTACTTCAGCACCATCGCCACCTCGGGAGTCCGGTTACCGATATTACTGAATTTTAAAAAATAATTAATAAAAATTTTTAAGTTTTTTATTTAAATACAAATAAACTTCCAAATCATTAGTATATATACTTAAACTTTTTTTACCACGTGTAAACAAAATATTTAGTTCATTTAAAAATTTTGTAATACTTTCTTCAGTACATAAACTCGCATCATCTCTATATAAAACATCTTTGTTTTTTCGACGTATAACCTTAACATCTTTTAAAAATATAAAATTATTTTCAACATCAAATGATATTGCATGAAGAGTATGACCAATAAAGTTTTCGGGGCCTGTTGACACTGCAAAGGAATAATAATCTTTATCAGCCATTGTAAAAATTTCATCACCAACAATCAAACTATTTTCACTTCTAAAATTATATGTAGTAAACATTTTTTTACCATTCTTACAACTATGATATCTATTTAGAAAATCATTAATATCGTAAAATAAATTAATTTCATAATCCTCCAATTTAACTTTTTCTTTAATTGTTGAAGCTCTACTTGTCAAAAAATTCAATGCCTTTTCTACAGAATCGTTATATCTTTTACTTCTTTTTAATTCTTTATTAAATACATATATGCCATTTTCTCTTAAAAAATTTATTATTTTATGACCATCTAATTCAAGGTCGTTAATCATAAATGCTTGACCCATGTCACCAAAAATTATTGTTGCTTTACTTTTTTTAACAATTTCCAATATATATTCCTTAGAAAGTCTTTGTGCCTCATCTATTATAACAATTTTATCAGATAAATCGTGTTGTAGAAATGTATCACTACCGAAAAAACATCTACCTTTCACAAAATACTTAGTTAATCCTAATGAGTTATAGAACTTTTGATTCATTATTAAAAACATTGTATCTTCATTTTCAAAAAAAAGTTTAAATGCAACAACGGTCTTTCCCGTACCAGGACTTGATAAACAAACAATAGCTTTATAACCATCATCTATTTTTTTTAATATTAATTCTGTCGTCCTCTTTGTTTCTTCATAATATTTGAATTTTCCATTTTCCATATCATTATATAAACTATGAATTCCTGCCAAATTATTTGCTTGTGTTAAAATCGCTTCAACATATTCATTATTTTTTAAAATTTGAAAAATACTAATCAAATCATCTATATTATCAATTTCAATATTAGTTTTAGAATCGTAATAATTTGCTTTATAAAAACCATCATCTGTCATTCCAATAATAATATATTTTTCATTTAAAAATAGTTGATTCATATGCTCATTAATTCTTTTTGAAATTTGATCATCTAATTTAGATTGAGCTAGCTCTCCAGATTTAAATTCTATGTCGATCACTATATTTTTATTATCTTTATCTAATAAAACAGTTGCAATATCCATTTCAGTAACATCAGTATAATAATTAAAAATAAACAATTGATTATCACCTATATTATCAAATGTTCCAGCCTTATCTAACGATGTTAGACTTTTTATCAAGTCAGAAAATTCTTGTTTTACAAAGTTTGACCACGAAAATTTTTTAAACTCTTCAATTCCCTGCAACATAGTTGCCTTTAAATTATTTACTCCAATTTCACTAATACGTTTATACATCTTTTTTGTTATTTTTAGACCTTTTAAATTCATACTACCGCCTTCTTTAATTTAATATTATATACCAAATTTAAGAAATTGTAGTAAAATTAAGTACAAATTTTATTTTTTACCAATTCTTCCATAAGTATTTCTTGCTAAATTCTTATTTTCATATTTAAAGTTAATCTTTGGCATGACTTCATATTTAAAACTAATTTCTATTTTTCTATTTTCATCTATTACAATTTTATCTATTAATGTGTCAATTAACTCTTTTTTAGATTTATTTAAATCTAATAATTTTTTAATTTTATCTCTATAATCCGGTAAGACATTTGCTTTGTTTTTTATATTATATTTTTTTAAGTTTTCATTCTCTATTTTTTCGTTTATTTGTTTTAACTTTTTTTCTGAATCAGATGATAATTCTTTATAGATTTCTCCTGTTATTACTCCATCACATCTATCATTATATAGTGTTTTAATCCTATTAATTATTTGTTCTTTTTCTTTGTTTAACTCTTTTATATTTTTATCTATATCTTCTTTTTCTTTATGTAAATTTTTAATAACTTCTTTATTTAATTCATCAATATCTAAATCATTAATAAAGGATAATACTGATTTATCAAATTGTTCTAATATTTGTTTTTCCAAATAATCATAAGGATAAAAATGCGAACTACATCTTCCTCTTTTTGGATCTCTAGAATATCTATTACAATTAATAGACCAATAATCAAGTTTCTTTCTATAATAAACTGATAATCTATTTCCACACTCTTTACAAAATAATTTACCTTCTAAAATTCTTTTTTCTCTACCAGTTTTTATAGGTACATTTCTAGTATATCTTTTTCTTAATGTTTGAACATATTCAAATGTTTCTTTATCTACTAAAGCTTCATGCGTATCTTCTACTATTACCCATAATTTTTGGTCTAATGTTATTTTCTTTTTGGATTTATAATTAACTTTTGTTTGAGTATGTTGAACCATATCTCCAGTATATATTCTATTAGTTAAAATCTTTTTTACTGTTGATATATTCCAATTATCTCTATCAATTAGTCTAGAAGAAAAGTTAGTCTTCTTATAACCACTTGGAGTTGGAACATTATCATTATTAAGTCTAGTTGCTATTTCAGTTGGACCTACTCCATCTGCTCGCCACTTAAATATATTTTTTACAATAGGAGCTGTATCTGGATTAGGTATTAAATGTCCCTTATCTTCTGGATCTCTCATATATCCAAAACTAGGTAAACTACCTATAAACTTACCATTCTTTCTTTTATCATTTAAAACATTTCTAATCTTAATAGAATTTTGTTTACTATAATAATCATTACAAGCAATTATAAATGTTGATGAGTCATTACTTGCTTGGTTTTTAAAACTATCATAAGACTCTAATATAGAAATAAATCTAACATTATTTTCTGGAAAAAATGTTTCGATATAATATCCTGTCATAACATGATCTCTACCAAACCTTGATAAATCCTTTACTACTACACAATTTATCTTTTTCATTTTTATATCTTCTAACATTTTTTGAAATCCAGGTCTATCAAAGTCAGTTCCCGAATATCCATCATCAACATATTCTCCAGATAAATTAAAATTATTGTTTTTAACATAACTTCTTAATAACTCTTTTTGATTAATAACACTTTCACTATCAGATTCATATTTCTTATCTTTATCTTCTTGAGATAATCTTATATAGATTCCAACATTGAAATCTATACCAGTTAAGTAAGTATTATTCATTCATTCCTCCTTGTCTCTTACTTGACTGGACACTAAGATAATTAAATAATACCGCGCTATTTATAAATAAGCAATGCATCAGCTTGTATATTCCTGTACTTCTTTTTTTATCTCATCAATAAGATATTTTAAAATAAGATCTTTAAATGTTATATTATTTGTTATTTTTTCATTCATAGCAACACCTATTTAAGACTATGAAAGAATTGTTTGTTTTATTATTCTTCATCCTATTCCCCCTTTTTATTCCATAAAAAAACTATTCATATTTTCATATCAATAGTTTAATTAATTTTTTTATTCTCTAATAAATTATCTTATTTGTCATTAATGTTAAATACATTTTTTTCGAGCCTCATAATAACTTTAAAAAGTTTCTTGTTAAAAATTTCTTTCAATTCTTCTTCTGTAGGATTTTCTTTATCTGTTTTAAATGTTTGTGTAATCTTGTAAATAACTTTTTGTTTTTTCATAATGTTTATCACCTCTCAAATAAATCATAACGCAATTATAAAAATAAATCAGCGCCTAATTTTATTAATGAGACTTTGACTTATCTTCTACAATAACCGCATCAAGATTTTTATAAATATAATCTTTTAGCATAGATTCCATAACAGATTGCATTGAAATATTTTTAGCTAACAATATCTTTCTAAAAGCCAAATCGGTATTATAATCTATTCTAAATTTCTTTTGTACTGGTTTATTTAGTTTCATTTATCATCTTCCTTTCATTAATTTTGGTACCATTTTTCACCTTATAAAAAAGTAAATACTTACATTTAATTCTAATAGAATATAAGCAGGATAAACCTGTTTACAAAAAACTCACCAGTGGTAAGTTTACCCTTATTTCATAAGGTATTAGTAAAGTTAGTAGTGTTTACACTTCCTTATTTTGTTATACAATTGTTTACTTAAAAATCCTTATTCTATAAGGGGTGTTATACAATCGTAAACACTTTTTTAATTAAGCTTTTGTTGAAATTGGTACTACATAATAAAAAATATAAATATTATTAGTACCACTTCTTAATTAATATAAATATTTTTAAAGGGGAATTTTGAATACAAAAAAGCACTAATCAGTTGAGTAATTAGTGCTAAAATATATTATTTTTTTGTATTCTACCATATTGTATCATAAGAATGTCTAAAGTCAATAAGGATAAAATGTCTGATAAAAAGCGATAAAAATGTTGGATAAAAACCATCTTAATGGGCACAAATATTAGTTATTTTCTAAATATAACTGATATGCCTTTTATAGTATTGATTAGCCTAGATACTTTTTTTCATTAATTTTTTAAGTTTTTTTATTTTTGAGCCTTGATTTCTATGAGTTTTTATTTATTTATGCTATAATTTAAGAGAGGTGAACGTATGGCTAAAATATTTAAAGCAAAGAAAAAAATTAAAAATCAACAATATGATAAATACTGGCAATTCACACTAGAATATATTGATATATATGACTTAAGATTTAATAATACTCTTAGAATTATTTTGGATTTCATTGATCAAAACAAGGAAATTTTAGAAGAAAATTGTAGACATCCAGAATTAAATAAGTCACTCCAAGAAAAAATCAATTTAATCTACTCAAAGAGTGATCAAGCCTCAACACGAAAGTCAATAAACCAATTTATAAAATTAGGGTTCGTAAAACCATTTTATAATGGATATCATAGTTTAGCTAGAAAGTTTTTATCTGTAGGTGATAGTAATCAAAAGAAAAGTATCTTTTCTGAAATTTTTTATACTAGTTCTAGTTTTTGTTCTTCATATTCCAAAGATAATACTAATAGAAAAGAAATTGATTTTTTATTAAAAACGCTTGTATATCATCCTAACAAGAAATTAACTTTTTTGGACATTATGGCTTTAATGGTTACTCCTATTGAAACAATAAATAAGGGCTATTTAACAAAAAACGAATTAGAAGAGCAATATCAATATGCACGAGCAATTAACTTTGATGAAAACAAATATAACCAAATAAATTATTTAATATACTTTTTAAATTTAATGCCCAATATTAGAGCTAATAAAGACGATGGAGTTTGGTTTATTGATCCGGATGAAGTTGTAATAGATTCTAAAAGAGATCCTATTCTATATGGCATATATAAAATAGATTTAGATAATGAATCTATTAAAATATTTGGAAAAAAAATGTGTTATATTCAACGGGCTGAATATAAAGGACTTGTTCACTCACATATAAAAGATTTAAGTGTCTGTTTAAATGAAGGTAAAATTGATGAGGCCTATGACTATAATAATGGATTATTATTATCACCACATGTTGATGCTTATTTTGATAAATACGATATTTCTTTTAAAAAAGATGGTAGCGTATTAATTAATGATTATGAAATTATTGATAGTGATATCATGCATTGGATTAGCACATTTAAACTGGATAAAATATTACTAAATCCAGAAAGATTAAAGTATTTAGAATGGCATAGAAATATGTTTAATAAAAAAGCTTTAAAAGATAAGTTAGAAAATGAAAAAAGAGGTAATTTTGAATAATTACTTCTTTTCATTTACTTTCAAAATAATTAAAACCTCAATTGTCTCATTTTTATTTTCTTTATTAGTTACCTTATATTGATGTCTTTTTTCTTTAACTTGAACTGTCCCATATTTTTTCAACATATTACTAAGTTCATCAATAGTTGGTTTAGTTTTATTATTTTCACTAATAACAATATACTTTGTCTTGGGTAAACATTTTATCACTAGTTTTTCTAAATTTTCTAGAAATTTGTTGTTTTCAGAAAAGTTAATATAGTTTACCTCTGCATCAAAAATTTTATCATAAAATCCATAAAAGTCACCATATTTATTCATTGTTGCAGGATATGGTGGATCCATATATATAATATCTACTTTTTCAGTCAAATTATCTATCATTTCAAAAGAGTCACAATTAAAAGCTCTATTTTCTTTACCATTATCAAAAATCGAATCATTATAATTATTTAAATTGTCGTCTATATGTTCACTAAATGGTAAATTATGATACGCTCTTCTTCTTTTGTATTTCATGTAACTATAATCTTCATCACGTAGTTTAACAATTTGATTCCATGGGACATTCATTCGTGAATATGGTATTTTTCTAATCATTGCTCTCCTTATTAAGGATAAATATAAATACTTTTTGTAATCAATTAAATTTTCAGATGCACATACGATTTTTGATAATTCTTTTACTTCTTCAGGAAAATATAATCTATTTTCTAAAAAACTAATTTTTTTATATTTTGAATCTATTTCATTTTTTGAAACTTCAATGTTATAATCTTCCTTTAATAGTTTCGTATGATTATTTTCAATAATAGCTTTAGCTAGAACATAATTTGAATATAATGCATCATTTGAATAAACTGTATAGCCTCTTCCTTTTAGTGCATACGATACTGAACATCCTCCACAAAATAAATCTAAAACAATCCCTTTTTTATATGGAAGATTTGAAACTATCCAATCAGTCAACTTATTTTTATTTCCAATATAATTAATTTTAGGATATTTGCTCATCATCTAACACCTCTTTTACTTGCAATGCTATTTTATTAGCTAATAAAACTGGAACTGCATTGCCTATTTGTTGTTGTACTTTTCCAGCATTACCTAAAAATACAAATGAATCTGGAAAAGTTTGTAATCTAGCTAATTCTCTACATGTCAAAGCTCTATTCTGATTGTAATGAAATATCTTTCTCATATCACCAGTTACGCAGTATGATGGTTTTTTACTATTATATCTGATATACTTTCTACTATCCCCAGATTTAGGTCTTAAATCTTCAGGAATATCATTTCTATCTCCGCCATCCTTAACAAAATACATTTTTTCTAACATTTGTTTTGAATGAGACATTGCATTATGATTAGGGATATTACTAGATTCTCCACTATTTAATTTAGGCAAGTCGCCTATTGCATCTTTAACTGTTACTTTTCTTTTTAATTCTTGTGGATATTCAAATTTATTTTTTCCAAGAGTTCCAACTATAAATATTCTTCTTCTTTCCTGTGGAACACCATAATCAGCGGCATTTAGTACCTTATATTTTATATCATATCCTATCTGTTCAAAGGAAGATACAATTTCTTTTATAGTTTTTCCATTATTATGTCTCTCCATAGCTTTAACATTTTCCAATACAAATATTTTAGGTTTAATTATATTAACAAATCTCACAAATTCTTTAAACAATCTATTTCTATCATCATCTATAAAACTTCTTCCAATTTTACCAGCTATTGAAAATCCTTGACAAGGTGGACCACCAATTATAACATCTACCTTTTCATTTTTAATTATATCATAAATTTGTTTTTCCGAAATATTTTTTATATCATCTACTATTAAATTATGATCAGGAAAATTCTTGTTATAGGTTTTGGCAAAATCTTTGTTAAATTCAACAGCAAGCAAATTTTTAAATCCAGCCTTATCAAATCCCAATGTCATCCCCCCAGCACCTGAGAACAAATCTATATATGTATATTTTTTCATTATAATCCCTCCTGAACATTTCCTGTTAACAATTTATCCCAAACACTATCATCTTCATTTTTAATAGCTCTTCGAATGCATTGCCTTAAACTATCATTTTTCATTATGTAATCTGCAATATCATATGGTACTTTTCCATTGCTGCCATATGCAGCCAAATCAAATAATTTATAAATATCTTCTTCTTTTAATTTTAATTCTTGTTTTTTCATTTTAGAAATTAATCTAACTGTAAACTTTAGTTTCCTGCCATCATTATTAGATAATGAATTTACAACTTCATAAGGCATAATTCCATTACTCAAAGCATCTTTTATTTTTAAGTTATTTTTTCTTACAAAACCAGAAGAAAATGTGTTATCATCTATATTTCTTATACTAGACTTACTGTCAACTATTGTTTCTATTACCTCTCTAGTTTGTTTAGGTGTACTTCTAAATCTATTTGTGTTATTTAACATATTTGATATGGTTTGATTAATAGATTCTGCACTTATTCCATTTTCTATTGCGTCTCTTATATATAATTCTTCTTTCTTCATAACACTACTAATAGCCATAATATCACCTATTTCAATTTTAATTCATGTTAAAATACTAGTCAATATTTAGTTTATTCATTTTTTTATTATTTACACAGTATAGGACAAAATG
>OIZL01000311.1_pt1 | contig 39442 bp, 40 predicted proteins | sample 1588541 | NCBI WGS metagenome assembly OIZL01 (sample SAMN03283285) | human gut metagenome | biome: human-associated habitat; material: feces | host: Homo sapiens | place: Peru | collected 2012 | reverse complement strand
GCTGTTTTCCTGTCAAGCTCCGCCTGCTTTGCAAACGGCTCGGCTATCATCTTCTACGAATTTGCAACCGGAATACATCTTTTTCTCATTGCCGGTTCAATCTATTGGGTGACACAAACTCTATAGCTCAACCTGCGCAAATCGAACGCTGCAATAAGGAGATAGCTGGCAGTCTTATGTACGGGCATACAAGCCCAAGGAGGCTTTGGTCAAGCAGTTGCTCTCCTTATTGCAGTTTAGGCAAGAGTCGGAAAAAAGCCCAGCTTGATGCTGGAATGCCAACCAAAACTTAGGTTCTGGAATAAATGTTGGTGTGCAGTTCAGAATCGTGCGGCGGTCTGAGGCTGTCAAGATGTCCGTGACGGGGCTTTTTCCGGCAAATTCATATTTTTCATTTTTCAAAAACAAGCGACACGCCGTCAGAATATCTTATAACCAATTGCTTATCCGAAAATGTATATTCAAGCAGCAAACCCTTGTAGTGTATATATTTTCCGTCAGCAGATATTTCCGCTTCGCCCTGGCCAAATATATCCGCGCTTCCCGTTCCCATGCCGTCGATCACCAAATATGAATCTCCATATCCGGTTTTTTCGAGTATGTCCTTTGGATAAACGGAGAAGACGTCGGTGATTTCCGCTATCTTCCAGCTTCCCGCAGGAATAGCGGAAGTCTCGGCGGTATCTCCGCTTTTTTTCAGAATGATCCGGTCTGAACCTGAATCGCCATACGATATTTCAAGGAAATTTCCGCTTATCGTTCCGCTGAAGCTTTCTGCCCCGAATAAAATATCGACCGCATCGCCGGAGCGCGACCATTTTCCTTTCTCTGAACGTCCGTCAAACGTTATCGTACAATTTCCGTCTGACATAAGCCTGATCTCAACGCCGCTGAATGCGCTCTCTATCCCTGCGCCGTCGGCCATAAAAGCAGAGTATTCCCCCGCACCGTCATAAAATGTGTCCCTTTGCGCGCCGCTTATCAGATAATACGCCGCGAGAAAAATCATCATTGCGGCTGCGCCGACGGCCGCGGATATCAAAATGCGCTTTATGCGCATATTTTTTTTCTCTTGCGGTCTATTTTTATTTTCTTCCATGCTATCACCTCGACACTGCACAGATTATACCACAGGCTGCGCATTTTTGCTTATATTTTATCAAAAATCCCGTGACAAAAAAATATAAATATGGTATTCTGTTATCGGCTGATTGTCAAATGATAAACAGGAGGTTTCTATGGTAACAAATAAAGAAAAGCTTTTCGCGCTTGGGAAAAAGATGACCGACAGAATCCCTTACAAACTTGGCATTGAGAAAATGACAGAAGACTGCCCTGAATTCTGGGGGCTTGTCAATGTGCTTGACGACGATATGGTCGATATAGCGCTCAGCATGAAACAGCGTACCCCCATGTCATTTGAAGATATCCAAAAAGCCTGCGGCTGGACGGATAAGGAGGCGCTTGAGAAGAAGCTTTTTGATATGAGCTGCCTCGGCCTTATCGAGTATAATTGGGAGAACGAGGATCATCACAAGCAGTATATCCTGCCGCTCTTTGTTCCGGGCGCGGCGGAATTTCTCAACATGAGAATGTCCACCGTCAATGAGCATCCGGAAGTATGCGATTTCTTTGAGCGCATGTCCAGACTTCCGCTTGAGGCCGTCACGCCCATGATCCCTCTCGGCGGCGCTGGTGTCGGTATGCACGTTATCCCCGTTGAAAAGGCGATCCCTGCAAACTCAAAATCCGTAAGCATTGAGCATTTGTCTCATTGGCTTAAAAAATACGACTATTACAGCGTGGGCATCTGCTCATGCCGCCGTTCGCAGAGCAAGCGCGGCGTCGGTTCTGGCGATATTGAGGACTATTGGTGCATCGCCGTCGGCGACTGTGCGCGGTACTGCGACGAAACGGGCAAGGACGGCAAAACCGTCACCTATGACGAGGTAATGGAGATCCTCCAGCGCGCCGAGGACGAAGGCTATGTACATCAGATAACAAACATCGACGGCGAAGACAAAATTTTCGCCATCTGCAACTGTGCGCCCGGCGTCTGCTACGCTCTGCGCACGTCTCAGCTTTTCAATACGCCCAACCTCTCGCGCAGCGCTTTCCGCGCACATGTTGACAAGGACAACTGTGTCGCCTGCGGCAAATGCGCCGAGGTATGCCCTGCCGGTGCGGCAAAGCTCGGTCAGAAGCTCTGCACAAAGAACGGTCCGGTCAAGTATCCGAAGCACGAGCTGCCCGACGATACGCCTTGGGGTCCCGACAAGTGGGATGAGGATTACCGCGACAACAATATGCTCAATTGCTATGAGAGCGGCACCGCCCCATGCAAAACCGCATGTCCCGCGCATATCGCGGTTCAGGGCTATATCAAGATGGCCGCCGAGGGACGTTACCTTGACGCGCTCAAGCTTATAAAGCAGGACAATCCCTTCCCCGCCGTATGCGGAAGCATATGCAACCGCCGCTGTGAGGATGCCTGCACCCGCGGCACGATCGATTCCCCCGTCGCAATTGATGAGATCAAGAAGTTCATCGCCGAGCAGGAGCTTAACAGCGAAACGCGCTATGTTCCCGCAAAGAGAACAAAGCGTGAAACCCTTGAAAACTACGATGAGAAGATCGCGGTCATCGGCGCGGGTCCTGCGGGTATGAGCTGCGCTTACTACCTTGCAAACAGGGGCTATAATGTAACGGTATTTGAAAAGAACGCCGTTCCCGGCGGTATGCTTGCCGTCGGTATCCCCTCCTTCCGCCTCAACAGGGATGTTATCAACGCCGAAATCGACGTTCTGCGCCAGATGGGCGTTGAATTCAGATGCAATGTTGAAGTCGGAAAGGACATTACCGTAGAGCAGCTTCGCGCAGACGGCTATAAGGGCTTCTATCTGGCTATCGGTGCGCAGAAATCCGCCGCGCTCGGCATCCCCGGCGAGGGGCTTTCCGGTGTGTTCGGCGGTATTGAGTTCATGCGCGCAGTCAATCTCGACGAAAAACCCGCCATAGGCAAAAAATGCGCCGTTATCGGCGGCGGCAACGTTGCAATGGATGTATGCCGCAGTGCCGTGCGTCTCGGCGCGGAGGAAGTATACATCATATACCGCCGCTCCGAGGCGGAGCTGCCCGCAGATAAGGCAGAGGTCGCGGAAGCGGTTGAAGAAGGCGTCAAATTCAGATATCTCAACGCTCCCGTTGAGATCGTCGGTGAAGACGGCAAGGTCACCGGTCTCAAGGTTGAGCTTATGGAGCTTGGCGAGGCGGATGAAAAGGGCCGCAGAAAGCCCGTTGGAACCGGCAGATTTGAGCTTATAGAGGTTGACAGCGTAATAAGCGCTATCGGTCAGAAGGTTGAGCTTGGCGGCATCGCCCCAGAAGCCATGACCTTTAACAAAAACGGAACCGTTATCGCCGATCCGATAACTTTTCAGACTGCACAGAAGGATATTTTCGTAGGCGGCGACGCATACACCGGTCCAAAATTCGTTATCGACGCTATCGCGCAGGGACGCGAGGCCGCCGAATCGCTTCACCGGTATGTCCACCCCGGTCAGAGCCTTACTCTTGCCCGCAATCTCCGTCAGTTCTATGAGCTTGACAAGGACGACGTTGTTTTCGCCGCCGGAAGCTTTGACAGCTCCTCCCGCCAGATTCCGGGTCAGGACGCCGCAAAGGCAAAAAGCTTTATGGACGACCGTCTCACCTTTACGGAAGAGCAGGTAAGGAAAGAAGCTGCCCGCTGTCTGGGCTGCGGCGCGGCAGAGGTAGACGAAAACCAGTGCATCGGCTGCGGTCTGTGCACCACCAGATGCGAATTTGACGCGATCCACCTTTCACGTGATCTGCCCGAAGCGTCCAGAATGGTCAAGGCCGAGGACAAGATGAAGGCGATACTTCCGTATATGCTCAAGCGCGAAGTGAAGATCCTGAAGAAGAAGCTGACAAAATAATGCACGAATTAGGAACCGTAATTTATATTATCGAGACCGTTGAAAAACTCGCCGTCGAAAACAAGCTTACAAAAATCGGCTCGGTCACGCTTGAAGTCGGCGAGGTCAGCGGAATCATTCCGGATTATCTCTCTGATTTCTGGCTCTATGCCCGAAAAAAATCCGATTATCTGAAAGACGCGGAGCTGAAAATCGAAACGATCAAAGGCGTCACCTATTGTCAGGACTGCAAAAAGACATACCCGACAGTTGAATATGCCAAGATATGTCCGTATTGCCATAGCTCCAACACCTTTCTTGTAACCGGCAACGAGTACAATATCAAAGAGATAGAAGCAATGTAGCGGCAAAATCACTTGAAAAGCCAACACCCGCAGTCCTTAGGACTGCGGGTGTTTATTTGCTTTAACAGCTTATCCGTAAGCTTTTTTACTTTGCAAATCTTTCATAAAACCCTTGATTTGAATACCGTAAAAGGGAAAACATCATTTTTATGAACGGATTCAGCGCTTAAACAACTCTTGCGGTGGAGTAACCGGTGAAGTCGGCTGCTCGGCAGCCGGTGCAGTCGGCTGCTCGGTAGCCGGTGCAGTCGGCTGCTCGGTAACAGGTTCAGTCGGCTGTTCGGTAACAGGTTCAGTCGGCTGCTCTGCGCCCGGCTCACTCGGCTGCTCTGCGCCCGGCTCACTCGGCTGTTCTGCGCCCGGCTCACTCGGCTGCTCGGTACCCGGTTCGTCCGGCTGCTCTGTGCCCGGCTCAGTCGGCACGGGTGTCGGCGTCGGGGTCGGCGCGGGTGTGACAGCGGGCGCGGTCATGACGGGTGCAATGATCACCGTATCAAGGTCAAGAATAGCGCTTGCCACAATATGTATCTGCTGAAGCATCGGGTCAAACGTGAGGAAAGGCACATTCCCCTGTCCGTCAAAGCGGAAGGTCTCCGTAATTACCAAGCCGTCCGCACGGATAATGGCGACTGTGAACGCTTCCGGCAGAGCCGTACCCGGCATCGGGGCAACGCCAAGCACAAGATCCTGTCCCGGAGCGAGAGTGAGCATATTGTTTTCGGTAGGCGTCAGCACGGTCTGTGACGCAGGCTCCGTAAACACGACATTCTCCAGCATAGTTACGTTGACAGCGACAGAAAGATTTGCGTCAGCATCCTGTTCCGGTTCCTGTCCCTGTTCCCCCGTGGGTTCCTGTCCCGGTTCCTCCGCTGATCCCTGTTCCGGTTCTTCCGCGGATTCCTGCTCCGTATCTTTTTCAGGCTCCTCGGGTTCTTCTTCCGTATCCTCGCCTGGCTCCTGTTCAGGCTCCTCGGGTTCCTCTTTTACGGTATCGTCCGGAACCGCCGTGCCGGAGAGCGCAACTGTCTGGCCGACGCTGAGATACATTGGATCTACCGTGAGTATCCCGCTGTCAGGTTCAAAGGCAACGCCGTCGGTATACACTTTACCGTCTGTATGTACGGTATAGAGAATATCGTCCATCACCAGGTGCAGCTCATCCGGAAGAACGTATCCCTCCGCCGGGGCAATTGCTATCTCCAGCGGCTTTGCGGCCGAATAGTCGCGTCCAAGCTCTGAGACAACGTCAATATCCGTAAGAGCGTCCGCATTGATGCGCACACCGACCGCAGAGCCGATGAGGGCAAAGGTATCACCGTCTTTGATGAGCGTCGGCGCGATGCTTAGCTTACCGGAGTCAGGGTCATAAGTGATCCCTTCCGGGTTCCCCTCGCCGGCAGTAGAAACGGTATACTCAACATCGTTGATACGCAGGATAAAGAACTCCGGCATGGAGAAGCCTTCGTCGGCACAGATATCGATCACAAGCGGTTCATTATCCGTCCATGTGAAGGTTCTTCCGGCGGCGGGCGCTTCCGGCAGAGCAGCGTCCTCGGACGTAGCAGGGTCGGCAGTCCCATCTTCGGGAACGGTGACCGTTTCTTCCGGCGGAACGACAGTATCTCCCGGTGCTGCGTCATCGGCAGATGCCGGAACGGCAAGCACCGCAAAAGCCAGAATCAGCGCAAGCGCGGTATAAAAAAACTTTTTACTCATGGTTTTTCATCTCCTTGGATGAGAAAGTTCAGGAAACTATACCCGGGGCAAAACCAAAGCCGTTTGCCGTCTCGTCGTCGCCTGTTGCGGAATATGTGGTAGTACCGCCGTAATTTATAAATACAGTTGTTTCTTCCGCATCATATTTCATTCCGCTTAATGAAGTACCGTAATCCGCGCTTCCCGAACCGTTATAGCGAATGACCAGATTGTACTTTCCGCCGGCTCCGACAAAGTTGCCTGCATCGTCATATACAAGGTTGCTCAGCCCCGGCTCTTTATACCCGGACATTAGTGCAACTGCACGGCAATCCGTCACACCTGCCGGTAACGTTATATCAGCCGTCAGAGGTGCGCACAGATTAAATGTACGGTTCATCAGAGTAACGCCGTCAGGAATTTTTGCCGTAAATCTCTCAAGTCCCAAGCATTGGCTGAATGTTAAATTCATATTTGTTACAGTTGCAGGAATAGCAAACTCAGCAGGAAATTCTTTGATAGATAAACATAACTGAAATGTAGCCGCCATAGATGTCCACGTTCCCGCCGGGTCAATCATAACGCTCTGGATTTTTCTGTTCTGTGAGAACAGACCGGCAATTGTATAACTTCCCTCAACGCTTGTTGCGCTTGCCGGAACATAAACGCTGGTAATATTTCCCAAATAGGCCTTTATCCCATTTCCCAGATACGGATCACCGTTTACAGTAGATTGTTCAAGCCACCAATAAACATCATTTTGAGGGTAAACTGACCTCACCATGTTCAATGTATCAACGCTGACGTCACCGTCGGTTATATTATTATCTCTGTAAACAACGCTTACACGCGCTTCCTGTCCGCTGAGCATATTGCTGTTCAGGTCACCAAGCTGTGAATAATCCAAAAATACCCAATTAACACTTTGCGTATTATCGGATTTTTCAAACATTTTATAGGTGCTTGTTATAGTTGTGTCAAGTATCTTTCCGTTCTCCCAGCCATAACCGGTCACATCGACCCAAGTTCTGTGAGTAACGTCACCTACATATCGAATATAATATTTTCCGTTCGCGTCTTCATACGGAGCGTTGTCGTCGCCATAGACTTTTTCCCATTCAACAACTGTGCTTTTGGCTGTTACATTCAGAATTATATTTCCGGAGGTGATCGTAGAAATATACTTTGCCGCCGTAGACGTGACTGAAAACGCGGTGCATATGCAGAGCAATACGATGCCAAGCAATCTATACCGAAGTCCGCGAGTATGTCTCTTCACTCTTCCTCACCTCTCAATCAATTTGCTCCGCTGTAAATTCTATACCTATATTTGCGCGCTCAATATTCTCGGTGATTGCATCTGTGGGCTCAAATACAAGCGTGAAAACAGTATCTCCGGACTGAAAAACTCCTGTTTCAAAATAAATAGGTGCGCCGTCAGACACTTTTGACTGCGTTTGAAAACTGACACTTACCCCAGCCGGGACGCCTGTCACAGATATTTTGCCTTTAGCGGTGACCTCAATATTACTCTTTATAGTAAAGGAATATTCATTATCTACCTGCGTTTCTCCGACTTTAAGGTTCATTTCCTTTTCGTCCGAAACTGCGCTTACAGCAAACCCGGCAACTCTTGCGCTGTCTTCGGCGTTTGTTTCCGTCCTGTACGATGCGGCGGTCGTCCCGGTAAACGCGAGTACCACAGCCAGCAGAAACGCAAGATATACCGCCAGCGGCAGACGGCGGGGCGTGGGCTTATTCCGAGTGTTTTCCATGGTAAACCTCCTTGTTCTCCCCCGGCTTATCAAATACGCGGGGAAGCTCTATAAGCGCGAAGCCGGTCAGCACGAGCACAGTCATGCCAAGGGGCGTTCTGAGTTTTTCAATAAAAAGACCGATGCGCGGCACGGTAAAAACGACTTTCCCGACGATCGCTCCACGCTGCACGGGTTCAATATCGGCGACATTGTTCGCGTCGCCCCGCGTGGTAAAGCCGTCAGGCGTATCACCGACTATACGGTGCGTAACAAGCGACGCGCCGGAGCGGAACATTATCACATCATCCTCGCCGTAATCCGCGGCGCGGCGGCAGACGACAAGGTCACCCGGTTCTATCGCGGGGGACATACTGCCCGTGACGACGACCGCAGCGGTAAAGCCGAGTACCGTCGGCTGCTCCTCGCCGGTCACGGCGCGGACAGCGATAACATAAACATTTGCCGCAAGCAGCAGCGCAAGAGCGGCTGTAAGCAGCGCCGAGAACAGACGGAGTATTTTACTCCGCATGTTTTCTCTTTCTGTACACTATGACAGTAACGGCAGTGCCGGCAGCGGCGGCAGTCATAAGGCCGGCATAGAGCGCTATGGGCGTATCGTCGCCGGTTTTAGGATAGTAATAGGTATTGTTGTCCTCAACAACTATATAAAGCCCCACTGTAATATTGTCCGCCGTACCGAGGGTCAAAGGTCCATGCGCCGCGGCATTACCGAGAGCGGTATCCGTGCGGTCCTGCGCATCGCCGGCATAATAATTCCATAGCCATGAAATATCAAAATCCTGCAGACCGAAGGCTCGTACAGAACCGGATACGGCGCGGATAACATTACTCCTGTCCACGCCGATCGGGAGAGAATACACCGTTGTATCGGTAAGATTCGTGCCGGAAAGCGCCGTTCTGACCGGCAGCGCGGGATTGCTCTTTATCGCATACAGCACGGCGGTAAACTTTATCGTGCCGCCGATGTTATTCTTGAGGCGCACGGTGTTATACCCGTCCGTACCCGGGGCGACGACTTTTGCCCCGTCCGACGAGACGACATTCGGATAATTTGCCGAGAACAGGGACAGCTCAGCCGAGCCGTCCGGGCGAATAGACGCCGCGCTGTCCCACGTAAGGCGGTTGAGACTGTACGTGAGGACGCGGTCAGGCACACCGCCGGGCGCCGCCCATGTAGGATTGAGCGCCAACGGCATCGTCACCGCCGTCAGCACGATAAGCACCAACAGTGCCGGAATTATCCGCCGACGGTTATTATCAATAGACTTTCTGATTCCTGTCATATTTCTCCCTCCGGGTGTTCTCCTGAGTTCAAATCAAGCCGCTTTAGAAAGCGCACTGATTTCAGCGCAGGAAAAGACCTCTGCCCTGCCCCGCCGCAATGGGCGAGGCAGGGGATTTAAAACCTTAATAGTCGCTTTAGTCTATCTGGGTTACGGTGGTCTCAATCGCAAGCGTTATAGTTGCGGGTGCAGCCGCATTACCAAGCGCGGTATCCTTTTCATTGGTCTGATGTACGCCATCAGCCTCATATACCCACTCCCAAGAAACTTCAGGGGCGGTGACACCGGCTGTGCTCAAATCGGTTTGAGCAGCGTAATTTGCAGAGAAAGCAGCAATTTCACTCTCGACAGCACGCGCGAATCGATCGGCATCAGTATAGTCCAAGCCATGGAAGACGAGATTTCCATCTTCTCCCTTAACTTTAATTGTAATTGGGCAATAGAATCCGCCGTCTACAGTCCAGTTACTTACAGTAACATGGGCAGTATATCCAACTCTGACTGCAACCTCAGGAGTGCCGGAAAGCGCCATCTTCACCATATCTCCTTTGGTACCGGGGGCAACAACATTTTCGCCCGTACTCACAACTGATTTTGCTATAGTCCCAGCGACTCCGGCATCATCCGTTGCGTACTCTTTAGCAAAAGTTGCACCGTTGGCCGTTATCTGCACGCCGAACTTTGCAACCCTTGCGGTGTCAGAGCCAGTCGCGCTGGTGGTGTACTTAGCAAAAGTCCCGCCGACGAAGCAGCTCGTGATGAGCGTGAGGACAAGCAGAAGCAAGGCTGCCCTCATGAATCCTGTCTTTTTCATTGAAAGACCTCCTATGTATTTTTTCGCAAAAGTAAATTTATGTATATTCCCACATTATTGCCGTAACGCGGCGTAATGTGGTGAATAACCCGATTAAAACTCCGTGCCGTCTCTTTTAAGACGCTCCAGCTCTCTTTCAAGAGCGCGTGTGCGCTGAGCCGCCTTAGCAGCTTCGCGGCGGCGGGCAGAAGCGTCATACAGCACAAAGCAGAGCACAGGGACGGCGATGAACAGCGCCATGCCGACAGGCTTCTGTGCAAACAGCGCCACATCGCCCACGTGCGGGATACGCCCGGCATACTTGCCGACGAGGTTCGCGGCGGAAACGGGCTGTGTATCCTCCGCATTATTGGCGTCGCCCTTTGTGACGAATTTCAGCGTGCCGTTGTCCTCCGTCTCAATACGCACAATACGGTGCGTGACGACGATGCTCCCCTCTTTGAAAGCGATAATATCGCCCTCGCGCAGGTCTATCGCCCTGACGGGCTTGACAAATATAAGATCGCCGATCTCAATATGGTCGCTTGACGTACCGCTCATCGAGCCGGACTGCACCGCAAGCGGCGTTATCCCAAGGACGGACGGCGGAGTATCCGGCGTTATCGCGCCCTTTATTATAATAGTAAGGTTGCAGACAAGCAGCAGCGCGAATACAACGCACAGCACAAGCCCCACGACCTCCACCGCGGATATACCGCGGCGCGGCTCCTCCTCGGAACCTCTATGTTGTTTATATTTATCAGCCAAAGCGATACCTCCCAAAGAAAAAAACCGTTGAAAGCACATAGCAGGTATGGGGAAAAACCTTTGCGGCTACGCTCAGATACAAAAGTACGATATATATATATATATATAGTGTATATCATCATTTGTCCGGATTGTCAATAGTTTCCGCAAACATTTCCGAGTTTTTTTATCAAGCCGTCCTGCCGCGTGAGATAAGAATGTTCCGCGGTCGGAGAGCATAAAAAACACCCCTGAAAGTCTCAAGCTTTCAAGGGTGCAAATAAGCGTATGCTCAATCGGTATTTGCCGTTTCGGGAATTTCTTCTTTTCGCATAAACTTCTGGACGCCCCATATGCCTATGATAACGACCGCCATTGCGATAGCAGCCTTGACGGAAAACGGCTCGCCAAGAAAAACAACCCCCGCCGCAACGGACAGAACCGTCACGAGGCTGTTAAGGGATACTACGTTTGCCACAGGGGCATTCGCCACGGCGTAGTTGAACAGCGTATAGCCGATAATGGAGGCAAACAGCGAAACGTAAATAACCGCGAGAACAAACGGAAGGTTTTTCGCCGGGGCTATAAGCTTTCCAAGCTCACCGGCGTTTTCGATCACCGCGCCGGAGGTGAAGAAGACCGCGCCGACAAGGAGCGTGACCACAGTTCTCTCATATACGCCAAAGTTATCGTGCGCCGCCTTCTTATTAAGTATAGTATATATACCGGCGGAAAAAACGGCTATCAGCAGCCAGACGACGCCTCTGAACGATATATTCCCGCCTGCATCGGAGGTAAAAACGCTTATTGCGATAACGCCGCAAATGCTTATCACGCAGAATACCCATTGCAGGAGCGTGGGCTTTTCGTTGAAGAAAACCGCCGCAAGGACTGTTGTAAACAGCGGGATAATCGAAATAAATATGCCCGTGAACGACGAATTTGTATATTTCATGCCGTACTGCTCACCGATGAAATAAACCGCCGGTTCGCATATGGCCATTATGATAAGCGGAACTATCTTTTTTGTGTTAAGGCGCAAGCTCTTCCTGCCGAACAAAACAGGTAAAAGCATAAAAAGCGCCGCTGCGTCAAATCTGTACATCAAAAACACCATAGGCGTCGTAAAGCGCTGCGCAACGGTGGAAGCAAGGAGCGTGAAGCCCCATATGAAATAAACGCCTAATGCCGCCGCTATCGCCCTTGTATACTTGCCGGTTTTCATATCTCTGTTTCTCCATTCAAAAGCTGTCAGCAATTATATTCCATTTCCCTGCCGGCGGTCAAGAGCAAAACACGCATTTTCACGTCTGCACCCGTCCGGCGGTCTGGGCGTGCTTTGCAGATTTATTTACAGTAATTTAAGCATTTATTTGCCGACGATGCTATAATTACTTAGCTTGTCAAAGAAGCAAGCTTCTTTGACAAAAGGGCTGCACTGCGCTCTGCGCCTCGGTTATTCGCCGCAGAAGTGTTTTATCCGACGTACACGCCGCCGGATAAAACGATCAAAATTATTTTTTGCCTGCGGGCAAAAAACTCTGCGAGGCTCTTTTCGACAGTCTCAATTATTAAAAAATTTTTCTGAGGGTATATTATGTCAAAACCACGTACAGCGGTACTGCTTATAATTATTGCTCTGTTTTCTCTGAGCGCATGTTCGTCCAGTACGCACTCTGCGGCGAAATTTCTGCAAACCGCAATGTCCGATATGCAGGCTATCGCCGATGACGCCGAGGTCAACAAGCCGGACGAAACCGCTGTTCCGGCGCCTTCTGCCACGCCTGTTCCCTCTCCCTCTCCGACAGCCGCGCCGACTCCGTCTCCCGATCCGACACCGGAACCCACGCCGCCCCCTGAAATAGACAGCATTGCAGAGGTCGGTCAGAAGGCCGCATACCTTCGCTATTCTCCGATAAGCGCACTCAGCAACGATGAGCTTAGAAGCGATTTCGTAAAAATCGTCCGCAGTACCGTCATAGCAAAGTACGGGGTATACGATCTTTCTGCCGATCTTACGGATTCGGTCATTTTCGGAGAAAACGCCAACATCGGCTTCCTGCTCAGCTGCGTCGATGCAAGCGGTCTTACAGATGTGGGAACCTTTGATGTACTCCCCGACTGCTCGATGCAGTACAGCTGCCTTACAAATGTCAACGCGTTTCCCTCATGCTCGCTCGGGGAGCTTGCACTCTTCGGCGGTACGCTTGCCGCGCAGGCGGGCGATATAATATTCTGGTTTGACGAAAACGGAAATGCAAAAAATTATGCGATAGTCGTTTCCGCAGACGACGCGCATCTCGGTATCGTGCTCACACGCGCCACCGGCGAAAGCGCACTGTTTGAAACCTGCATATATAATGTCAGCCAACGTTTTATTTCAAGCGGAAGGCTTGTTCACCTTACATATCCGTGCATTGAGCAGACGGTATACTTTTTCTGCGTAAACGAGCTTGGCTACTCCCCTGCGGCAGCCTGCGGCGTTATGGCTAACATCTATAAGGAATCTTCATTCAGAAGCTATATCGAAAGCAGCGGAAGCTACGGGCTTTGCCAGTGGCTCGGAGAGAGAAAGCAGGAGCTGATAAGCTGGTGCAGAAGCAATTCCCTCGACTATACGACGGTCGAAGCACAGCTCAAATACCTCAAGCATGAGCTTACGCTTGAAAAATATTACGGGCTTGACGCGCTTATGCGCACATACGGCAGCAGCGCTCAGGACGCCTATGACGCGGCACGCGAATGGTGCTATAAATATGAGTCTCCTGCAAACGCCGGTGTTATCGGACGCGACAGAGGGCTGATCGCCCGGGATGAATTTTTCCCGATATACTCTCAATACTGACAGATTCGGTTCATCAATAAGCCGGAGCAGGAACATTCGTGAAGCCAGCATAAAAAGAGCGGGTATCTTACATGATACCCGCTCAGCTTGTCAAAAATGTCCTGCAAGGATTTTTTTGACAGTCTCATTTATGTTCAAATCACCTGAAAGATATAGAATTTGAGATAATCCGTTTCAGGGACGTTCCATAGAATGGGGTGATCCGGCGCCTGCTGACGCGCCTCTATCTGCTTCAGCTCCACCCCCGCATCCGCAGCCGCCGAACGGAGCATTTTTACAAAAAGCTCGTTAGGCATAAAATGGCTGCACGAGGCCGTGGCAAAATATCCGCCCCTCGGCAGAAGCTTAAGCGCCCTGTAATTTATCTCCTTATAGCCGCGCTGTGCGTTATCGACAGTCTTTCTCGATTTTGTAAACGCGGGAGGATCGAGTATAATAAAATCATACGGCTTTTTGCCGCTTCTCTCAAGTTCGGGAAGCAGTTCAAAAACGTCCGCCGCGATAAAATCCATCCGGTCGGCAAGGCCGTTTCTCGCCGCGTTTGCTCTTGCCATCTCAACGGCGCTTTCGGAAATGTCCACCGCTGTCACATGCTCTGCCCCGCCCATTGCGGCGTTGAGTGCAAAAGAGCCTGTATGTGTAAAGCAGTCAAGCACTCTTTTCCCCTGTGCAAGCCTTGCGACAGCAAGGCGGTTGTATTTCTGATCAAGGAAAAAGCCGGTTTTCTGCCCGTTTTCAACGTCAACAAGATATCTTATCCCGTTTTCGCATATTTCCGTCACAGCAGAATCCGGGTGCTCATCCCCGTACCAGCCGCGATACTGCTCCAGCCCTTCAAGAGCGCGTATCGCAGCGTCGTTCCGTTCAAAAATACCGCTGATATTCTGCCCGTCTCCGCGCAAAACTTCAAGCAGCAGCGGAAAAACTATATCCTTGATTTTTTCCATGCCTGCCGAAAGCGTCTGGACGGAAAGAATGTCTGAAAATCTGTCCGCCGTAAGCCCCGGAAAACCGTCCGCCTCGCCAAAGATCACACGGCAGCAGCCGACGTCCGCGCCCATGACGGTTTTTCTGTAATCCCATGCGTATTTTATTCTTCTTCTCCAGAAATCTGTGTCAAACCTGTCGTTGGCGTTTCTTGAAACAAGTCTTATCCTTATTTTGCTTTTTTTGCTTAAAAAACCTGTGCCGAGATACTTTCCCTTTTCGCTGACGGCGTCAACAAGGCAGCCGTTCTCCGCCTGCATATCTCCGGAAATGACCTCTGCCTCATATATCCACGGGTGTCCCTGCTCTACCCATCTTGTACCCTTTGCGCTTATAATATATTTCGGAAAATCCCTCTGTGTTTTCAAGCAGCTTACCTCTTAAATATTTTTGGATTATTTTATCACACTCTCCGGAATAAAGGAAGCAGTGTTTTTATTTTCAGACTGTCAAAAAACTATGTATTAAAGTCAGATAACAGAGCAGCGGTGGAGCTTGAGGGGGCAAGGCCCGCCTCAAATTGGATAAACCGCCGTCGAAAGCCTTGATATATCAAGGCTTTCGGCAACAGCCTTCTGAACTCTTTCAAAATGCTGTTGCCGAAAGCGCGGTCAAAAAAGTCCTTGCAGGGACTTTTTTGACAAGCTGGTTTTTATTTTGCCTGATTGCAATATTGAGCAATCTTATGTAAACCCAAAGGCGCGATAAAAGAAAAAACAGTTATTTTTTCAAAAATATTCACGGAATAGACAGTCGAGGCGGTGCAGATAATAGGAGCGAGGTGATAAAAATGAGTCCTAAAGAATTGCTCTATATTGAAGACGCACTCGGTCATACTCAGTTTCTCATGAATCAGTGCCGTGAGGCCGCCAACAGGCTTACTGACCCCGCATTACGCCAGCAGGCTCAGCAGCTTATAAACGGCAACCAGAAACTGTTCACGCAGTTTTACAATCTGATATAATGAGGTGACAGCATGAACGACAGAGAAATTATGGAAAATATTCTTCTCACCACGAAGGGTGTGTGCGACCTGTATATGCACGGCTCTATCGAATCGGCAACGCCTAAGGTACGTCAGGCATTTACCGGCGCGCTGAACGACAGCCTTGCCATGCAGAGCTGTGTCTACGAAAGAATGGCCAACAACGGTTGGTACACTCAGGAGCAGGCAGACACCCAGAAAATCAATCAGTTGAAGCAGAAATACTGCTGCAACTGCTGATTCTCAGACATTTTGCTTTTGTAAAACACTTATTTGTAAAGCAAAACGCCGCCATGGCGAAAACCGTATGCATACGGTTTTCGCCATGGTTTACATAACGTTTCCGTCCGGATAGTTTTTCCGTTTTTTTCAAAAATCTTGAAAAAGCACTTGCATTTTCAAATCATCTGTGCTATTATAATCAAGCGCTGATGAAGAGCGAATATCCGGGTGTAGCGCAGTTGGTAGCGCGCTTGAATGGGGTTCAAGAGGCCGCTAGTTCAAATCTAGTCACTCGGACTGAAAGTTTCCGAAATTTGACATTATGTCAGGTTTCGGAAATTTTTTATTCGTTTCTGTTTTGCTCGGTTTCTATCTATTACCAATGTACTGTCGTTGACGTTGAATTTCTTGGCAGTCTTATAATAATATGCGTACTGCATTTTTTCGCAACGCAGAACTCTATCGGGTCACAGTTGTATCTCTTCTGCCATTGGTAATCCCTCCGTTTACCGTCCGTCGACGTATTCCGTTTATTTCGTCGCTCCGTCGAGCGCATATCAAAAAGCGGATATCGCATTTCTGCAATAACCACTGAATGAACTTTTTAGGAAATAAGCTAATATCTATTCGCTATCACGCTTAAAGCGGCGAACACAAGCCGGATAAGCAGTCCTATCAAACAAATCACCTGCCATAGTGCGCCAAGATTGAAGTACGTGCCTAAATACAACAGCAAGATATATACATTATAGCACTTGACTTTGGCTTTTTAGGCTAAACTTTTCCGATGGAAATGTCATATTCATCCTCAAGCGCCTGTATCATAAATTTGACATTATGTCAGGTTTCGGAAATTTTTTATTTCAAAACGAGTATTAAAAGTCATAAAAAACTTGATACTTACGCGCAGTACATGTATAATATTATCTATAAGTCAAAAAAATCTTTTATGAAAGGAAGCGCAGAACGTAGGAATGACAAGCGAAGAGCTTAATGCACTGTTAGAATTGCTTGTTCAGCATCTTCAAAAGAAGGCGAAGCTTTTTCAGGAAATAGTTAAAACTACGGAACAGTTTTATTCTGAACAGCAGCAAAGGAGCGAAGGCATAGATCCCGTCGCCGAAAAAGAGTTTTGGGAATCTATGTCTAAGTTCAAAAAATCAGTGGAAGCCGGTCTTTATGACTGATATGATTCAAGCCGTGATCGCCTAAAGCGATCTGACTCTGACGCAATTATCCGCGCAGGCTCGGAACGCCAGGCGCAGGATCCTGCCTGAATACATTGTAAAGCTTCTGAAAACGGAAAAACAGCAGGGATTGCGCCCTGCTGTTTTTCCGCTGATGCAGTTTTATCTTTTCTTTCAGTCTCTAAAGTAAACGTTCGACGCCAGGTATACGGCAAGAATGAGCTGCACTTAACATTTATTATAGACCCATTTATTATAGGCTTGAAAACTCCCTGCTTTCGTAAATTGAAAGCAGGGAGCCGCTTTTTACATAGGAGATCATTTCCTATGCGTTTGGTTTTTCAGTTCGTGCGAACTTTTCGTTTTCAGAAAAGCTGCCCCGGAAGCTTCAGCTTTTCCTTCGGCGGAAACTGCCTGTCAAACTCCTCCGCCTCGGCTTCATCCACAAAATACCCCTGCGGCGTTGCATACTCACCCGTTATGCCGTCGAGATATCCCTTTATCAGCTCCTTGCCCAGAAAGAAGGACGCATCTTCTCCCTCCGGCAAGCCGTGATATCTTATGCCGAGATCCGACGCGTAAACAAAACCGCTTTTGCCGTAAAAGTCGATATTGCCCTCAAAGCATACCGCGCCGCAGCCCATTTCCGTTGCTTTTTCAAGCGAATAGTCCAGAAGAAGCTTGCCATAGCCTTTTCTCTTAAACTCCGGCGTTATACATATAGGCCCCATGGTCATAACGGGGACGTCTCTGCCGTCATCCGCTTTTATCACGGCGCGCATGAATACATTCTGACCGATAAGCCGGCCGTTTTCCTCCATGACAAAATCAAGTTCAGACACAAAGGCGCTGTCTTCGCGCAGGCGGTTAAGCACATAATGCTCCAGACAGCCAGGACGGTATACGTTCCAGAAGCTTTCTCTTACAAGGTTTTCCACTGCACGGTGGTCACTTTTCTTTTCTAAACGGATTTTAATGTTTTCTTTATTCATTTTGATCTCTCCATAATAATTCAAATAATTTCTGAATAATCTCATTAAAATGGAGGTTGTTGCGACTGTCGGCAAACCTCCGGGTTATGCCGCAATCTCCAGTGTACCGTACTTTGTCAAAAAATACTCTCCTATAAAATAATATTTAATCAGGCCTTACAGACCGGATTTATGAAATTATAAAGGGTTCCGGCGGATCAGTAATTCTCCTGTCTGACCTCAAAATAGGACTGCGGGTGACTGCACACGGGGCATACCTCGGGCGCTTCCGTCCCTACGACAATGTGACCGCAATTACGGCACTCCCAGACAGTGACGCCGCTCTTTTTGAACACTTCCATTGCCTCGACATTGTGCAGAAGCGCACGGTATCTTTCCTCATGCATTTTCTCGATCTCGGCAACGCCTCTGAACTGAGCCGCCAGTTCCGTAAAGCCTTCGTCCTCGGCGTCCTTGGCCATTCTCTGGTACATATCCGTCCACTCTGCATTTTCACCCTCCGCCGCGTGGAGAAGGTTTTCGGCGGTACCGCCAAGCTCGCCAAGGGCTTTGAACCAGAGCTTTGCGTGTTCCTTTTCGTTATCGGCAGTTTTCAGAAACAGCGCCGCGATCTGCTCATACCCGGCCTTCTTGGCGACGGAAGCAAAATAAGTGTACTTGTTTCTTGCCTGAGATTCGCCCGCAAAGGCTTCCCATAAATTTTTCTCGGTTTTGGTTCCGGCATACTTGTTTGCCATGTTATTTACCTCTTTCCTTTTATTTGATTATATTTTTTACGTATCAGCTGCTGTGAGCAGCGCCACACATTCGATGTGGCTTGTAAACGGGAACATATCCACCGGCTGCATACGGCGAACCTTATATCCGTTTGCCTCAAGAAACTCAAGATCACGCGCCTGGGTCTCAATATTGCAGGATATATACACTATCCTTTCCGGCGACGACTTTACAAGCGATGAGAGGAATTTCTCTTCGCTCCCCGCACGCGGAGGATCCATGAACACAACATCAGCCCGGACTTTATCCTCCGCCATCTGCTCCATATATTTTCCCGCATCCCCTGCCGTGAACCAGCAGTTTTTTATCTTGTTGAGACGGGCGTTGCTGATCGCGTCGGAAACCGCTTCTTTATTAAGCTCCACGCCGATCACCTGCTTTGCCTTTGACGCTGCTGTAATACCGATGGTGCCGATCCCGCAGTAGGCGTCAAGCGCAGTCTCATTTCCCGTAAGCGCGGCAAACTCTATCGCTTTGCCGTAAAGTATCTGCGTCTGAATCGGGTTTATCTGATAAAACGAGCCCGGCGAAATACGGAAACGGCTGCCGCACAGCTCATCTTCGATATATCCGCCGCCAAACAGCACTTTATTTCTCGTTCCGAGAACCACGGGACCGAAGCGGTCATTTATGTTTAGTATGATCGTCGTTATTTCCGGATGTATTTCAAGGAGCTTTCTGATAAACGGCTTCTGAAGCTTGAATATCGGCGAAACCGCCACAAGCACGACCATTACCTGCCCTGTTTCAAATCCTCTGCGCACAAGCATATGCCTGAGCCAGCCCTTACCGCTCCGCTCATCAAAGACCTGTATTTTAAAGTCCCTGAGCATATTGCGCACGGTCAGAATAATTCCGTCGGCCGTTTCATCGTTAATGAGGCATTTATCGACGTTAACGATTTTATGTGTTCCCGCTTTATATATGCCGGAAACCACCCTGCCTCTTTCTCCAAGACCGAATGCCGCATGGACCTTATTGCGGTAATGCAGCGGTTCGTCCATGCCGATGATATTCTCCACATGCCCGAACCTGCCGAGTGTTTCAATGGCAAGGCACTGCTTATGATACAGCTGCTCCTCATAGCTTCTTTTTTGAAGCTGACATCCGCCGCAGTTTTTATAATACGGGCAAGGTGCGTCTTTTTTCACGGTTGTCTCTGCCACAGCCTTCCTCCATGCCTACCCTGCAATCATTTTATTATTGTTCTGCCATTTGCCGTGTCTGTAATAAATCACAAGCGCTATATCAGTCACTACCCATGAGCTGAGATAGGCAAGGCAAAGCGCTTCAACCGTCTTGAAATAGGCAAACACCGTCGCCATATAAATAATACGGAAGAAGCAGATGCCAAGCCCTATAATGATGACCGGCTTGACAGCGTCCCCCGCGCCGCGGAGAACGGCGGAGATCACTTCGATAACCGTCCACGTGAAATAGAACGGCACAAAAAGTATAAGCATACGGTAGGTGGTGTCAACCACCGCAGCGTCGTCCGTGAGCACACCGAGAAGCGGTCTTGAAAGGGCGATGATAAGGGCGGAAACGGCAACGGTAATGCTTTCGGAAAGAATGAACCCTTGCTTTACGCAGAGCTTTACCCTGTCCATTTTCCCGGCCCCTATATTCTGCCCTATAAAAGTGGTAACGGCGGAACCCATGGCATTGCTGACCGCCCAATACAGACCGTCTATCTTGCTTGTCATTGCCCACGAGGCAACAACCACCGTCCCAAGCGTATTTACGCCTACCTGAATGACCATGTTGGACACCGAATACATAGACGCCTGAAGCCCCGCCGGTATGCCTATCTTCATCATGCTGCCGAAATGCCGCCCGCGCAGGCGGAAGTTGGCAAGAGAAAGCTTATATGGCGCATCCGTCCTTGCAAGCTTCACTGTCAGAAGGGTCATATTTATTATCTGCGCCAGCACCGTGGCTATCGCAACACCGGCGACACCCCAGCCGAACCAGAGGACAAACGCAAAGTCCATAATTATGTTGGAAACGCAGCCGACAAGCATAAAAATAAAGGGACTGTACGAATCTCCAACCGAGCGGAGAACGTTTGACTCCATATTCAGCACGAGAATAAACGGAACGCCGGTAAAGTAAATACGCAGATATGTAAGGGATGCCTGAACGGTATCATCCGGCGTTTTGAGAAGCTTCAGCATTTCCGGGGCGGCGATTATACCTGCCGCCGCAAGCAGCACGCCCGTCAGTGAGCATACGGCAATTGCGTTTCCGGAAGCCTTCTGAACATCTTCCTCCTTGCCGGCGCCGTATATCTGCGCAATAACGACCGCCGCGCCCGTCGTCAGAGCCACAAAAAAGCCGATGATCAGATTGATTATCTGCGCGGCGCTTCCTCCGACCGCAGCAAGCGCGACCGTACCTACATATTTGCCGACGACAAGCCCGTCAACAGCATTATAAAGCTGCTGAATACAGGTGCCCGCCGCTATCGGCAGGAAAAACACAAGGAGCTTTTTCCAGACCACGCCGGTGGTCAGCTCTCTAACGTTGTTATTCATTATTCTTCAAACCACCTCAAGGCCAACTGCGGAACGGCGGAAGCAAGCTTCGGGATGTCCCACCCCGCCGTATTGAATGTAATATCAAAGCTTGAGCCGTCCCCCCATGCCTTTCCCGTAAGTATTTCTCTGGTCTGGGAACGTCCCTTATCTATCCTCAAAATATTTCTCCTGATCTCGCGTTCGGAAAGCCTATCCCCTTCGCTTTTCTTTTCCTCAAAGCGCATGCATCTTGCTATCCTGCTGTCCATATCGGCGCAGGCAAAGATCCTCAGGGGTTTGTAATCGCTCAGAATAATATCCGCATCCCTGCCGACGATTATGCAGTCGTTGCCGGAAGCGGCGATATCCTCGATTATTTTCCGCTGCTTCAAAAGCAGCGCCGTTTTCATGCCGGAGGTATACTGTCTCTGCGAAAAGCTGCTTCTGAAGGTTATCGGCAGAGTGTTCCATTCATGATTAGTCAGCACATGGTTGATATACTCCTTGTCGAGTCCTTCGTCGCTCGAAAGCTTTTCAATGATCTCCCTGTCGTAATAGTCCCAACCGAGGACGTCCGCCATTCGTTTGCCAAGTTCTCTGCCGCCGCTGCCGAATTGTCTGCTTATTGTTATTATTCGCATATCTTCGCCTCACCAACGTATTTTGCGATATTATAACACAAGATAATGAAATGTGAAGTACCTTTCCGGATTATTCCTGATATTCCATAGGCGAAAATTTCATTCCGTCCGCCGTCTGCTCGTTATCCGGCGTCTTGAATCTCAGACGCTCATACTCTCCGTTTCGTACTTTTCAATTCTTTCCTATAATGCATCAATATTTATTCGATGCACGGCACCGCAATGCCGCCGTATTTTTTGTCCGTCTTTCGGGCATACAGCGCATTATAGCCAACTAACGATAATTAGTCAACAGGAAAATATAAAAATCCGATATACCCCGTTTAAGGATAGGATTTTAAAAAATGTTGGGGCAGTCATCCGGACGGGATAAACTACACCCAACATTTTCTTAAAAATTGAAAAAAAGAAAAGCTCTGTTATAGTCAGGTAGAGCATTTTGTGAGTAGAATTGCATAACTCTTAGTAAAGTTGATGTTTAGTTATTATCAGCTACCCATGAGAAGTTCGAAAGCAAGCTCAACATCATCGGAATCAATCTGCCAATACATATCTATTATATCATCGTCGTATATTGTTTCCACAAACTCTGTCGTTTTTGACCACGAGTAGTCATCCAAAAGCATGTAATCCGCTTCAACTCCAGCAAGATATACTATACATATAGCCTCGTTCTCTCCCTGAAGAATCAGCGCCAGTATATTATCCTTCTGGCAAATATACCCTTTGTCTGCTAAGCCTTGAACAAATCTGTCTTTTAACGAACTATCATAATCGCCCAAATCAAGAAGTATAGAAATTGCAAAGATAGCTCTCATAGCTCCGATTTCTGTCCATCCAACACTTGGTTCATCAAATTCATCCGAAAGAGCATCGGTCTTTGCTGCATCAAATTCAATCCTGTCTCCCCTGTCTCCAAACAGGTCTTCTTTATTTTCGCGTGAATAGTCAGAAAAATTTCCGCCATAAGTTCCGCTTGCAGCAAAAGCCGGAACTGCAAAATGAAAAATTAGTAAAGCGCTAAGCAAAAATGATATTACTTTTCTCATAACATAAACTCCTGTTTGTTTTTCTAAAATGTGTCTCTATCTTAAAGAACAACAACTTTTGCTTCGGGTGAAAGACGTATATTAACGAGTCAGCAAATAACAGCCCAAATAACCACCCCTCTATCATTAGTATATGCTTTTAGCTAACATAATATATCCTAACAGAACCTATCATAAAAGTCAACAGATATGTATGCTTTAAGCTAATAAAACTTATACTAATCGCAGCCATTGGAGGTTGAAATGGATAGGACAGGATTAGGAAGCAGAATTAAATCTGCAAGAAGGGACAAGGGACTAACAGGCGAAAAGCTTTCAGAGTTATGTAATATCAATGCCACATATCTCCGGCAAATTGAAGGCGGCACAAAAACTCCAAGCCTTCCTATGTTTGTTGAACTTTGCAGGCAGCTTAACGTCTCCCCAAGTTATCTGCTGGCGGACTCTCTTGATAACGCTGCCGCAAACGGTGCAGAACAGATATTTGATCTTCTGAAAAACGCTACACCAAGTCAGGGAGAATTGATATACAAAATGATTCAAAGTGCTATGTCCGCTATCAACGACAAATAACGTTACGCAGATGAAAAAAGCTCCCAGTTCTTTCACAAACTGAGAGCTTTTCATCGGTTTTTGGGTTAACTTCTTACTTCATTGCCTCTGCGGTTGCGACGGCAACTGCGACAGTCGCGCCGACCATGGGGTTGTTGCCCATGCCGAGGAAGCCCATCATCTCAACGTGCGCGGGCACGGAGGAGGAGCCTGCAAACTGAGCGTCGGAGTGCATACGGCCCATGGTATCGGTCATACCGTAGGAAGCGGGGCCTGCCGCCATATTGTCGGGATGCAGGGTTCTGCCGGTGCCGCCGCCGGAAGCAACAGAGAAGTACTTCTTGCCCTGCTCGACACATTCCTTCTTATAGGTACCCGCAACGGGATGCTGGAAGCGGGTGGGATTGGTGGAGTTGCCGGTGATGGAAACGTCAACGCCCTCAAAGTGCATGACGGCAACGCCCTCGCGGACATCGTCACAGCCGTAGCAGCGGACGTTCTTGCGCTCGCCGTCGGAGTAAGCGATCTCGCGGACGACCTTCAGCTCGCCGGTGTAGTAGTCAAACTGAGTCTGGACATAGGTGAAGCCGTTGATACGGGATATGATCTGAGCTGCATCCTTGCCGAGACCGTTGAGGATAACGCGCAGAGGAGCTTTACGCGCCTTGTTCGCGTTCTTGACGATACCGATAGCGCCTTCCGCAGCGGCAAAGGATTCATGACCGGCGAGGAAAGCGAAGCACTTAGTCTCATCGCTGAGAAGCATTGCGCCGAGATTGCCGTGGCCGAGACCGACCTTACGATCTTCTGCGACACTGCCGTCAAGGCAGAAGCTCTGGAGGCCGATGCCGATGCACTTTGCAGCCTCTGCCGCAGTCTTTACGCCGGACTTGATAGCGATAGCCGCGCCGACACAGTATGCCCAGCGGACGTTTTCAAAGCATATAGGCTGAATTCCCGCCGCGATCTCATAGGGATCAAAGCCCTTTGACTTGCAGAGCTCTCTGCATTCCTCAACGGAAGCAATACCGTACTGAGCGAGGACGGCATTTATTTTGTCGATTCTTCTTTCGTAATTCTCAAAAAGTGCCATTAATCTGTCCTCCTTCTCTTATTCCTGACGGGGGTCTATGTACTTTGCAGCGGTATCCCACTGACCGTAATGACCCTTTGCCTTCTCAAGCGCCTCATTGGCGTCTATGCCCTTCTTGATAAAGTCCATCATCTTGCCGATGCTTACAAACTCATAACCGACGATCTCATCGTCCTTATTGAGAGCGATGCGGGTGACGTAGCCCTCGGTGAGTTCCAGATAGCGGGGTCCCTTTTCCTTGGTAGCGAACATTGTGCCGACCTGAGAACGCAGACCCTTGCCGAGGTCTTCCAAAGAAGCGCCGATTGCCAGACCGTCTTCGGAGAAAGCGGACTGAGAACGGCCGTAAACGATTTGCAGGAACAGCTCACGCATTGCGGTGTTGATCGCGTCGCACACGAGGTCGGTATTCAGAGCTTCAAGAATCGTCTTGCCGATAAGTATCTCGGATGCCATTGCGGCGGAATGGGTCATGCCGGAGCAGCCGATCGTCTCAACAAGAGCTTCCTCGATGACGCCGTTCTTGATGTTGAGAGTGAGCTTGCACGCGCCCTGCTGAGGTGCGCACCAGCCGATGCCGTGGGTAAAGCCGGAAATGTCGGAAATCTGCTTTGCCTGAACCCATTTGCCCTCTTCGGGAATGGGGGCGGGACCATGATATGCTCCCTTAGCGACAGGACACATATTGTTTACTTCGCTGGTATAGATCATAGTGATCTCCCTTCTTTTCAGCCGACCGTATAGCCTAAGTTCTGCGGCCGGCCGTATTTAATAATTTTTTCCGCTTTTTTGTGCGGGACTTATTCTGTTATAAGGCACTCGCCGGTCATCTCCGCAGGCTGATCAAGCCCCATCACTTTGAGGATGGTGGGAGCGATATCGGCAAGTCTGCCGTTTCTGAGCTTTATTCCCTTCTTGCAGACTGTGAACGGCACGGGGTTTGTCGTATGGGCGGTATTGACCTTTCCCGTTTCGTCAAACATGCAGTCGGCATTGCCGTGGTCGGCCGTGACAAAGAGCGTGGAATCGGAATGCTTCTCCATCTCCGCCATTATGCGCCCGATGCATGTGTCAACCGTCTCGACCGCCTCGACTGCGGCGGCCATAACGCCGGTGTGACCGACCATGTCGCAGTTTGCAAAGTTGCAGACAATAAGGTCATATTTATCGGAAGCGATAGCCTCGACCAGCTTGTCGCAAACTTTGAAGGCACTCATAGCCGGAACAAGGTCATAGGTGGGAAATTCCTTGGGAGACGGGACAAGGCAGCGATCCTCGCCCTCGCTCTGCTTCTCGACGCCGCCGTTGAAGAAAAACGTGACATGCGCATACTTTTCAGTCTCGGCAACGCGGAACTGCTTGAGTCCCTTTTCACTGACATACTCGCCAAGGGTGTTCTCAATAACCTCAGGCGGATACGCAATAGGAAGGGGCAGTGTCTCATCATACTGCGCAGTGCAGACAAAGGAAAGCGGATACACGGTCTTTTTGCGCTTGAAGCCGTCAAAGTCCTCAAGATTGAGCGCCCATGTCATCTCTCTTGCGCGATCCGGACGGAAGTTCATGAAGATAACGCTGTCGCCCTTGTCGATAACGCCGTCAGGGCACACGACAACAGGCTCCACAAACTCATCAGTCTTGTCGGCGGCATAGCTTGCCTCGACGGCGGCGACGGCGTCGGTATTCATAACACCCTCACCGCAGACTATCGCGTTATAGCCCTTTTCGACACGATCCCAGCGCTTGTCTCTGTCCATGCCCCAGAAGCGTCCCTGCAATGTTGCTATCTTCGCATTGCCAAGCTCATCGCACTTATCCTGAAGCTGCTTTACAAAGCCCGCGCCGCTCTTTGGGGCGACGTCGCGCCCGTCAAGGAAGCAGTGTACGTACACCTTTTCGACGCCGCGCTGCTTTGCCATATCGAGAATGCCGAAAATATGATCAAGATGGCTGTGAACGCCGCCGGTGGAAAGCAGTCCCATGATATGGAGCTTTTTGCCGGAGGCCTTGGCGTCTTCCATGGCCTTTATATATGCCTTGTTTTCAAAAAACCTGCCGTTTTTGATTTCCTGACTCATCTTGGGCAGGATCTGGAAAACCACGCGTCCTGCGCCGATATTGGTATGACCTACCTCGGAATTGCCCATCTGTCCCTCCGGCAAACCGACGTCAAGTCCGGACGCCTGAAGCTGAGAGGTGGGATAGGATGCAAAAAGGCGGTCAAGATTCGGGGTTCTGGCCTGGGCGATCGCGTTTCCGGCAGTGGGCTTTGCGATGCCGAAGCCATCCATAATTACAAGAACAGCTTTTTTACTCATTTTGTTCTCCATTATTTACTTACACCTTTTCGATTGCAAAACAGTTCACCCGATTTATATCCGTGTGTTTTTCCCGATTAACTCGGGGAAAACACACGCAGTCAGATGAAATTTTCTGTCTCTTATCGAATATCAGTTCTGTGCGGTCGCCGCAACGATAGCTGCAAAGTCAACCGGCTTGAGAGAAGCGCCGCCGATAAGGCCGCCGTCAATGTCAGGCTGGCTGAGAAGCTCAGCCGCGTTCTTCGCGTTCATGCTGCCGCCGTAGAGAATGGAAACGGCGCGTGCAGGACGCGCACCGTAGATCTTGCGGATAACGGCGCGGATGCCCTCGCAGACTTCCTGTGCCTGCTCTGCGGTCGCGGTCTTGCCGGTTCCGATGGCCCAGATGGGCTCATACGCGATGACGCAGCGGCGGAGTGTAGTCGCGTCAATACCGCTGAGGGCGGCCTTGACCTGGTAGGAAACATATTCCATAGTGAGATCCATCTCACGCTGCTCAAGGCTCTCGCCTACGCAGATAATGGGGCAGATGCCCTTTTCAAGCAGAGCCTTTGCTTTGATGTTGACCTGCTGATCGGTCTCGGCGTGATACTGACGGCGCTCGGAGTGACCGACGATGCAGTATTTTGCGGCGATGTCGGCAAGCATGGCTGCGGATATCTCGCCGGTGTATGCGCCCTTTTCAAAGGTGCTTACATCCTGACCGCCGGCCGCTACCTTACATTCCTTACCGGTCTTGACCATGTTCTGGATCATGACGGCAGGGGTGCAGAGGACGATCTCGCACTGCTTGTTTTTGGGAAGATTTGCTTTGAGTTCTTCAATAAAAGGCTTGATGGCGGAATTGGTCATGTTCATTTTCCAATTGCCGGCGATTATTGTTTTACGATACTTTCTGTTCATTTTGTATCTCCGTTTTATAATTAAAATTTATTGTTGTTTTATTTATCGAGGAGGCAAGCCACGCCGGGGAGTTCCTTGCCTTCAAGGAATTCAAGGCTTGCGCCGCCGCCGGTGGAAATATGAGTGATCTTATCCGCAAAGCCGAGCTTTTCGACCGCCGCCGCGCTGTCGCCGCCGCCTACGATCGTGATCGCGCCGGACTCGGCAAGCGCCTTTGCCATTGCCTTGGTGCCGCCCGCGAACTTGTCAAACTCAAACACGCCCATAGGTCCGTTCCAGACGATGGTCTTTGCGTTCTTGACTGCGTCGGAGAACAGCTCCACGGTCTTGGGACCGATGTCCATGCCCATCAGGTTTGCGGGAATGTCGCCTTCGCAGAGAACGGGCTCCGCGTCTGCGGAAAACTCCGCCGCGCAGTAATTGTCAACCGGCAGGAGGAGCTTGACGCCCTTGGCTTCCGCCTTGGCGATCATTTCCTTTGCATAGTCGATACGGTCAGCCTCAAGCAGAGACATACCTATCTCATAGCCCTGCGCCTTCTTGAAGGTATATGCCATACCGCCGCCGATGATGATGGTATCGGCCTTTTCAAGGAGATTGTTTATAACGTTGATCTTATCGGAGACCTTTGCACCGCCCAGAACGGCAACGAAGGGACGCGCAGGATTGTCAAGCGCCTTGCCCATAATGGACAGCTCCTTGTCAACAAGAAGTCCGGAGTAGGCGTCAAGATAGTCCGCCACACCGGCTGTGGAAGCATGCGCTCTGTGTACGGTGCCGAACGCGTCAGAGACGAACAGGTCTGCCATGTCGGCAAGCTTTTTGGCAAACGCGGGGTCGTTCTTCGTCTCACCCTTGTCAAAACGCAGGTTCTCAAGAAGCAGGATCTGACCGGGCTTGAGTGCGGCGGCTTTTGCCTTTGCGTCCTCGCCTACGGTATCGGAAGCAAAGATAACCTCCTGACCGAGAAGCTCTGACAGGCGCTTTGCAACGGGAGCAAGAGTCAGCTTTTTAAGAGACTTTTTCCATGCTTCTTCGGTAAGAGTTGCAGGGTCCTTGCCCTTTTCGGTCTGCTTTTTTACAAAAGACTCATAGGTGGCGTTGGGCTTGCCGAGATGGGAGCAGGCAATAACAGCAGCTCCGTTATCGAGAAGATACTTGATGGTGGGCAGGGCCGCGCGGATACGCTTGTCGCTGGTGATTTCGCCCGTGGTCTTATCCTGAGGAACGTTGAAGTCACAGCGGAGAAGGACTTTCTTGCCCTTCACGTCTGCATCGCAAACGGTTTTCTTATTGTAGTTCATAAGTGCCTCCTACAAAAAAATATACATATTATAAATATAGACAAAACGGCACGCGCCGTGGGGAAACATGGTCAGACAGCGCCCGCGCTCATCGAGCCTGTTTCAAGCAGCCCCGGAAATCCCTGCTGCCGCAGCGCCTCATACGCAAGTATGGCAACCGAATTTGAAAGGTTGAGGCTTCGAGCCTCGCTTATCATCGGAATACGTATGCATCTGTCACAGTACTTTTCACGCAGCCATGCGGGAAGGCCGGCAGTTTCCTTACCGAACATCAGCGTCGTATCCCCGGTCATATCGACCTCATGATAAGCCCTCGGGGCTTTGGTCGTTGCGAGATAGATATTGGCGTCCCCGTGTTTCTCAAAAAATTCGTCAAGATTTTCATACACCGAAATATTCACAAGGTACCAATAATCAAGCCCGCATCGCTTTACGGCCTTATCCGAAATATCAAAACCAAGCGGCTTGATAAGGTGCAGCGCAGCGCCCGTTGCGGCGCAGGTTCTTGCAATGGCGCCCGTATTATGGGGTATCTCCGGTTCAACAAGGACAATATCAAGCATCGCTTCTCCGAAAACAGCAAATTTCTGTTGCTTTTATCACATCTTCCTGATGTCGTGTCTATTTTATCACAAATTTTCGGAAAATCATGTACTTTTTTTCGTTTTTTACGTTTTCTTGCATATTAGACAAATCAGCGGTATAATCAGCTCATCAGATTCCCTTTTTTTGTTATTTTTGTATATTTGCTATTTTGCTGTGAGGTGTCATGGAAATGGAGTATTTTTGCAGCGACTGTCCGAGGCGCTGCGGCGCTTTGAGAGGGAGCGTCAGCGGCGGCGGGATATGCGCAAGTCCCTGTCTTCCGGTGATCGCAAGAGCCGCCCCGCACTTCGGCGAGGAGCCGTGCATAAGCGGGCTGAAAGGATCAGGTACAATATTTTTTTCCGGCTGCAATCTAAGGTGCGTTTTCTGCCAGAACCGTGAGATCAGCCGTCCCGCCTCAACAGGCGAGACCGTCTCCGTCCGGAGGCTGCGCGATATCATGCTGCGTCTCAGGGACGAGGGCGTACACAACATCAATCTCGTAACTCCCACGCACTTTTCCCGTGCGATAGCGGAGGCGCTGGACGGGCTTGAGCTTGGGATACCGGTCGTATGGAATTCCTCCGGTTATGAGTCGGTCGAAACTCTCAGGATGCTCGACGGGCTTGTGCAGGTCTATATGCCCGATTTCAAATATGCCGATGCCGCGCTTTCAAGGAAATACTCCGCTGCGCCCGATTATCCGGAAATCGCTCTTGCCGCGATCCGCGAAATGTACCGTCAGCGCGGCAAGTATAAGCTGGACGGCGGCGGTATGCTCGTCTCCGGCGTTCTGGTGCGCCATCTTATCCTGCCGGAGCAGGAGCTTGATTCCATGAATGTAATTGACCTCATATCCGACAACTTCCCCGCCGGAAGCATACTTTTTTCCCTGATGAGCCAGTATACTCCCATGCCCGGACTTGAACGCTTTCCGGAGCTTCAGCGGCGTGTTGACCCCGTTTCCGCCCGCCACCTGTACAAATATATGCTCAGCTGCGGTCTAACGGAGGGCTATTGGCAGGATGAAAGCTCCGCGACCGATGAAATGATCCCTGATTTCGACTATACGGGAGTAAAATAGCGGCCTGTTCCGAAAAAAAGCACCTGCAAGGGCGTCGATTCCGCCTTTGCAGGTGCTTATGTTTGTTAAGAGGGCTTTGAATCGTCACAATTCCAAGCCTTTTATGATTTTCAACGTATTCAATTTTACGCTCAATGCCTGAAAACTCTGCGTCCGCTCTGCCGCAGACCTTTTAACAGTAAGCGTAAACCTTTTGTGCGTTTATTCTATACGAAACATTTCCGCCCCAAAGACCGGTAACTCTATAATCCACACATCCGGCTCTGCCGAGCTTTGTTTTGATGTAAAATGTCGCACTCCCCTGCGGGGATATCAGAAAAGAACTTCCGACCCAGCCGCCGTCCCATGACGCTCCCGGACCTCTTATGACCTTGCAGCCCGAAATTCCGGTAATTGTCACTCTGATTAATTCGTCAGATGTCGTATTTTTTATAGTTACGGTTGATGTTTTTGTGAAAAGCCTGTCGCCGGTGGTAATTATCCAGCCGTTTTTTGTCCTGTAACCTGCTGCCAGCGCGCTCGGCATCAGAGATGCAACGATTACAAGCACAAAAACAAGGGATAATACACGTATAATTCTTTTTTTCATGCCTTACTCTCCTTCTCTATTTTACCTCTGCATTATATCCCAATTCGGGATATTAGTAATATACCATTTTGGTATTCTCTTGTCAAGAGGTGATTTTTATAAAAACGCGTTTAAAGGAGCTGCGTGAAAGCCGTAAATTCACACAGCAGAAAGTTGCTCTTGACCTGAACACAAATCAGAACACCATAAGCAGATACGAAAACGGCGAACGGGAGGCCGGATACGATCTTCTTGTCAAATTTGCCGACTACTATAACGTATCCATTGATTATATTCTTTATCGAACCGATAATCCCAAGTCAAGCCTGTAGTTTTTTGTTTTTTGAGAAACATTTCATTGACACTTAATTTAAAATGCGCGATAATAACCATATGCTTGGTCAAGAAGAGACTGCCCCTGCCGATCAAGAGTATATGCAGAAAACAGAAAGGAAGTCTATTATGACATACCAGGAAGTACTGGCAGCAGCAAGGGATTGCGTCGGTCCCTACTGCAAAGCCTGTCCCGTGTGCAACGGACGCGCCTGCGCAAATACAATGCCCGGTCCCGGATGTAAGTTTCCCGGCAACGTCGCCGCACGCAATTATGACAAATGGCAGGAGATCTGTGTCAACATGGACACGCTCTGCCCCAATTTTGCCGACCCCGACGTATCCTTTGAAATGTTCGGTCATAAATTCTCCGCGCCGGTCTTTGCCGCTCCCCTCGGTGCGCTTGATATGCACTATGGGGATAAATACGTCGATCAGGACTACAATGCGCTTCTTATGAAAGCGGCATATGATTACGGTGTTCTGGCGCTCACCGGCGACGGCGTTAACCCGGATATCATGAAATCCGCCGTGCGCGACGCGAGGGAGATCGGCGGGATGAGCATACCTACGATAAAGCCGTGGAACAAGGAAGCGGTTTTTGAAAAGCTGGATATCCTCAACGATGCCGGAAGCTTTGCCGCCGCGATGGACGTTGACGGCGCAGGTCTCCCCTTCCTCAAAAAAATGAATCCCAACGCCGGCAGCAAGACAGTCGATGAGATGAAGGAAATAATCGGCTACGCAAAAATGCCTTTCATCATCAAAGGCATCATGACGCCCGCCGGTGCGCTGAAAGCCGTTGAAGCGGGCGCAGACGCGATAGTCGTCTCCAACCACGGCGGCAGAGTTCAGGGAGGCGTTCCGTCCACGTGTGAGGTTCTCCCCTCGATCGCTGCGGCTGTAAAGGGCAAGACCGTAATAATCGTTGACGGCGGGATCCGTTCCGGCGTTGACGTATTCCGCGCCATCGCGCTCGGTGCAGACGCCGTTCTCATAGGCCGCCCCATTCTGACCGCTGTTTACGGCGGCGGTGCGGAGGGCTTCAGAGTCTACATGGATAAGATCGTGGGTGAGCTTAAATCAACCATGACCATGTGCGGCGCCGCAAGTCTCAGGGAGATAACCTCAGAGAAGGTCTGGAAAGAATAAAATACCTGTTTTTTAATGATTTCGGCATCCGCTTGACGGCGCTCGTGCAATCAGACGGGTGCCGTTTTTATGGGTAATTTAATTAGGAGAAAGAAAAAATGAAAAAAGGCAACGTAAAAGCACTGCTTCCTATCGGCGTATTCCTTGTCCTGTATCTCGGTCTCGGTATTCTTTTTGAGTACATACTCGGCAAGGAAATGGGGTTTTATAACATTCCCATCGTCGCCGTTTTCCTCGCGGCGATACTTGTCGCCGTACTCCAGAACAAATCCCTCGGCTTTGACGAAAAAATGACCGTGATGGGACACGGCGTCGGTGATAAGAACATTATTATAATGGTTCTTATTTTCTTTACTGCCGGTATGTTTTCCAGCATAGTCGGCAGAAGCGGTGCGCAGAGTGTCGCGTACTTCCTTCTGAGCATCGTTCCGGCGAAGTTTGCTGTTGCAATGATCTTTGTGATAGCCTGCTTTGTGTCCACCGCAATGGGTACCTCCGTCGGCACGATCACGCTTATCACGCCTATTGCCGTCGAGATCGCTGTCGCCTCCGGCTATAACCCGGCACTCTGCATCGGCACGGTAATGGGCGGGTCAATGTTCGGCGACAACCTCTCCTTTATCTCCGATACGACAATAGCCGCGTGCAACGGTCAGGGCTGCCAGATGAAGGATAAGTTCCGCGAAAACTTCTGGATCGCGCTTCCCGCCGCTATCGCAACGCTGGTCATCGTCTTTTTGATGACCGCCGGTCATAACGCCGAGCTTGCCTTGGGCGAATACAACCTTGTCCAGATCATTCCGTACATATTGGTTCTTATCGGCGGCATTATCGGAATAAACGTGTTTGTTGTCCTGCTCATAGGCATCGTTTCCGGCAGTGCAATAATGCTTGCAACCGGCGCGGCAGACGGCTTTTTCGGGCTTCTTGGCAGTATGGGAAGCGGCATATCCGGTATGTATGAAACCGCGACCGTTGCAATACTTGTCGCGGCGCTGTGTGCGCTTATCCGCGAATACGGCGGCTTTGACGCGCTGCTTTATGGAATCAAAAGAGTGTTCAAGGGCAAAAAAGGCGGGCAGCTCGGCATGGGCGTACTCGTCGGGCTTATGGATATTGCGACCGCAAACAACACGGTGGCAATAGTCATAGCAAATCCGATTGCAAAGGAAATGGCGGATGAGTACGGAGTGAGCGCAAAAAAGACCGCTTCACTGCTTGACACGTTCTCCTGCGTCTTTCAGGGAATCATACCCTACGGCGCACAGATGCTCGTTGCGATCTCACAGGCGAAGGCTCTTGACTGCACCGTATCCGCCTTTGATATAATTCCTTTCCTTATTTATCCATTCCTGCTTCTTGTCAGCTCCCTCGTATTCATTTTCCTTATTCCCGAAAAGAAGAGCTGATAACTTTTACAGTACAATTTCAAAAATATTCGGCTAAACTATTCAAAGGTGCAATTCAATGGAAAATCGTGAAAAACTCGGAAGCCGGCTTGGCTTCATAATGCTTTCGGCCGGTTGTGCGATAGGCTGCGGAAACGTATGGAAATTCCCGTGGATGACAGGTCAGTACGGCGGGGGCAGTTTTGTCCTCATATATATCCTGTGCCTGATCGTACTCGGCCTGCCCGTAATGACAATGGAGTTTGCCGTAGGCCGCGCCGCGCAGACAAGTCCCCTGTTCATGTACAAAAAGCTCCAGAAGCCCGGGCAAAAGTGGGGTGTTATCGGATATACCTGTCTGCTTGGCTGTTTTGCACTCATGGCTTTCTACACCGTTGTCGCAGGATGGATCCTATGCTATTTTGTTCAGTTTCTTACCGGGAGAATATCAGACCTCGGCTTCGTCCCCATGATAACAAATCCCGCACTCAACGTCGGATATCTTGCCGTTGTTGTTGTCATCGCGTTTGCGGTTCTCAGCTTCAATCTTCAGGGCGGGCTTGAGCGCGTCACCAAATATATGATGTCGGCTCTTTTCGTTCTGATGCTTGTTCTGACGATACACAGCTTTACTCTCTCCGGCATGGCTGAGGGCATACGTTTTTATCTTGTTCCCGATTTTTCAAAAATCAACGGCTCGGTGATCGTCGGCGCAATGAATCAGGCGTTCTTCACCCTCTCCCTCGGTACCGGCGCAATGGCCATTTTCGGAAGCTATATAGGCAAGGAGCGTTCCTTGCTTGGCGAGTCCGTCACCGTCATATGCCTCGACACCTTTGTCGCTATCGTCGCCGGACTTATCATGTTCCCCGCCTGCTTCACCTACGGCGTTGAGGTCAACTCCGGTCCCAGCCTTCTGTTCGACACAATGGCTTCCGTTTTCACAAACATGAACGGCGGACGCTGGTGGGGCGCTCTCTTCTTCCTGTTCATGGTCTTCGCGGCAATGTCAACCGTCCTTGCCGTGTGTGAAAACATCCTTGCCATGATACGCGAGATCACCGGCTGGAAGCGCACCAAAGCCTCGGTTATCTGCGGACTTGCTGTTTTTGCTGCTGCGCTCACCACTGCGCTCGGTTACAGCGTGTTTACATTCCAGCCGTTCGCTGAAGGCTCCGCTTGGCTCGATTTCTGGGATTTCATCGTTTCCACAAACGTTCTGCCTCTCGGCTCGCTTGCTCTTGCGCTGTTCTGCTGCAACAAATTCGGCTGGGGCTGGGACAGCTTTGTGGCCGAGGCGAACTCCGGAAGCGGTCTGAAGGTCAAGCCATGGATGAAGCCGCTCATGCAGTACTTTGTACCCATCGCGGTAGCTCTTATCTACGTCTACGGTCTTATAACATTCAATTGGTAAATCACAAAACGGCAAAACCGCTAATTTCAGGCGGTTTTGCCGTTTTATATTTTATTTTCTGCGAAGGGTTCTGAGGTATGCTTTCTGCTCCGGCGTGATGCGATAGCTCTCGCAGGCTTTTTGTATCGTCTTGTTATGCGTCCATGGCGGCAGGAGGCCGCGTTCTATATACGGGATGGTACTGTCCCACTGCTTGGCAAGCGCCGTTGCGTAGTACCATGCCGCCATCATGCGCACATAATACTCCTTGCTTGTCACCGCGGCAGGCAGGGCAAGATATTCCTCTTTGAAGGCCTTGTCCAGATAGTGCGTCATAAGCATATTTATCCCGAAGCGGCATGTATACACCATATCCGAAGCTATCCAGCGCTTGACATGCGGCAGAAGCTCCTCCCTGTGTCCGGCAAAAACCTTTGGACGCAGAGTATCGCACACCGCCCAATTGTCCACATACGGCAGGAATCGTTCGACCTTTTCAAGACATTCCCCGTAATCCTTCCACTTTTCAAGTATAACCGAGTGGAGCATATTTTCATCATAAAACTCATGCGGGAGCGCCTCCATAAACTCTGCGCGCTCCTTCTCCGAAAGCGACGCGGCAAGGATACGCAGCTGCGGTGTGCGAACGCCGATGAATTTGTCACAATCTACATTAGGCGTGAGCTTTGCCTGAAACTCCGCATTTTTTCTGTCGGCAAGCGCGGACAGCCGCTTCTGAATCTCCGTCATTTGCACATCCCCTTTTCGGAAATATAGCGATAGCTCTTCCGTGCAATGCCAAGCTCTTCATTTGCTGGAATAACGACGGCTTTGACGGGAGAATCCGCCCTTGTTATCACGCCCTTTTCAACTTTGCTGTTCCTGCTCTCATCAATAACAACGCCCATATGGGACACGGCGCTGCACACTCTGCTTCGTATCTCTGCGGAGTGCTCCCCTATCCCGCCTGTGAAGACAAGCTGATCAAGTCCGCCAAGTTCCGCATAAAACATCCCGATAAAGCGCACTATTGAACACACAAATGCGTCCACCGCAAGCTTTGCTCTGGCGTTTCCGCTGTCCGCCGCCTGCATAACGAGCCTGAGATCGTTGCTGACGCCGGAAATCCCCAAAAGTCCGCCGTTTTTGCTCAGCCCGTCCAGCACCTCATCAATGCTCATCCCCTCATTGAGCAGAAAGGGAATGATATACGGGTCAATATCGCCGCAGCGGTTCGCATGAAACACACCGGTCTGGAGTGAAAAGCCAAAGCTTGAATCCACACTCTCCCCGTCAAGTATCGCGCAGACAGAGCAGCTTCCGCCAAGGTGGCAGGATATCACACGGCGGTTTTCGCCGTACTTTGCCGACTGTTCGGAAATATACTCATGCGATGCGCCGTGATAAGCAAGCTTTTTTATGCCGTATTTCTCATACCACTCATACGGCACCGGATATATACTGCGCTCGGGCGGAATGGTGGTATGGAAAGCGGTTTCAAAAACGCCGATAAGCGGGGTGTGCGGCAAAAGCTCCCTGAACTGCCCCACGGCGGAAAGATAGGCGCTGTTATGGACGGGCGCAATATAGAGAAAATCCCGCATCCCCTGTATTACATTTTTGTCAAGCTCATGTACGCCGTAATAGCCCTTTGACAGCACAGTCTTGAAACCGACGGCTTCTATCTCGTTAATATCATTGAGCGGAAGCGCAGCGTCCTCAAGCGCGGTTTTAAGGAACATTGAAATACCGCTCCGGTATTCGGGTACGGATTGTCCCTCAAGTCTGACAGAACAGCCGCTCTCCTCGTTTTTATATGTAAAAATCGCGCTGTCGGCGCTGCCCACTCTCTCAACGCCGGCGCGGCAGTACACTCTCTCCTCCGGCATCTCATACAGCTTGAATTTCAATGACGTGCTGCCCACATTGCAGACAAGAAGCTTCATAATTATCCTCCATGCGGCATCTGCCGCCAAAAAAATGTAAAAATTCCTAACGTGGAATGTTTCAGCCATATCCGGGTCAAAGATCACAATTCGCATGGTCAAATCATAAAAAAACGCCGCAAGCAAAACATAAGCTTGCGGCGATATGGCAGCGGAGGAAGGATTCGAACCCTCACAAACGGAGTCAGAGTCCGGTGTGCTACCTTTACACAACTCCGCTAAACGCAAGTGTTATTATATACATTTTTTTGTTTTTGTCAACACCTTTTTCAATTTTTTCTTTTCTCTTCACTCTGCACGAAAAACATATCCGCTCCCGCCGCACGCACATTGTACATTATATATATTTTACACGTCTGTGAATGCTCTTTTACTATATATTTGTTACAAAACAGACAATTGCTGCTATTTACATACACGAAACGATACGGTATAATGAAACTGCCTTTAACACACAAAAAACTTATGGGAGGTATTACTCATGTTCAAAAATGAGTACCTGAAAAAGGTATATGCACAGGTCGAAGCCCGCGACAGCCATGAGAGCGAATTTTTGCAGGCCGTCCGCGAAGTTTTTGAATCTCTTGAGCTTGTTATCGACAAGCATCCCGAGTGGGAAAAAGCCGGTCTTATCGAGCGCTTTGTTGAGCCTGAGCGCGTCATAGAATTCCGCGTCCCATGGGTGGACGACTGCAGCGCCGTCCGCGTCAACCGCGGCTACCGCGTACAGTTCAATTCCGCTATCGGTCCATACAAGGGAGGTCTGCGTTTCCATCCCTCGGTAAATCTGAGTATCATGAAATTCCTCGGCTTTGAACAGATACTTAAAAATTCTCTTACCTCGCTTCCGATGGGCGGAGGCAAGGGCGGTTCCGACTTTGACCCTAAGGGCAAGAGCGACGCGGAGGTCATGCGCTTCTGCCAGAGCTATATGACGGAGCTTTATCGCCACATCGGTCAGTTCACGGACGTTCCTGCGGGCGACATAGGCGTTGGCGCACGTGAGATCGGCTATCTTTTCGGGCAATATAAGAAAATCACTAACCGCTATGACGGGGCTGTCCTCACAGGCAAGGGGCTGTCCTACGGCGGCTCTCTCGCCCGCACGCAGGCCACCGGCTACGGACTTTGCTATTTTTCCGCTGAAGCGCTCAAGCAGCTCAGAAACGACAGCTACGCCGGGAAGACGGTCGTTGTTTCCGGCTCGGGCAACGTGGCGCAGTACGCCGCGCAGAAGTGTATGCAGCTCGGCGGCAAGGTCGTCACAATGAGCGATTCGCAGGGCTACATCTACGACCCGAACGGTATAAAGCTCGAAAAGCTTTTTGACATCAAACAGAAGCGCAGAGCGCGCATAAGCGTCTATGCCGACGAGGTTCCGGGCAGTGAATATCACGAGGGCTGCAAGAATATCTGGAGCGTCAGGTGCGACATCGCACACCCCTGCGCGTCCCAGAACGAGATGGATGCAGAAGGTGCGCAGAAGCTTGTCGGCAATGGCTGCATGGCGGTATTTGAAGGTGCAAATATGCCCCTTACCCCCGAGGCGATCGAGATCGTAAAAGCCGGCGGTCTGCTCTATTCCCCCGGCAAGGCCAGCAACGCAGGCGGCGTAGCCACCTCCGGTCTTGAGATGAGCCAGAATTCTCTTCGCATGAGCTGGAGTTTTGATGAGGTTGACGAAAAGCTTCACGGCATTATGCGCAGTATCTACAAGGCCTGCTATGACGCGTCAGTGGAATGCGGCAAGCCCGGCGATCTCATGCTTGGCGCAAACGTTGCCGGGTTCCTGAAGGTTGCCGACGCAATGATGGCGCAGGGCGTTGTGTAAACAATGCGCCGTCACCTGGCAAAGGCGTTGTAAAACCTCACTTTTTATGATATAATGCATATCATAAAAAGTGAGGTAAGCTTGCCAAAGAAGCAAACATCTTTGGCAAAAGGGGTTGCACTGCGCTCTGCGCCTCGGTTGTTCGCCGCAGGCGAACAATTCGACACTCGCTCCGTGAGAAGTGTT
>OIZL01000308.1_pt1 | contig 39800 bp, 35 predicted proteins | sample 1588541 | NCBI WGS metagenome assembly OIZL01 (sample SAMN03283285) | human gut metagenome | biome: human-associated habitat; material: feces | host: Homo sapiens | place: Peru | collected 2012 | reverse complement strand
GTGGTTATGCCAAAGTAGGTTTACTTACTGCAGATGAAATAGCATTTGCTGGTGGAGCTTATGGTACATCAAATGCAACATATTATATAAAAGGGAATGCTAATTCAGGTGATTGGTGGGCTTTGTCTCCAAGCTACTCTGATGGCGACGGCGCTCGCGTTTGTGGTCTTCATGGGAGAAACAGCAGCGCGGACGGCGGCCTTGTCGTCGTCAGCGTTAGCATCCGCTACGGCGGTGTGCGCCCCGCTCTATCACTTCAGTCGGGAGTCAAAATATCAAGTAGTGGGATTGGTAGTGCTACAAACCCGTACAAGATAGCGGCATAGCGAATAACTTTGTCTCCCAAATCGTCAGACGTTTCATGTCCCAAAAAACCTTTTGAGGGACAAAACTAGTAGGCGAGAGAAAAGGTGAATTAATTTCCTTTTAAGTTATAAGTAAAATAAATGAAAACTGATGAAATTTTATCAGTTTTTTTATATAATAGTAATAGGTGATGAGGATGCGTGTAATTATTAGTGCTGGTGGTACTGGGGGACATATTTATCCAGCTTTAGCGATTATTAATAAAATTAAAGAGAAAGATAGTTCTAGTGAGTTTCTTTATATTGGAACTCATAATAGGATGGAGAAGGATATTGTTCCAGCTGCTGGTTTCAAGTATGAACCAATAGAGATATATGGGTTTAGTAAAAAGGATATTAAGCGTGATATTAAGAATATTGGGCTTATTTTGAAGGCTGAGAAGAAGTGTTTAAAAATTATGAAAGAGTTTAAACCTGATGTAGTTATTGGTGTAGGTGGTTATGTTACTTATCCAGTTTTAAGGGCTGCTAAGAAACTGAAGATAAAAACTTTTATTCATGAACAAAATTCTATACCTGGTAAGAGCAATAAGGTTTTAAGTAGAAGTGCTGATTTAATTGGGGTTTCTTTTGAGGATAGTTTAAAGTATTTTGGAAAGAATGCTGTTTTGACTGGTAATCCTTGCGGAGAAAGAGCAATAGATATAGCACCAACTTTAAAGAGTAAATATGGTATAGATAAGAAGAGAAAGTGTGTATTAATTGTTCAGGGTAGTCTGGGCTCTAATGTAATGAATAATAAGATGAAGAGTTATTTATCAAGTATTAAAGATGAAGATTATGATGTAATCTATGTTACCGGTAAAGATTATTATGATAGTTTTAGTAGTAATAAGTTTAGTAGTAATGTACATATAGTTCCTTTTATTGATAATATGAGTGCTTTAATGAAGGATATAGATATTATAGTTACGAGAGCTGGAGCTAGTGTAATTAGTGAGATTATGGCGTTAGGTAAGGTTAGTATTTTAATACCTAGTCCGTATGTTGCAAATAATCATCAGTATTATAATGCGAAGAGTTTAGATGATAATAAAGCTGCTATTATGATTCTAGAGAAAGATTTTAGTGGAGAATTATTAAAAGAAAAGATTAGTACATTATTTAAGGATAAATTATTATATAATCAGATTAGTAAGAATGTTAAGAGTATGAGTGTTGATAATAGTAGTACTTTAATATATAATTTACTTAAAGATTTAATTAAAAGATGAGGTATAAATGAAGACTAAAAAGAGAATAAAGAGGAAATTTAATTATAAGAGATTTTTAATATTAGTATTATTTTTATATCTTTTTGGTTATGGGATATATTATGTTTTTAGTAGACCAATTAAAAATATTATTATAACTGGTAATAGGTTGGTTAGTGATGTTAGTATTATTGATGAACTTGGTATTAGAGATTATCCTGGGCTTTTTACATTAAGTAATAGTAAGATGAAGAAGGCACTTTTAAATAATCCTCTAATTGAGGATGTGACTATAAAAAGAAATTTGCATTTTCAGTTACTCATTAATATTAAAGAGAAAAGGGTGGTTTTATATAATAAGTCTAATGAGATGTATGTTTTAAGTGATGGAAGTACAATTAATGATAAGGCTTATATAGGAATTCCGGTGCTTAATAATTATGCGCCTGAGGATATTTTGAAAGAGTTTGCGGGTAAGCTTGGAAAGCTGGATAGCTCAATTATTGGAGCAATTAGCGAGATGGAGTATACTCCTAGTAAGAATGATAAGGATGAGGTTATTGATAATACTAGATTTAAGTTAAAAATGAATGATGGTAATACAGTTTATATTAATGTTAAGAAGTGTGATGTACTTGCTTATTATAATGAAATATATGCTAGTTTAAATGGTAAAAAGGGTGTATTAAATCTAGATAGTGGTAATTATGAGAGATATTTATTAACGCTTTATGAGGAGTGATATTTTTGAATTATAATGAAGAAATGAAGAAAATAATTAAAGGATTAGATGGGAGGAAGAGTTTGCTTTTGCATAGTTGCTGCGGACCATGTTCTTCTAGTGTGATTGAAAGATTAAAGAATTATTTTGATATAACTGTTCTTTATTATAATCCAAATATAGAGCCTAAAGAGGAGTATGAAAAAAGAAAGCGTGAACAAATTAGATTACTTAAAATATTAGGTGTTTCTTATTATGATATAGATTATTTAAATGAAGAGTATCATGATGCGGTTAAGGGTTATGAAAATGAGCCTGAAAATGGTGCTAGATGCACATTATGTTTTAATTTAAGACTAAAAAAGACTGCTAAGATAGCTAAGAAAAATGGTTTTGATTTTTTTGGTACAACACTGACAGTTAGTCCTCATAAGAATAGTTTAATTATTAATGCTTTAGGAATGAAAATAGAAAAAGATGAAGGTATTTTATTTTTGCTTTCAGATTTTAAAAAGGAAGATGGCTATAAAAGAAGTGTGGAACTAGCTAAAGAGTATGATTTGTATAGACAGGATTATTGTGGATGCTTGTATAGCAAGAATGAAAGAGGGAAAAATGATGAATAAAAAAGGATTTACTTTAGTAGAGGTTATTGCAGTTATTTCAGTTTTGGCATTAGTCATGATTATTGTTATTCCTGCGGTAAGTAGGCAGTTTACAAATTCTAAAGAAGCACTTAGTAATATTAATAGGAAGAATGCCAGTGAGTCAGCAATGTTGTTTGGAACAGATATCGCTACTTGTGATAAGAGTGCGTTAGATATTTTAAAAGAAGAAGTTTCTGAAAAGCCTAGCGAAGCTTATTGTGTGACTGCTAGGGATGCAATAAGTACTGGATTAGAGGTGTCTTTATATTTTTTAAAAAAAAATAATTATTTAACTGATTATGATGATAGATGTTCAGGAAATGTTGTTATAACACAGGTAAATGGGGAAATAAAGTGTGATGCATCAGGTATAGAGTGTAGGTGAAATTATGGGATTATTTAATAAGTTTAAAGAAATATTTAAGAGTAAAGAGATTAAGGAAGATGTAGAGGTTTATGATAAAGGGCTTTCTAAAACTAGAAAAGAGTTTGTTAATGAACTTAGTATTTTAGGACATAAGTATACTAAAGTAAGTGATGATTATTTTGATGAGCTTGAAAGTTTATTAATTAAGGCTGATATAGGTGTTAAGACAGTGATGGATTTTATTACTCAGTTAAAGAAAAGGGTTAAAAGTGAAAATATTACTGATGCTGAGTATTTGAAAGAGGTTATTGTTGATGAGCTTTTATTAATTTATGTTAAGGATGATAGTTTAACTGATAAGATTAATATTCAAAGTGATGGACCAACTGTTATTTTAATGGTAGGTGTAAATGGTGTTGGTAAGACGACGACAATTGGGAAGCTTGCTAATAAGTATAAAAAGGAAGGCAAGAAGGTTTTACTAGTTGCTGCTGATACATTTAGGGCTGGTGCTGTACCACAGTTAGAGTTATGGGCTAAGAGGACTGATAGTTTATTTGTTGGTAAGGAAAATGCTGATCCTGCAAGTGTAATTTATGATGGGTTAGAACTTGGTGTAAAAGAAAAGGCTGACATAATTTTGATTGATACAGCTGGAAGACTTCAGAATAAAGTAAATTTAATGAAAGAACTTGAAAAGATTAATAAAGTTATTGGTAAGATTATTCCTGGGGCACCACATGAAACTCTACTTATTATAGATGCGACAACTGGACAAAATGGAATTAGTCAAGCTCAAAGCTTTAAAGAGATAACTAATATTACTGGTATAGTTTTAACTAAGCTAGATGGAACTGCTAAAGGTGGTATTGTTTTGGCAATTAAGGAAGAGGTAGAATTGCCAGTTAAGTTTATTGGTCTTGGAGAGGGAATAGATGATTTAAAGCCTTTTGATATTGAAGATTATATTTATGGATTGTTTAAGGATATGATGTAATGGAAGAGATAATTTATTATTCAGATTTATTTGATTATTATAAAGGGCTTTTTACTAAAACTCAGCAAGATTATTTTATAGACTATTATTTTAATAATTTGACGCAGGAAGAGATTGCTGATAATTATAATGTTTCTAAAAATGCAATTAGTAAAACTTTAAAGGAAGTTAAAGAAAAGTTAGATTATTATGAAGAAATTTTAGCTTTACATAAAAATAGAGAAAAAATAAAAGAACTACTTAGTAGTTCTGAGTTTGATAGGATAAGTGATTATATTTAAGAACTTATCTTTTTTTGTGATTTATAACTGGCAATGTTTAGAGCAATTAACGGTATAAAGATTAAAAATGAGCTAATGTTATTTTTTAGAGTATCTTTAAAGTTTATTGCAAGTAATAGTAGTACTACATAAAGAATAATAGAAATGAACTCAAATTTTAAGTCTTTATATATAAATGATGTTAAAGTAAAAATTGATACTAGTGTGTATGCTAAGATGATTAGAGCCCACCAAGTGCTTGTATACATATTTTGAATTAGTAGAGCAAGACTACTTGTGTCGGTGCCACTTTCATAGTACATTAGGTGGTCTAGATGATTAAAGTATAATAAAATCCAAATGTTTATACCAATTTGAAGTAGGGCAGTTATTCCTAAAATAATGCTTCTATTTTTAAATATTTTATTCATGTTCACCTCGTATATATTTTAAAACTTCAGGAATGATCATTGAACCTCTTGAGACTATAAAGTCATATTCTTTAGTGATAAATTCTTGATTGTAATTTAAGCAAATGTATGAGTGCTCGTTTTTGATGTCAATGTAGATTCCTAAAAAATTTTCTTTATTATTTTTAACAAAATTTTGATATTCTTTTAAGTTGTTAGTATCAAAAGCGGTTATGTACGTGCTTTTAAATTTGATGTTGTTAAATTCGTAGTTTTTTAAACTATTTGTGCTAAATGCCTCTTCTTTATTTGTTAGGTCTGTGTTAATAAAAAATTTTTCTAAAAGACCTTTAAATGTTTCGTCATAGCCAAGAGATTTTATTAATTTTTTATCTTTTTCTTGATAGCGAATACTTTTACCAAAGTAAGAATCTCTCATAGTAGCATAGTAGATTAAATTTTTTTCTTCATTATTAAAGCTATATTTATTTTTAAATATGTCATATATTTGCAGACAAGTGCTGGCATATTTTCCTAATATGATATTGTTTAAGTTATTACTGTCTGGGGGGTGATCAATACCTCCAATTATTAAATTTTTGTTATTTACTGATTGTTTGGGATCATTATGATCTACTAGAAAATATTTATATTTTGGGATATCTTTTTCTTTAATAATTTTGGGTGTGTGTTTAAAGATGTATTTAGATATCTTTTGGGACATATCATCTAGTTTTTCGTTTTCTATGATGGCGAAATCGCTTTCTATGTTATAAGTTTTTAGAATATTTTTCATTATGTAAGAAGCAAATAGGGTATCTACATCTGGTGTACGATGACCCATAATGATTATGTTTTGTTCTTGTGATAAAAGTTTTAATAATTTTTCTATTTTCATACTATTCATCTGCCAAGTTATCAAAGTAACCACTTACTAGAACTACGGGGGTTCCTTTATCGCCGGAGCCACTTGTTAGGTCACATAAAGAGCCGACTAAGTCAGTAATTCTTCTTGGAGTAGTTCCTAAACTAATGTTTTGACCTTTTAGGTTATTTTGTTTTTCTTTGATTTCTTTTTTGATGGCTTCTTTTAGTTCATCACCTTTTAAGTTAGCATATTTATTGTCTGAGATATATTTTAGTTTTATTTCGTTTGGTGTTCCTTCTAAGCCTTTAGTGTAAGCTGGACTTACTACTGGGTCTGCCAGTTCCCATATTTTACCGACTGGGTCTTTAAATGCGCCATCTCCGTAAACCATTACTTCAACGTTTTTACCAGTTTCTTTTAAAATCATTTCTTTAATTTTTTGAACTAATATATCGCCAGTTTTTGGAAATAGTTTTAATCTTTCTTCAGTTGATTTGTTACTACCTAATAAACCATAGGTTGGGTTAAAGCCGCTGTTATTAATTGGTTTGTTCATTACGTCTGTTAGAGAGTAGACGTTAGCGTTTGCTTTTTTTAGAGCTTCTTTAGTTTTTACTCTTGTGTGAATGTCGCAGGTAAGAACATTATTTGTGTATATTAAAATATCTAAAGGATTATTTGAAAATACAAAGGTTACTTCACAGTTTTCTCTTTGAACTAGATTGCGGTAATAGTCTACCATATTAATTCCTGTAAATGGATGAATGAAATCTTTAAAATGTTCATTATAATCTTTTTCTGTAATTATACTTCCTAAATTAAATGGGGATGATGAAAGGGTATCTTCGTCCATTATGCCGTTACCAACTTCATCACTTGGAAATGATAAAAGAATAGTTATTTTATTCATTGCTCTTGCTATGGCTTTTAAGATAAGTGAAAATCTATTTCTTGATAAAATAGGGAAGACGATGCCAACTTCTTTGTCTGGATATTTGCTTTCGAGGTCTTTGACAATGTCATCAACAGTGACATAGTTTCCTTCACTTATGCCAACTACTGCTTCAGTTACGGCAATGATGTCTTTATCTTTTAGATTAAATCCTTCTTCTTTACTTGCATTTATTACTGATTTGGTTACTATTTCAGCTAAGTTGTCTCTTTCTTTAATGATTGGAGTTCTAATTCCTCTTACGGTTGTTCCGACTAATCTCATATTATTTACACATCCTTCTTATAATAAAATTTTACTATGTTGTGGTTATTTTAGCAACTGTTTGAGTAAAGAGATTGACATAAAAAAGTACCTAGCTTTTGCTATGTATAAATGTGATTTTTTATATTAGGTTTATTTTCTTTTGATGTGAGTATCGTCCTCCAATCTTGAAAAAGATGGGAGGTAGATAAAGATGAAAATTAAGACTTTTATTATAAAAGTTTTAGAGCTCATTGTTATCATTTTGTTACTTTCTACCTTATTGGTGTTAGTAATAAAAAAATAATACTCAATCTGCCTTAGATTAAGTACTTTAACCATAACTTTGGGCAAGTACTCAACAAAGCAAAGTTAAGTATTTCCCTTTTTTATTTTATGCAAGTTTCCTTGCTTACATACCGATAGTAGCAAAAAAAAAGAACTTTTGGCAAGTTCTTATGTTATTTAAGTTCTTAAGTTGCGAACTAATTTTTTTATTGGTGGAGAATAGGAGACTCGAACTCCTGACCCTCACGGTGCAAGCGTGATGCTCTACCAACTGAGCTAATTCCCCAAGAACAAATTAATGATAACATACTGATTATCTAAAATCAAGTTAAAATTATCAAAATTTTGCTAAATATGTTATTTTTTGCCTCCGGCTATTACTTTAAAGTTGCTTCGGCGGTACATAGCTTCTGATTCTATTATTTTTTCTTCTTTAATTGGGTCTCCATAAACAGTTAAGTAAAATTTAATAAATTGGTTGTACATGTTTATTAGTTGGAGATTAGTAGTTATAATTTTTTTTCTAAATAGACTAGTAGGAGCTAGCTCGTTAATGATTTGTTTTTCATGGAGGTTAAAGATCGCATCATATTTGCGATCTATTTTTTTACATTCTTCTAGTAGTTCTCTTAAACTATGATAATGTCTAAATGAGCTAAAGTGATGAGAAGCATTTTTCTTGTCTACTACTTCACCTTTAGAGTTTATCCAAATAGTTCTTTCAGTTTCTAATTCTTTAAATAGAGTAAATGTTCCATTTTCACTTCTTGCTGTACCTAATTTTTCTAGCAATAAGAATGTAACATAGTCATCACCTTGTTCGCGGCTAGATTTTCTATAAATGGGTGTTCCGGTTAAGAAGCTTACATTGATACCGCTTTCTTTAAATTTTTCTTTAATGCCGATGTAGATAGAGTCTAGGTCTAATTCCCTTTTAATTAATTTATCCATGATAAATTCCCCCTGAATTTGAGTTTTATTCTAGCACAATTTTTAATTTTAGTAAATTTTTTCTTTAATATTAATTATTTCGCAGAAATAGATGTATTTATTGTTGTTTAAATAGATTTTTTGAATAGCTGAGTTTATTTTGGTAATTGTGCCACTTAGGTGATATAAAAAGCCTTTTTGGTAGTAAAGAATATCTACTTCTGTTTGTTTTATCATGCTTTCGGTTATAGTTTTTTCAATTTCTTTGATTTGTTCTTCATCTAAGATGGGTTTATTAATTTTGTTTTTATTTTTTTCAATTTCTTTAACGATGTATTTTCCGTTGATGATAGAGTTAAAAGGGGCCCAGTTAATGTCGTTTCTAGTTTGCATTGTGACCACCTATTTTTTTATTTCTTTCAATAGCTGTTGAGTGAGGTAGAAGACTAGAGGCTTTGATGATACTGTTTGCTCCGAATTTTTCCTGAATTTTGTCAACAACTTCATCTTTACTTTTCGTGTGTTTGATTTCTTCTAGGGGTTCAAATAGGTTTATTTGAATGCCGATGTCATCTTGAAGGCCACCAAGAGAGATACTTACTTTTCTGATTGGATAGTCTTCGTAATATTTATCAAAGATACTTAGACAAACTTCATAGATTGCTTTGGTATCACTTGTTCCAGTGTCTTGCTTTTGAACGTGATAAAAGCCACCACCAACATTTTTAGAGTATCCGATACCAAGACCAATTACTGTGGTTATTTTTTTTAGGGTTCTTAGTCTTTTGGTTAGAACTTCAGTCATTTCCTTAATTATTAATCCAATCGTTTCTTCGTTATAGTCTTTAAAAAGAACTTGAGAGTGGGATATTGATTTTTCTTTTGGCTCGTAGTTTAAATCACTGATTTTAGCTGTGTCTATTCCGTTAGCGTGGTTCCATAATTCTAGACCAATGATGCCAAATTTTTCTCGCAATTTATTTTTGTTATAGTTTGCGATGTCACCAACTTTATATATCCCTAGTTTATTGAGTCTGATTTCCATGCGTTTTCCGATTGACCACATTTTTGATAGTGGAGTAATTTCCCATAGTTTAGTTTGAATGTCATCGTATGTCCATTTTGCAATGTTGTCTTTAGTATGTTTAGCTTCAATGTCCATTGCTACTTTAGCTAGAAACATATTTGGACCAATGCCAGCAGTCGCGGTAAGGCCTGTTTTTTCTTTGATTCTATTTAAAATTTTTAAGGCTAATTCATAGTCAGTCATTTTATACATCTTTAGGTAGTTAGTTACGTCTAGTAGAACCTCATCAATGGAGTAGATGTGCATATCTTCTTTAGCGACAAATTCAAGATATACACCAATTACTTCTTTGCTTTTTTTGATGTATAAACTCATTCTTGGAGGTGCTTTAATGATATTAATCCATTTAGGAATTTGATATTTTGGCAAGTCATAGATGCGGCATCTGCCAGGAACACCAAATTGTTTTAAGAAAGGGGTTACGGCAAGAGTGATTGCACCTTTTTGGTTTGGGTTACAGACAATTAGAGGTGTATTAAAGGGATCTAGATTTCTTTCTAGGCATTCACAGGAAGCAAAGAAACTTTTAAGATCAATAGCAATAATATTACGTTTAAATAATAAATCATTCATCTTTTTTTCACCTCTATTTAATTATAGAACAAATGTACTTTTAAAGCAATTGGAAATAATTGGATTTCTTCTTTAAAAATGTTTAAGGGTGGTTTATAATATTTTTGAGGGAGGAATTATAATGTATGCAGATGTGTTAGTTGAGTATAGTGCGAAAATGGTAGATCAGACTTTTACATATATAATTCCTTTGGCTTTAGCGTCTAAGCTTAAAAGAGGAATGAAAGTATTAGTTCCTTTTGGTAGTAAGGTTATAAATGGTTTTGTTGTTAATATTAGTGATAATAAGAGTTATGATAATTTAAAAGAGATTATAAGTATTACTGATGAGAATTTTTGTTTAAATGATGAGTTACTTTCTTTGGGTAAGTATTTAAAGAATTATTGTTTTTGTTCTTTGATTAGTATATATCAAGCGATGCTGCCAGCTAGTATGAAGGTTAAGAGTGTTAAGAGTAATTATGATAAATATGATGAGTATTTAGTTTTGGGAAATGGTTATAATGATTATATTTTAAAGCATAAGAGTGCGAAGAAACAGATAGAGCTTTTGACTAGGCTTATTGATGGTGAGGTTATTTTAAAAAAAGAGTATCCTTATGCACTTGTGAAGATTCTTTTGGATGAAGGAGTTATTGGAATAAAGAGGGTACTTGCTTATAGACTTAATGCTGAAAGCAAGGACGTTAGTTATGAACTTAATTCTGAGCAAAATGCTGCTTATCAAAGGGTTATCAGTTCACTAGGAACTAGTGATGTTTTTCTTTTGTATGGAGTAACTGGATCTGGAAAAACGGTTGTTTATATGAAAATAATAGATGAGGTAATAAGTAAGGGAAAAAGTGCGATTATGCTGGTTCCTGAAATTAGTTTAACAACGCAGATTATTAAGAGGTTTTATGATTATTTTGGTGATAAGGTTGCAATATTTCATTCTGGACTTAGTATAGGCGAGAAAAGTGATGAGTATCATAAGATATTAGATGGTAAGGTAAAGGTGGTTGTTGGAACTAGAAGTGCTATTTTTGTACCGATAAAAGATTTAGGAGTAATTATTATTGATGAGGAGCATTCAACTAATTATAAACAAGATACTAATCCTAGATATAATGCTAAGTCAGTTGCTTTGTGGAGAGGTGCTTATAATAAGTGTCCTGTTGTGATGGGAAGTGCTACTCCTAGTTTGGAAATGATGGCAAGAGCTAAAAAAGGGGTCGTGAAGATGCTTACTTTAAAGAAAAGAGCGCTTACGGATGAGGTTTCTAATATTTCTATTGTTAATATGCAAGATGAGTATAAGAAAGGTAATTCAGTAATTAGTGATGAGCTTTATTTGGAGATGCAAAGGGCACTAGATAATCATAAACAGGTGATATTGTTTTTAAATAGAAGAGGGTTTAATACTTTTATTACTTGTAAGAATTGTGGGTTTACTTATAAGTGTCCTAATTGTGATATTACGCTTACTTATCATAAGTCTTCTAATAATTTAAGATGTCATTACTGCGGACATACAGTGTTTAATAGTGGTGTTTGTCCATCTTGTGGAAGTGATGCTTTAACTAGTTTGGGGCTGGGGACTGAAAGACTAGAAGAAGAGGTTAAAGAAAAGTTTAGTGGTGCTAGGGTTATTAGAATGGATGCTGATACGACTACAAGAAAAGGTAGTTTTGATGAGATGATAACGCTTATTGAAGAAAAAAGAGCGGACATTATTATTGGAACGCAGATGGTTAGTAAAGGACTTGATTTTCCGGATGTAACAGTGGTTGGCGTGATAAATGCAGATGAGTCACTTAATGTGCCCGATTTTAGAAGCGGGGAGTATACTTTTAGTTTGCTTTCACAAGTTGGTGGGAGAGCTGGAAGAAGTAGTTCAAGTGGGAAAGTAATTTTTCAGAGTTTTAATCCTGATAATGAAACTTTAAAGTTTGCTAAGGATAATGATTATGAGGGACTATATAATTATGAAATGAATATTAGAAGAGTGCTTAAGTATCCGCCATATTATTATCTAACAATTATTAAATTTGCTTCTAAGGAGTATGAACTTTCTAGGGATGAAGCAAAGAAAGCTTATGAGTATTTGAATAAAAAACTTAATAGTGTTATAATACTTGGACCTACGACTGCTAGGATGTTTAAAGTTAAGAATGTTTATCGTTTTCAGATAATCTTAAAGTATAAGAGTTATGAGATGGTTAAGGATTCTTTGACTGAGTTATTTGAGATTTATAAGACAAATAGTAAGGTTAATATTGAGATAGATAATAATCCACTATATATATAAGATAAGAGGGGAAAATGGGAGATAACGTTTTAATATTAAATGAGGATGAGTTTAGAAGAATTACTATGACTAGTGATGCGAAGCTGGTTTATAAGTTTTTGCGTGATAAAAAATACTATAATATGCTTATGAGAATCTTTAGTGATAGATTAAGTTATTTTTGTGTTAAGTGTGAGGATAATGGGGAGATTAGTACATTTAATAAAAGAAGTATTATCAAGATAATTAAATTTTATTATGATAGGTTAAATAATGACGATAAGAGGAAAGTGCAAAGACTTAGAAAGTTAGTTTCTTTTGAGGCTTTGAAAGAAGAATATGAGGGAATTACTTATCGGACTGGACTTTTAGATAAAGTTTTATATTATACGTCTGATGATTTTTTTGATTTTTTGAGTTTACCAGATGATGAGTATAAAAAAGTACTTAGTTCAACCGAGTTTCATGGAATAAAGTTAGATGAGTTTTTGTATGTGCTAAAGCTTTTTTTCACTAATAAGAAGATATTAGATAATTTTTATTTTGATAGAAAGATGTTTGGGAGAATTAAAGAAATTTTTTCATATCAGGTTTGTGATTTTCAGAGTATCAATTATTTAAATGGAACTACTAATGATGAGGTTAAGGGTGTTAAACCAAGTCAGAAACTTTTAGATGAGATTGGGCCAGTGCCGGAAGAGTTTACTTTGTTAGAGAAAGCTATTTATTTATATATTAAGCTTTGTACGATTATTTCTTATGATAGGGAGTATTATGCGGTTAATCAAAGGGGGGATTCCGTTAAAAAACATCAGAAGGTTTCTTATGTTTCTAAGATTAAGAGTGAGGCAGTTTGTTTTGAGTTTAATATTATTTATGCTTATTTGCTTGATAAACTTGGTATTCCATTTGAGGTTTATCCTTCTTTAGATTCTTATGGGGAAGGACATAGTTATTTGATTTTTATTGTTGATAAATATATTGTGAGAGCCGATGCGGTTACTAGTATTTTAGATGGTGATTTATTTGCTAGTAAGACTGGTAATAGTTTAGAGGGGCTTGCTTGTTTAAATAAAAATTGTGATACCGTTAGTAAGTTTAATGAGGCTTTTAGCAGAGTATATGATTATATTAGGGATTCTTTAGCTTATCGTGCTAAATTTTATCAGAAGGTTTCTAATTTGGATGAGCTTATTAAAATTTTTGGAAAACACAATCCGGTTATTAGTTTTGAAGAGCGCGTTAAGATGTTAATTGAGTATGTTTCTTATAGTAATTTGGAGGGTATGGATGCTTTTTCTTATTTGCTTTATTTAAGAAAACAGTTGTTTAGTACTAGTGAGCTTAACAAGATTGATATTAGAATTGTTAAGAATAATGCTCCGAGCGCTAAGAAGCGGGAAGCGATGCCGATAGCGGTTATTACTGTGAAAAAGAGGGTTAAGGATAAACCAATTTATATGATTTATGAGCCTAAGAGTGATGTGGTAATGTGCTCAAGAGAAGAGCTTAATTCATATTTTGATGATAGTTTATTTGATTATATTGATGAGAATGATATTGGTGAAATTACCGGAATTAGACTTTAAACTTTGAAAAATTTATTTTTTTGAGGCTTTTCCATCTTTTTATCGTTGACACAATGGCGTTTTATCTAGTATAATTTTAAATTGGAGTTGTATCTCTCTTGGCTGGAGATATATACTAAAAAATATATTGTTTGGGGTGAAATTTAGTGGCATACAAAATAGCAAAATTTGGTGACCATAGGGAAAGGGCTACTTTCTCTAAAACGATTAACAACTTTGAACTTGCAGATTTATTGGATATTCAAAAGAAATCATATCAGTGGTTTCTAGAAAGCGGTATAAAGGAAGTATTTGATGATTTATTCCCAGTTGAGAGTTTCACCGGAAATATTTCACTTGAATTTGGTGATTATTCTTTTGATACGCCTAGGTATTCTGTTAAAGAAGCTAAAGAGCGTATGGTGACTTTTGCTGCTCCTTTAAAGGTACAAGCTCGTGTATTTATTCATGAGACTGGTGAAGTTAAAGAGCAAGAGGTTTTCTTAGGGGATATGCCTTTAATGACAGATGCTGGTACATTTATTATTAATGGTGTTGAAAGAGTAATCCAGTCACAACTTGTTAGAAGTCCATCTATTTATTTCAAAAGAGAGATAGATAAGAATGGTAGACCAGTTGTTTCTGGCGAAATGATTCCAAATAGAGGTACTTGGTTAGAGTTTGAATTAGATGCTCGTGATGTTATCTATGTAAGAATAGATCGTACTAGAAAAGTTCCTGTTACAACATTCTTACGTGCACTTGGTTTATCTAGTGATGAGTCTATTAAAGAGGTATTTGGAGAAAATCGTTTCATAGATAATACTTTAGAAAAAGATAGCACTAAGAATACTGATGAAGCTTTAATTGAAATTTATGAGAAATTAAAACCAGGTGAACCAGCAACTTTAGATAGTGCTAAGAACCAATTAATTGTTAGATTCTTTGATCGCTTTAGATATGATTTGGCAAAAGTTGGACGTTATAAATTTAATAAGAAACTTAATGTTCTTGATCGTTTACTTGGCTGTACTTTAGCAGAAAATTTAAAGTTTGAAAATGAAACAGTAGCTAAGAAGGGTGAGGTTATTGATAAGACTCGTTTAGAAGAACTTAGACCTTACTTTGAAAAGGGTATGAACTTAAAAGAGGTAACTATTAATGAAGAGTTAGATACTTATGATAAAGTTACCGTAGTAAGCGTTTTAGATAAAAAAGATGAGACTAAGACAATTAAGATTATTGGTAATGATAATAATATTGATGAGAAGAGATTAACTATTAGTGATATTTATGGTGCTGTTAGTTATTATTTAAATTTACTTGATAATATTGGTAATATTGATGAAATCGATCATTTAGGTAATCGTCGTGTAAGACAGGTTGGAGAACTTATTCAAAACCAATTTAAGGTTGGTATGGCTCGTATGGAGAGGGTTATTCGTGAGAGAATGACTACTCAAGAGATTGATACAGTAACACCTAAGACATTAATTAATATTAGACCAGTTACAGCTGCTTTAAAAGAGTTCTTTGGTTCTTCACAACTTTCTAAGTTCATGGATCAAATTAACCCAATTGCTGAGCTTACTGATAAACGTCGTTTAAGTAGTTTAGGGCCAGGTGGACTTTCTCGTGAAAGAGCTGGTATGGAAGTTAGAGATGTTAATGTTTCTCACTATGGTCGTATTTGTCCAATTGAATCTCCAGAAGGAGCAAATATCGGACTTATTACATCACTAGCATCTTATGCTAAATTAAATGAATATGGCTTTATTACTACTCCTTATAGAAAAGTAGTTGATAAACATATTACTGATGATGTTGTATATCTTACTGCTGATGAGGAAGCTGATTATTATATTAGTCAAGCTACTGTTAAAGTAGATAAGGATAATAATATTTTAGATGATGTTGTTATTGCTCGTTTAAATGGTGAAAACGTTATGGTAGAAGCATCTAAAGTTAATTATGTTGATGTTTCACCAAGTCAAATTGTTTCAGTTACAACAAGTTTAATTCCATTTTTGGACCACGATGATGCTAAACGTGCATTGATGGGTTCAAACATGCAAAGACAAGCAGTTCCACTACTTAGAACAGAGGCACCAATAGTTGGTACTGGTGTTGAATATATAGCTGCACGTGATTCAGGTTCTACAATTGTTTGTAAGGCTGATGGTGTAGTTGAATATGCTGATTCTAAAAAAATTGTTGTTAAAAATGCTAAAGGAAAAGATGAGTATTATCTAGCAAACTTTGAAAGAAGTAATGCTGAGAGTAATTTCTCACATAATCCAATAGTTAGAGCTGGTGATAAAGTTCACCGTGGAGAGGTTATTGCTGATGGACCTTCTACTGATAAGGGAGAACTTGCACTAGGAAAGAATATGGTTATCGCATTTATGACTTGTAATGGTTATAACTATGAAGATGCCGTTGTATTAAATGAAAAGTTAGTTAAAGATGATGTTTATACATCACTTCATATTGAACATTATGATATTGATTGTCGTGATACTAAGTTAGGACCTGAAGAAATTACAAGAGATATTCCAAATGTGTCAGAAGAAGCTCGTAAGAATTTAGATGCTAATGGTATTATTAAGATTGGTACAGAAGTAAAAGAGGGAGATATTTTAGTTGGTAAAGTAACTCCTAAAGGTATGCAAGAGTTAACTAGTGAAGAAAAACTATTACATGCAATATTTGGTGAGAAGACTCGTGAGGTTAGAGATACTTCTTTAAGAGTTGCTCATGGTGCTGATGGTATTATTCATGATGTTAAAGTTTATACTAAAGAAAATAGTGATGAATTATCTGCAGGTGTTAGTAAAGTAATTCGTGTATATATTATTCAAAAGCGTAAGATTCAAGTTGGCGATAAGATGTCAGGACGTCATGGAAATAAAGGTGTTGTTAGTTTAATTCTTCCTGAAGAAGATATGCCTTATTTACCTGATGGTACTCCTGTTGATATCGTACTTAATCCACAGGGTGTTCCTTCTCGTATGAATTTAGGACAAATTTTAGAGTTACATCTTGGTATGGCTGGTAAGAAGTTAGGACTTCGTTATGCTACTCCAGTATTTGATGGAGCTACTGTAGATGAAATTAGTGAAGAAATGGCTAAAGCTGGAATGGATCCTGATGGTAAGACTGTTTTATTTAATGGACGCACTGGTGAACCATTTGAAAATAGAGTAGCTGTTGGCGTTATGTATATGATTAAGTTACATCACATGGTTGATGATAAAATTCATGCTCGTTCTACTGGACCTTACTCATTAGTTACTCAACAACCTCTTGGTGGTAAAGCACAATTTGGTGGTCAAAGATTTGGAGAAATGGAAGTTTGGGCACTTTATGCTTATGGTGCTGCACATGTTTTACAAGAAATATTAACTGTTAAGTCAGATGATGTTTTAGGTAGAGTTAAAGTTTATGAGGCTTTAGTTAAGGGTAAAACAGTTAAAGGTGCTGGTATGCCAGAGTCATTTAGAGTATTAATAAAAGAGTTCCAAGCTTTAGGTTTAGATGTTCAAATTATTGATAATAATGATGTTACTCATGAACTTAAAGAACTAGAAGAAGAAGAGGAAGAATCTAGTGATGCAATTACTATTGATGAAATAGATGCTAAAGCTGGAATAATTAAACCAGAAGAAGAGGTTAGCAAAGAGGCTACCGAGGAAGAACCACTAGATGATGAAGCTGAGTTTGCTGATGATGATTTTGAAGAAGAGCCAACTAGTGAAGATTTAGAAGAATTAGAAGAAGATTTGGAAGGGGATGAACTATAATGATAGAAGTTAATAAAATTAAAGGAATTCGTATAGGAATTGCAAGCCCTGAAAAAATCAGAAGTTGGAGTTATGGCGAAATTAAAAAGCCAGAAACTATTAATTATCGTACTTTAAAACCTGAGAGAGATGGACTATTTTGTGAAAAGATTTTTGGACCAACTAAAGATTTTGAGTGCTCTTGTGGTAAGTATAAGAGATTAAGATATAAAAATGTTGTTTGTGATAGATGTGGAGTAGAAGTAACTCGTTCTAAGGTTCGCCGTGAAAGAATGGGACATATAGAACTTGCTTCTCCTTGCTCTCATATTTGGTTCTTTAAAGGTGTGCCTTCTAAAATGGGATTAGTTTTAGATATGTCACCAAGAGAATTAGAGGAAGTACTTTACTTTGTTAGTTACGTAGTAATTAATCCAGGTTCTGCACCTTTAGAGAAGAAACAAACTTTATCTGATAAAGAATACCGTGCTTATTATGAAAAGTATGGAAATACTTTTGAAGTAGGAATGGGTGCTGAAGCTATTAAAAAACTTCTTGAGGAAGTTGATGTTGATGCAGAAATTGAAAAGCTTAATAAAGAATTAGATGGAGCTACTGGTCAAAAGAGAATTCGTTTGGTTAAGAGATTAGATTGCTTAGTTGCTTTCCAAACATCAGGTAATAAACCTTCTTGGATGGTTTTAGATGTTATTCCAGTAATTCCACCTGAACTTCGTCCGATGATTCAACTTGATGGTGGTAGATTTGCTACTAGTGATTTAAATGATTTATATCGTCGTATTATTAATCGTAATAATCGTTTAAAGAAATTATTAGAACTTGGAGCTCCATCAATAATTGTTCAAAATGAAAAGAGAATGCTTCAAGAAGCAGTAGATACATTATTTGATAATGGTAGAAGAGGAAGAAGTATTTCTGGAGCTGGTAATAGACCTTTAAAATCACTTTCTAGTATGCTTAAAGGAAAACAAGGACGTTTCCGTCAAAACCTTTTAGGTAAGAGAGTTGATTACTCTGGACGTTCTGTTATCGTTGTAGGACCAAACTTAAAAATGTATGAGTGCGGATTACCTAAAGATATGGCTTTAGAGTTATTTAAACCTCATGTAATTAATGGATTAGTTTCTCGTGGACTTGCTCACAATATTAAGGGAGCTAAAAAGTTAATAGATACTAAAGATGATTGTGTATGGGATGTTGTTGAGGATGTTATTACTGAATATCCAGTAATGCTTAACCGTGCACCAACTCTACATAGACTTGGTATTCAAGCATTTGAACCAAAATTAGTTGGTGGTAAGGCAATTAGATTACATCCACTTGTTTGTGCAGCATTTAATGCAGACTTTGATGGTGACCAGATGGCTATTCATGTTCCACTATCAGAAGAAGCTAAAGCTGAAGCAAGAATATTAATGCTTGGTGCTAATAATATCTTAAAACCTTCTGATGGTAAACCAATCGTTACTCCATCACAAGATATGGTTTTAGGAAACTACTATATTACAGTAGAATATGCTGGAGAAGAGAATGAAGGTAAAGTATATAAGAATTCTAATGAAGCAATTATGGCTTATGAAAGAAGAGAGATAACTCTTCATACAAGAATTGCTTTACCAGTATCATCTTTTAAATATAAATTATTTACTGATGATGTAAAAGATAAGTATTTAGTTACAACTGCTGGTAAATTAATATTTAATGAAATTTTACCTGATACTTTCCCTTATATTAATGAACCAACTAAAGATAATATTGAAGGTGTAACTCCTAGTAAATATTTCTTAGAGCGTGGTGTAAATATTCCGGAAGCTATTAAAGAAATGCCTGTTGCTGGAGCATTTGCTAAAAAGACTTTACAACAGATTATTGCTCAAGTATTTAGAAGATATAAGACTACTGAAACTTCTATGATGCTTGATAGATTAAAAGATTTAGGATTTAAATATTCTACTATTTCAGGTATTACATTTAGTTTATTTGATATTAAGACAAGTTCTCATAAAGCAGAGTTTGTTAAAGAGGGACAAGAAAAAGTTAATAAGATTAATAAACAGTTCCAAAGAGGTTTAATTACTGATGAAGAGAGACATAATTCAGTATGCGATGCTTGGAATGCTGTTAATGGTAAAGTTCAACAAGAACTTAAAAAGATTGCTGAAGAAGATGTTCGTAATCCAATATTCATGATGATGACTTCTGGTGCCCGTGGATCATTAAATCAGTTCTCACAGATGGCTGGTATGCGTGGTTTAATGGCTAAACCAAATGGTGATTCTATTGAAATTCCAATTACAACATCATTATATGAAGGACACTCAGTAAACGAATTCTTCATTAATACTCACGGAGCTAGAAAAGGTACTGCGGATACAGCACTTAAGACTGCTAACTCAGGATACTTAACAAGAAGATTAGTAGATGTTGCTCAAGATATAATTATTAAAGAAGAAGATTGTGGATGTAAGAGTGGATTATTAGTTAGTGACTTTATTGATGATAAGGATGGCTCTGTTATTGAGAGTCTATCTGAAAGAATTATTGGTAGATATACAGCTAAAAAGATTATTAATCCTGAAACTAAAGAAGTTATTGCTGATAAAGATGAAGCAATAACTGAAAGTATTGCTAATAAGATAGTTAAAGCTGGCATTAAGAGTGTTGAAATTAGAAGCGTATTAACTTGTCGTAGTGAAAAGGGTATTTGTCAAAAATGTTATGGTAATAACTTAGCTACTGGTAACTTAGTAGAAAATGGTGAAGCTGTTGGTATTATGGCTGCACAATCTATTGGTGAACCAGGTACACAGCTTACAATGCGTACATTCCACTCAGGTGGTGTTGCAGGTGCTGAAGATATTACTCAAGGTCTTCCTCGTGTTGAAGAAATTTTTGAAGCTCGTAATCCAAAAGGTAAATCTACTATTGCAGAAATTACTGGTAAAATTACTAAGATTGAAGATGCTAATGGTAAATGGGATATTACAATAACTAATGATGTAGATGTACGTAAACATACAACTACTTATGGTGCTAAATTAAGAGTAGAAGAAGGCATGGAGGTTAATGCTGGTGATAGACTTACTGAAGGAACTATTTCTCCAAAAGAGTTATTAGCAGTAACAGATGCAATAACTACTCAAGAATATATTTTAAGAGAAATACAAAAAGTATTTAAATCACAAGGTGTTGATATAGCTGATAAACATATTGAAGTAATTGCTAGTCGTATGATTAATAAGATGCGTATTACTGATCCAGGTGATACTGATTTAGTTGCAGGATTATCTGTATCAATTAGAAAGTTTATGGCTAAGAATAAACCAGTTATCTTAGAAGGAAAAGTACCAGCTACTGGATATCCAATTATTTTAGGTATAACTAAATCAAGTTTAGAGACTGATTCATTCTTATCTGCTGCATCATTCCAAGAAACTACTAGAGTTTTAACTGATGCTGCTATTAAGGGTAAAGTAGATGAATTAAAGGGTCTAAAAGAGAATGTTATCCTAGGTAAATTAATTCCAGCAGGTACTGGAGCTAAAGGATATTCTGATATTGAAATAGAATTATCTAAAGAATATATGGGAGATGAACCATCTGAGGTATTAGAAGATGAGTTTATTGATGATAAAGAAATAGCGCAGGAAGCCAAGGATGCTGATATTACTTTAGAAACTGAAGAAGAGGAAACTAGTGAAAATTAGTTTCTTTTTTTTGACAAATAAGTTATAATTATTTTAGGTGATAAGAGTGGATAATATTAACAGATTGCTTTTAGGGGTAGTAATTGTTTTGGTTGTAGTTACTGCAGGAGTAGCGTTTGCATATTTTTCTTCAAGCATGCCAACCGGTGAAAGTAAAACGACAATAACTGGTAATGCCGGAAAGATGAATATAACTTATGATGGAGGTAGTGAAATTGTTGCTAATAAATTACTTCCTAGAGAAGAAGCTTTTGCTACTAAACATTTTACCGTAACTGGTAATAATACAACTAATGGTCTTGATATGCCATATTCAATATCTTTAGTAGTTGATACTTATACTTTTACTGCTAATGCTATTACTTATACACTAACTGGAACAAACACCGGAAGTAATGGAACTATAGTTGCAAATACATCTGGTAGTATAAGTAAGACAGGAACAACTCTTTTGGGTACTGGATTATTTAAAAGTGCGGTTAATAAAGTTCATACTTATGATTTAAGTCTTTTTTACAAGGATAATGGTACTGTACAAAATGATGATATTGGAAAAACAGTAAAAGTTCATGTTAATATTGAAGCAGTAAAATAGGTACAAAAACATAACATTTATTCATATAATGTACTAGGTGATTTGTGTGAATGATGAGTTATTTCAAAAAGTTGAAAAGAAGACTAAAGTAGGAAAGGATAAAATAATATCTTTAGCTAAGATGGTTAATGATAATGGACTTAAGGATGAGAAAACATTGAAGGAGGTTATTTCAGAACTTAGTGTGCTTACTGGTAAAAAGGTAGATAAAACGCTTGAAAGTAAGATTATTAATGCAGTTATGGATGGGAAAGTACCTAAAGGCGGAGATATTGAAAAAATGTTTTAGTTATGAATGAGGTAAAAAAGAAATTAATTGGTAATTATTCATCGCTTTTAACTAGTGATGAAATAGAGAATATTGATAAATTAAGTGAAGAAGAAATTAGAAGATTAGTAAATAGAGTTTGGGCTAATTTGATTAGTTACGATGATAATTTTTGTTTTTTGAAGACATTTGTTTGTCTAGGTAATTTGACTTATTTTGATGGGGATATTGATGCAATTATAAATTATGAAAGTACGCCCGTTGAGCTTTATTATCCTGCTTTGTTAGATCCTAAGAATATTGATGAAACTGGAATGGCTTTGGATGTTGATTTTACGAAGACAAAAGAAGTATATTTGCCAATTGATTTTGATGGCAAGGCACTTACTATTCATGGGGGATATAAGCCTAAATTTATTTTTTCGGTTCATACTGGTGAAGGAGTATTTAATAACGGTTATAATGCTGCTGATTGTTTTTCTAAGTCTACTGGGATTCCGTTTAGAGGAATAGATTTAAGAATGTATTATCCTGATTTAGTACCAAATGAAAAAGAGTTGGTTCGTAATGCTGTTTCAGAATATTTAATGGATAGGGTTTACTATGGTGATATAAGATATTTTGATGTTGATTTAAGGGATTCTTTGTGTAAGAAATATCATAAGTATATTGTAAGAACTTTTCAGTTTTTAGAGCCTTATTGTAGGCCATCAGAGATTTTACTTTCTATTAAAAATCATATTAAGTTTGAAGAAATGGAAAAGGCGCATCAAATATAAAAAAGTGGGTGAAGGCAGCCCGATATATGCCAATTAACAAAGTGGGTGAAGGCAGCCCGATATGTGTCAATTAACAAAGTGGGTGAAGGCAGCCCGATATGTGCCAATTAAAAAAGTTGGATTAGAGAGCTTATTCTAATCCTTTTAATGTTAGAAATAGATGATGTAATTTTATATTATTAGAAGAAAAGTGTAGAGAATATAATAAATAAATTTGTGTTTCATTTCGCAAAAAGCAAAATTTTTTGATTTTGCGAAATGGAATTAATTAATCTGTTCTTTTTTTTTGCTTGAAACATAGTATTAAATTGAAAGGAAAGGTCTAATGGAAAAGAAAGAGATTATTAGTAGCATCTCTAATTGGGGAAATGGTGAAATTTATCTTGGGGTTGTTGGGGCAGTAAGAACTGGAAAATCGACCTTTATTAAAAGGGTAATAGAAACACTAGTAATACCTAATATTGACGATGAGAGTGAAAAGAAAAGGTGTTTGGATGAGGTTCCACAGTCAGCACCTGGTAAAACAATTATGACTACTGAGCCTAAATTTGTTCCTAGTACGGGGGCTACAATTAAAATTGATGAGTTTGAGTCTAAAATTAAATTAATTGATTGTGTAGGTTATGTTATTAAAACTAGTAATGGATATGAAGATGAGATTGGTAATCCGAGACTTGTTAAAACTCCGTGGTTTACGGAAGAAATACCATTTGTAGAAGCAGCAGAGATAGGTACAGAAAAGGTAATTAAAGATCATTCTACTATTGGGGTAGTAATAACTACGGACGGCTCTATTGGTGAGTTTACTAGAGGCGAATATATGGAAGCTGAAGAAAAGGTTATTACTGAACTTAAAATGATTAATAAACCATTTATTATTGTTTTAAATACAACACATCCTGATAATGATGAGACTAGAAAGCTTGCAGAAAATTTATCTAGTAATTATGATGTACCAGTTTTGCCAATTAATGTTGATAAGATGACTGAAAAAGAGATGTATGATATTTTAAAAACCGCTTTATATGAGTTTCCAGTTGTTGATGTAACAATAAATGTTCCTGAGTGGATTCATATCTTACCAGATAATCATGAGGTTAAAATGCATTACCTAGAGAAAATTAGAGAAAGTGTTACAAAGATTAGTAAGCTTAAAGATGCTGATATGATTACAAAGTATTATGAGGATAGTCCTTATATTTCTAAAGCTTATATTAAAGAGGTAGATACTAGTAATGGAGTAGTTACACTTAATTTAGATTCATCTGATGAGTTATATAATGAAACATTAAAGAATATTTTAGGGGGTATTACTTTAAATAAGAGTAGTTTACTTAAAGTATTTACTGAATATAGTGAAAATAAGGAAGAGAATACTAGTATTAGGTCTGCACTTAAGATGGCGAAGAGTACTGGCTATGGTATAGTATATCCTACATTAAATGATATGAAATTATCTACACCAGAAATAATTAAACAAGGTTCTAGATATGGGGTTAAGTTAAAGGCGGTGGCTTCATCTATACATTTAATGAAAGTGGATGTTGAAAGTACTTTTGAACCAATTATTGGAACTGAGCTTCAAAGTAAAGAATTAATTAACTATATTATGAAAGATTATGAAACAGATCCAACAAGTATTTGGAAAAGTGAAATATTTGGCAGAAGTTTAGATGTAATTGTTAAAGAAGGTATTCAAGCTAAGCTTTCGATGATGCCGGAAACTACAAGGTATAAATTATCAAATACTGTTACAAAAATTGTTAATAAAGGTACTAATAAGTTAATTGCTATTGTATTATAGTGTAAAAAACTAGTTTTTTTAAAGAAATACTAGTTTTTTTCTTGCTTTTTATACTAATATTTGATAATTTATACTTGTAGGGTAAATACCTATAAATTAAGAATGGGAGGTAATCGTTATGACAAAACAAGAATTAGTAGAATTTATTGCTGATAAAGCTAATTTAACTAAAGCTGATGCTTTACGTGCTTTAGATGCTATGACTGATGGAATTGTTGAAGGCCTTAAGAAAAATGGAAAGGTTGCTTTAGTTGGTTTTGGAACATTTGTTGCTAAAGAAAGAGCTGCAAGAACTGGAATTAATCCACTTACTAAAGAATCAATTAAGATTCCTGCTAAGACAGTTGCATCATTTAAAGCTGGAAGCAAATTAAAAGATGCTTTAAACTAATTAACGATTATAAAGAAGAAGATGGAAAGTCTTCTTTTTTTGTGGTTGTTGTGATAAAATAAGACTTATGAGTTATATAAAAGGTAAATATAAACAATCTATTTATGAATCTGAATCTGGTTATAAAGTAGGTTTATTTAGGGTACTAGAAACAGATGATGAGGAAATTCCAGTAAATAAAACTATTACTTTTACTGGTTATTTTAGTATGCTTACAAAAGAAGATACTTATATATTTAATGGGGATTATGTTTATCACGATAGATATGGAGCACAGTTTCAAACAAAGAATTATGAAAAAGTAAAGCCAGAAGGAAAAGAAGCTATAATAGATTTTTTGACTAGTTCTTTTGTTAAAGGATGTGGAGAGGTTCTTGCTAAGAAGATATATAAAGTTTTTGGCGACCAAACGTTAGAAAAAATTAAGGAAAATAGAGAAAACTTATTTTTAGTACCATCTATGACAGAGAAAAAGTGTGATAGTATTTATAATTCAGTAATTAAGTATTTTGATGCTGATAAAGAAATAATTTCTTTAAAAGAGATGGGATTTACAATTAAAGAAATTATGAATTTGATGAATATCTATGGCAAAAAAATAATGGATGTTATTAATGACAATATTTATTTGCTTAGAGAATATATTGATTTTAAGAAACTAGATAAGATATTTTTAGATAGTAATGATCCTGAGGATGAAAGAAGAATAAATGCGGCGATTATAGAAGCTATTAAGGGGTTAACTTTCGCTAATGGAGATGTTTATTTATCTAAAGAAGAGATAGAAGATGAACTTAGTAAAACTTATAATATTTTTTGTGATGTTACTAAAAACTTTAAGTTACTAGCTAAAAGAAGAGATATTATGATACTTGGTGATGATTATTATTTGATGAGTGATTATTTGGATGAGCTTAATAATGCTTTATGTATAAGTACTTTGTGTAAGAAGGAAAACAAGAGTATTGTTAAGTTTGATGAACTAGTAGATAATGCTTCTAAAGAACTCAATATTTTATATAATAAAGAGCAAAAAGACGCAATAAAGATGGCTTTAACTAATAGAATTAGTATAATTACGGGAGGTCCTGGGACAGGTAAAACTACGATTATTAAGGGCATTATAAAAATGTATGCTTTATATAATAAGTTAAATGAAAGAAAATTAAATGAACAAGTTATTTTGTTAGCTCCTACTGGAAGGGCTTCTAAGAGAATGAGTGAAGCCTGTAATCTTGGAGCTAGTACAATTCATCGCTTTTTAAAGTGGGATAAAGATACTAATACATTTGCAATTAATGAGTTAAATAAAGTACATTATAATTTAATTATTATAGATGAAACCTCTATGATAGATAATCACTTACTTTCATCATTATTTAAGGGAATAGATATTAATACGCAGATAGTATTTGTAGGGGATGAGTATCAGCTCCCTAGTGTGGGACCTGGTTTAATTCTTTCTGATATGATAAATGCAGATGTGCCACATATAAAGCTTGAGACAATTTATAGACAAAGTGAAGGGTCTTATATTCCTTATTTAGCTAAAGCTATTAAAGATGAAAAGATAAGTGATGATTTTACTTTAAAGAAAGATGATTATAATTTTATAGAGTGTCCTTCTAAAGAGATAAAAAGTATTCTTTGTCAAATAGTTGGTAAAATAAAGTCTAAAAAAATAGATATTAGTAAATTACAGATTTTGGCACCTATGTATAAGGGAGAAAATGGAATAGATAATTTAAATATTGTATTACAAGAGATTATTAATCCGGAAAGTAAGAAGAAAAAGGAATTAAAGATTGGCCCAATAACTTATAGAGAAGGAGATAAAGTACTTAATTTAGTTAATGATGTAGATAATAATATTTATAATGGTGATATTGGTTATATCGATAGTATTAATTTAACATCTAAAACTGATTTATTGGTTGTAAATTATTATAATAATCAAGTATCTTATAAAAGAGAGAATTTGAATCAAATAATTCATGCTTATGCGATTAGTATTCATAAAAGTCAAGGTTCAGAGTTTGATCATGTTATTATGCCAGTAACTAAAAGTTATTCTAGAATGCTTTATAATAAATTACTATATACTGGAGTGTCTAGAGCTAAGAAAAGTCTTGTGATTATTGGTGATAAGGAAGCATTTAAGTCATCAGTATTTAATAATTATAGTTTAACTAGAAAAACCAATTTACAAGTTAAAATAATGAATAATTTAAAGGAAACTTCTCAAACTATAATGTGAGGAGGAAACTTATGAAAGATTTTTTTAATTTTATGATGGGAGCTATGTTTGGAGCAGGAGTTATGCTTGGAATGGAAGAACTATCAAAAAATAAAAATAGTATTAAAAAGAAAGTAAATACTTTAATTGATGATACTAGTAAGTTAGTAGGATAGATAAAACAGGGAGCACCTGTTTTTTTGTATATTTTTGTAATATTTATAAATAATAATAATATGAATAAAATAAAGAATTTAAAGTTATTAAAAATCTTTTTGTTTTTAGCTAATATATTACTATTATTAATAATTGTTAGAGAGTGTAAGATAACAAGGACTTGTTTTACAATTATTAGTTTAATTAGTCCAATATTTTTTGGGTTTGCTTTAGCTTGGGTTATTAAACCGATAATGTTATTTTTTAATAAGAAATTAAGTACTTATTTATCTACGATTCTTACGTATGTGTTAATTATATTATTAATATTTTTAATATGCTATGTTATTGTACCAATTGTAATAAATGAAGTGAGAAATTTATTACCCTTTTTAAAGAGTTATTATTATAAGCTTAGTCCTAGAATTATAGATAATATTAATATTACTGAGATAGGTGAGAGATTATTTAAAATAGCTAAGAGTTGTACTTTTAATATTAAAACTTTTTTACTTAATGCTTTTTATTCTTTATTTATGTCTTTTTTCTTTTTAACTAATCATAAGAGTGTTACTAGTTTTATTAGTAAGAGCATACCAGCTAGGGTATCACTTGATATAACTACTAATTTAAGACTTTATGTTAAGGGGACGATACTTGATACTGTTATATTATTTATTATGAGTTTAATAGGCTTTAAAATAGTTAAAATGCCATATATTATTATTTTAGCTATATTTACATCTATTACTAATGTTATTCCTTTTATAGGACCTTATATTGGTGGTGTTCCAGCAGTATTAGTTTCGATGGCTACATCTTTTAGTTTAGGGATAAAGGCTTTAATTGTTATAGTTATTTTACAGTTTATAGAGTCTTCTTTTATTCATCCTTATATCATGAGTAAATCACTAAAAATAAATCCTATAGTGATTCTTATAGGATTGATTATTTTTGGCTATTTTTGGGGGATATTAGGGCTTTTAATTAGTACACCTTTAATTAGTATTATTAAATGTTTATATGAGTATTATAAATTAGATATTAAGAGAGTTCTTCATAGATAGTTTTATCAAATTCATGATCTGTAATATTATATTTTTCTAGGGATGCTGTGTCTATTAAGTAAAATTTATGTAAGAGAGTATCTTTACCATTTTCGGTTACTGGATCATCCCAAGTTAGATCTAAATGAATCCAAGTGTTTTCTAAAAATAAAGCATTCCATACATGAGTGTTTGATGCTACTTTGTAGTTTGGAATATTTAGTCTATTTAGAAATAAAGCCATTGCATCAGCATAACCACCACATACAGCATAGCCATCTATTAAAGCACCATAGGCAGTATTAGATTTAGTACTTTTTTTGTCTACATCGTATTTAGTTTTGTTAATGACATAGTCGTGAAAAGCTAAAATTTTATCTTCAACTTTCATGTCTTCAGTTATTATTTCTTCGATAATTGAATCTAGTTTATTGTTTACTTCTTTAATGGTGGTACTATCGTATAATTTTTTAATTTTGATGTTTACTTCACCATCTTGTGTATATGTTACATTTATTTCAGAAAAGTCATTAAATGGACTTACAAAATTATTAATATGTGTAAGTAAACTGTTATCGTTAGAAATTTTTTCTACGTCTTCTAAGCATTCTTTATATTCTTTAGGACAATAGAACGTAAATTCATCATAACCACGGTCAAAGATACTAAAAAAGATATCTTTAATGTCTTGCTGGCTTAGGGGAGAAAATTTAACACTTTGTTTTACAAAATCATAGCTAGCATTTTTATAATAACTGTTTGGCTTGGAAATAACAACTTTTGGTTCTGATGAGAAAGCATCAGATATTATATTAATTATCTTATTATTATTTATTATTAAAAGAGATATTACAATTATATATAAAATGTATTTAATTATTTTTTTCATATTGTTCACCTATAATAATAATATCAAAGATTAAACAAAAAAGAAAATAAAAAAATTCAGAAAATCAATTTCTGAATTAGTTCATTTCTTTAACTTTTTTATTTAATCTTGCTTTTTGTCTATCACAAGTATTCTTTTTAATTAATCCTTTACTAGAGCATTTATCTAAATCAGCCATAGTAGTTTTTAGTTGCGCTTTAGCAGCTTCAAGATTTTTTTCTTTAACGGCTTTTTCAATTTTTTTCATACCATTTTTAACTTTAGAAGTATAAGAAGTATTACTTGCTGTTTTAACTTTATCAGTTTTAACACTTTTTTTAGCGCTTTTAATATTAGCCATAAATATCTCCCTTCCTTAAATTACAACACTGATTGTACCAAAAATATTGGTAAAATGCAAGATAATATATTGCTAATTATAAAATATTTTGATATTATTTAAATAGTATAAAAATAAGGAGTCTTCTTATGTACATGAATAAATTGATAAAAAAACAATTGATTTTAATATTATTTACAGTAGTGTTAGTAGGAACATTAGTAGTTACTACTTCTTTTGCAGTTTTTGAAGATACAAAAAGTAATGCTCAAGACCAAAAAATTGCGGTAGGTGATTTAGATATTACGTTTACTGGTGGGTCAGCAATTAATATAACTAATTTAAGTCCAATGACAGATACTACTGCTAAGAGTCAAACTAATAATTTATATACGTTTTCAATAGCAAATACGGGAACGGTTCCTTATAAGTTTACAGTTAAGTTAGAAAATAATCCAAGTTATACAAGTAATTTATTACCACATAAATATATTAGATATTCACTTAATAATGCGGCTGTAAAGTTTGTTTCAGATAATAGTGGATTACTTGTAGAAGGAATGATAGAAGCAGGAGTAACAAATAATTATAGTTTAAGATTATGGGTTGCAGATGCTGAAACATATAAATTACCTGATTCAACGTTAGGACAAGAAATACACTTAAAAATAAATGTTGATGGTAAGGCTGGAGTTATACCAGCACCAGCTCCAGACGGTTGGTATGATGCAAGTAGTGGAACTTTACTAGCTGCCATTAAAAGAGACAATACCGTTACTGTGCCTACAACAACACCTGGTGCCGAAGTTTCATCATCTACAGAAGCAGTACTTGCTAGTACTGAAGATGATTATGGTACGAGTTATTATTTTAGAGGAGCAGTAAAAAATAACTATGTACAGTTTGCTAATAAGTGCTGGAGAATAGTAAGAGTTGGAGGAGATGGTTCAGTAAAACTTATTTTACATAATGATAATACAGCAGGAGCAGCTAATCCTTGTAATTCAGCAAATAATAGTACTAGTGCAGCATTTGCTCATTATGACGGAGATACATATAAGAGTGCATTTAATACAAAGTATGATGATAATGCTTATGTAGGATTTATGTATGGAACAGCAGGATCAAGTACATATGATGCTACTCATGCAAACATTAATAAAAGTACAATACTAACTAATTTAGAAACTTGGTATACAAATAATTTAAAAACTTATGCTGATGCGATTACTGATAATGTATGGTGTAATGATAAAACAAATGTAACAGATACAAGTTACAATCCAGTGGGTTGGAGTAATGTTAATGGTTATGGATATGCTAAAAATGCAACATATTATGGAGCTACACAAAGATTATTAAGCGCAAGTGGTAGTGCTGGTGGCACGGGACCTAGTTTAAAATGTAATGGAGAATTAAGTAAGATAACATCTAAAGTAGGTTTAATAACAGCAGATGAGTTAGCATTCGCAGGATATGCTGGTGGTTTAGGAAATACTACAACATATTTACAAGAAAATGCAAGTAATGATTCGTGGTGGTCCTTGTCTTCCTTCGGCTTCAACGGTTTCGGCGCTAGCGTTTGGGACGTGCTCGGAGGCGGTGGCTCCTTCGTCAGCGACTACGTGAATGACACCTACGCAGTTCGTCCTTCAATTTCTCTTAAATCGACGACCAACGTATCCGGTGATGGGACCAGTAGTTCCCCATACATAATAAGTATGTAAACAAGGCAAAGAATTAAAAGGTCGAAATCGAGAGTCGCAGATGTCTTTGAGAAACCCTTCGAGGGACAAACAGCCAGGCGAGAGAGATAAATAATGAAAGTAGAAGTATTGGGAACGAGTTTTCAACATTGGTTTTCCAGGGTGTGTATAGCATTTTTGAAGGGTTTGATGGTTTAAAGATTAGAAGTTAATATAGAATATGATTAATGCACTTTGTGCTGAATAAAAAGGAGGAAATAGATTATGGATATTTTATTTGAGAGTGAGAAACAGAAAGAGGCTACTGAGAGGGTACTAGCTACTGTTAGGGTGCGTACTATTAATAAAGAAATAGATGCGTATTTAAATGAGATGCTTGGTTATGCGAAGAGTGCTGATGAACTTCTTACTAAAAATAATTTTAGTGCTAGATATTTAGATAAAGTTAGTAGAATAGATCAGAATTTAAGTGTTAGTTTGGATGAAGATTTATATGATATTGATTTTAGAGTTAAGGAAGAACTTGAGGATTTAATTAAGCGTATTAATACTAGAATTAATTTAGTTCATAATAATGATGCTTTAGTTAAAGAAATTGAGAGTACTTATAATTTAAGTTCTAGTGATTTAGATAGCGATTTAGAAGATGCTAAATTGGATTTAGAGAGTATTGCTTAGTTATTGCGATATTTTCTTTAATATGATAGAATATTTTTGAGGGAGAGTGTTACTATGGCTAATGGAAATAAAACACCGGAAGAAATTTTAAATGAAAGTAATAGAGTAAATAATATTAATCAAAGAGTTCATGATATGGGAGATGCTACTATTAGTGTTAGTATGTCTGTTTATGAATTATTAAAGCAAAATGGATATGATCTTAGTTCTAACTTTGGTCCTTTATATGATTATTGTAAAAAGAAAAATAATGATATGATTGTAATTAATAGGGATGTTAAGGCTTTAGTTAGTTATGAAGAGGATTTATCTAAGAAGGAAGCATCTACTAAGAATTTTTATGATGCTATGTTTAATCAGTATAAAACTGGTTATTTAGATATGGTTGAAGATTTGATTACTAACGATCCAGAGTTTAGTGATAAAAGTAGTGCGCCTACTGAGTTTCAATATAAAAGCGGTAAAAATGAATTTGTTGTAAGAATGAATGAAATTAAATATCTATTAGGTGTAGATGTTTATAATTCTGAAGATTATAGTGATAAGTTAAAGAAAGCTAAAAAGAATTTAAGTGATAATTATGAACGCTTTAGAAACTTAACTCCGGATGAGGTTCAAACAAAAGGTCCTGCTCTTAGAAATTCTATTGAACAAAATCGCTATTATATTAGTCAATTAGAAAGAAGAATGGAAGCTGCTAATTCTTTAGGAGCTCCGAAGAATGCTATTAATTCTCCAGAACAGGTAAATGAACTGATGTCTAAGCTTAAATATTTAAGCAATAGTTATGTTAATAGTATTAAACTTACTAAAGAGACTCGTATTAAATTAATTGAGATTTTTGATCGTATTAGAATGCTTGTTACTGATTATCGTAATTATGTTTTAAATTATAATACAATTGAAAGAAAGTATAATAAATTAATCAATGAAATGGGAATAGTTAAGGCTAGTGCTAAAACAAAATCAAAAGAAAAGTTAGATTCTGAAACTGATATTGATAATGAATTTGCACCACTTTCAGGTGATACTGTAGAACCAAAGGAAAAGCCTCAAGATGAGGTTAAACTAGAGCCACCTAAACCAATTGAAACTCCAACTGAAGAAAAACCTCAAGATAAACCAGAATCACCAGCTAGTGCTGAAGAGCCAGCTGAAGAAGAAAAATTTAATGAAGAGGAATTATTCCATGTTGGTGATGTAGTTATTTATAACGGTAAGAGAGAAAGTCGTAAAGATATTGGAGCTCCTAAAGGTTTAGAAATTGGTAAAGAATATAAAGTTAATAATATTGTTTATATTAACGGTTTGGTTTATTTAGCTCTTGATGGAGTACGCGATGTAGTTGATTCTGCTGTGTTTGAAAAACTAGTTAATGGTAAAGAAAATCCAGATGAAAAAACTGCTGAACAACCAGAAGAAAAATCTACACCAAGCAGCGCTACTGGTGCTAGTGAAGCACCAAAAGGGTCTGAAAAAGATGATGATACTGAGCCTAAAGAAAAATCTCAAGAAGAACCACAAGAAAAACCTTCTAGTGAAGAAGAAAAAGATATTACTAAAGGACATGATTATAAACTTGCTTCTAGTACATTTGCTAAGCTTGCGCCTGTTTGGAGAATTGCTGCTGTTTTAGGTATTGCTCTTACTGCGGGTATAACACCATTCTTTATTGGTGGAGGCTGGTTAGTTTTAGAAGGAATTAAAAAAATAGTGGATTCTAAATCTAGAGATATAATTTCCGTTAGAAAAGTAAAGGAAAAAATCACTGAAAAAGCAAATAAAGTAAGGGAAGCAGCTGCTAAGGGGGATTCTACAGTCACAGAACAAGATGCTAAAGATGCTGCAGATTTAGTAGCTGAATTAAATAATAGTCTTCCTACTGAACCAGAATTAGAACAGCCTGAACAAGAGAAATCTGATGAAAATAAAGGCAAAAATCCTGCAGATGTAGAACAAAGTCAGGAAAATTTAGAAGCTGATGATTTAGCTAGAGAGATTCAAGCTAATCTTGAGAATACTTTAAGACCTGCTGGTGATCTTCCAAAAACTAAGACTATGTAAGAAAAGGGGAATGAGAATGAAAGTAGATTCAATAGTTACGATGCATAATGGAGAAAAGTTTTTTATAGCTGATGAAACTTTTCAAAATAATACCAAATATTATCTAGGAAATAAAGTTGGTGAAGATGGAAAACCAACAGATACTTCAGTAATATTTAAAGAAACTATAGATGATGGTAGTGTGTATCTAGATGTTGTTAAAGATCGAAATGAGGTTAATTACTTGACTGCAATATTTTTAGCAAATTATAGTAATTATTTAGAAGAACAAGAGTAGTTCTTCTTTTTTTGTATAAATTGTGTAAAGCTACACTTTTTTTTATTTTTCATTTTATTTATTCTTGATGTTTTTCTTTCTTTATTGTAATATTATGGTAGACAGTGGCATGATGTGGAAGAAAGTGGGGGAGCATTTATGTTAATGGGAGAGTTTCATCATAATATTGATGATAAAGGCAGATTAATTATTCCTAGTAAGTTTCGCAGCGAATTAGGTGATAAATTTGTTGTTACTCGTGGGTTAGATAAATGTTTATTTGTCTATTCTATGAATGAATGGGAAAAGAATGTTTCTCGTTTAAAGAGTTTACCATTTACTAATAAAGATGCTCGTACGTTTACACGCTTCTTCTTATCTGGTGCTGTAGAATGTGAATTCGACCGACAAGGTAGGATAAACATTACCTCCCCATTGGTTAGTTACGCCGGTTTGACAAAGGAATGTGTTATAATCGGCGCTAATGACCGTTTAGAAATTTGGGCAAGTGATGCTTGGGAGAAATTTTTTGCAGATAATGAGATAGCAATAGCTGATATGGCTGAAAATTTATTTACATCGGAGGGTTATGAAACATTATAGTGTACTTAAAAATGAAGTTATTGAGGGACTTAACATCAAATCTGATGGAGTTTATGTTGATGCTACGTTAGGTTATGCTGGCGATTCAAAAGAGGTTTTAAAGAGAATAAAAAGGGGCTTTCTTTTCGCCTTTGATCAAGATGAGGAAGCAATTAAGTATAGTGATGCAGAACTTTCTAAAATTGGGGATAATTATAAAATTATTTATAGTAATTTTAAAGATTTAAAAAAGCGTTTAAATGATGAAAATATAACATTAGTTGATGGGTTTATTTTTGATTTAGGGTTATCTAGTCCACAAATTGATGATGCTGAAAGAGGTTTTTCTTTTATGAAGGATGCAGCGTTAGATATGCGAATGGATTTATCTGGTGAGCTTAGTGCTAAGATGGTGGTTAATGAGTATTCTTTAGATGATTTAACTAGAGTTTTTAGAGAGTATGGTGAAGAAGATTTTTCTAGGCCTATTGCTAAGATGATAGTTAGTGAAAGAGGAAAGAAAGAAATTAATACTACTTTAGAGTTAGTTGAAATTATAAAGAAAAGTGTTCCTTATAAGTATTTTATTACTAAACATCCAGAAAGGCAGATATTTCAAGCGATAAGGATTGAGGTAAATAATGAGCTTGAAATTATAGAAAATACCCTTAGAGATGCTGTAAGTATGCTAAAATCAGGTGGTAGGATATGTGTTATTACTTTTCATTCTCTTGAAGATAGAATTGTTAAGAATGTTTTTAAGAGTTTGAGTGAGGTAAATCCTCTTGTTAAGGGACTTCCAGTAATACCTGATGAATATAAGCCAGTTATAAAGTTAATAAATAAGAAACCAATATTTCCTAGTGAGTTGGAACTAGAAGAAAATAGTCGTTCTAGGAGTGCAAAATTAAGAATAATAGAGAGGTTATAAAATATGAAAAAATCTAGAAAGAAAGTAAAGTTTTATACTTTGGATAAATTTATGATTACACTGATTGTTTTACTTGTGGTAGCGATGCCAGTTTTGATTGTTTATTCTAAGAGTACTTTATCAGAGAGTAATATTGAACTTGAGAGAATAAAGAGAAAAATAGAGAAGCAAGAGAGCATTAATGAGAGTGTGTCAATGAAGATTAATGAGCTTGCTAGTCTTTCTAATATTCAAGATGTTGCAAAAGAAAAAGGTTTAGATTATAATAACGATAATATTATAGTTGTTAAGTAGGTAGTGGTAATCATGATTAAAGGAAATAGTAATAAGTTGTTTCAAAGAGGTTCTTTAATTGTGGTTATCATTTTATTTGGACTTATAATAGCCAAACTTTTTTATGTGGCTGTAAGTCCGACAGTTGATGGAGTAGATTTAAAGGCTTTTGCTTTGACAAGAACTACGGCAGTAAAGAAGGTTAGTGCTAGTAGGGGAACAATTTATGATAATATGGGTGAGGTTCTTGCTCAGGATGTTAGGAGTTATACGGTTATAGCGTATTTAGATTCTTCTAGAACTACTGATCTGGATAAGCCTTATCATGTTGTTGATAAGCAAAGAACTGCTGATTTACTTAGTCCTATTATTAATATGAGTAGTGAAGATATTTTAAAGCTTTTAAATAGAAATGCTTATCAGGTAGAGCTTGGTCCTGGTGGTAGAGGGATAACAGAGCTTGTGAAGCAGGAAATTGAGGCTTTAGAACTTCCTGGTATAGATTTTATTAAGAGTAGTAAAAGAGATTATCCTTATGGGGATTTTGCTTCTTATATTATTGGTTATGCTAAGAAAAATGATGATGGTGATATTGTTGGAGAACTTGGTATAGAGGGTAAGTATGATAGTAAGCTTAAGGGGACTGATGGAAAGATTATTTATCAGAAAGATGCTTATGGTTATAAAATTGCTGGAACGCCTGAGTATGAGGAAAAGGCTGAAAGTGGTGTAGATATTTATTTAACTTTAGATAGTAATATTCAGATGTATTTAGAAAATGCGATGGCGAAGATTGAAAAAGATGGTGCTGAGTGGGCTTCTATAACGATTGCTGATGCGAAGACGGGAGCGATTGTTGGTTCTTCTTCTATTCCTTCATTTAACCCAAATATTTTGAATATAACTAATTATAATAGTCAACTTTCAAGTTTTACTTATGAGCCGGGATCTACTATGAAGATTTATTCTTTTATGGCAGCGATTGAAGAAGGTATTTATAAGGGAGATGAACTTTATAATTCCGGTAGTATAATTGTTGATGATTTTAAGATTAGTGATTGGAATACTACTGGATGGGGTAAAATTACTTATGATGTTGGTTTTACTTATTCTTCTAATGTGGCAGCTGTTAATTTAGCGCAGGCTCTTGGTAAGGAGAAGCTTCTTAGTTATTATGAAAAATTTGGTTTTGGTGAAAAGACGGGAATAGAACTTGCTAATGAGTATTCAGGTAAGGTAGAAGCGTACTATGAGTCTGAACTTGCTAGTATTTCGTTTGGTCAAGGTATGACTACAACACCTATTCAAAATATACAAGCACTTACTAGTTTAGCTAATGATGGAGTAGTTTTAAAACCATATTTAATTAGTAAGATAGTTGATCCAAATACTGGCGAGATAGTTTATGAGGCAACTAGACATGAACTAGGAAGAGCAGTTAGTTCTTCTACGGTTTCTAAGATGATAGAGCTTATGGATTTAACAGTTAATGGTGAGGATAAAGCTGCTACTGGTAAAAGGTATGCTACTGATTCGGTAAGACTTATTGGTAAGACTGGTACTGCTCAATATGCGCTTAGTAATGGTAAATATTCTAGTGGTACTTATAATAATGTTCGTTCTTTTGCAGGAATGTTTCCTAAAGATGATCCAAAATATGTTATTTATATTTCGGCTAAAAAATATTTAGGTGGTGGAAGCGGCCTTGCTAATGTTGTTAAGGATGTTGTAGAGAGTATTGCTAAGTATAAGAATTTAGATCAAAGAGAAAGCGATAAGGATTTATCTAAGATTATTACTATTGAAAATTATATTAATAAAGATGTAAGTAAAATAGTTACTAATTTAAGTAATTCAGGTGCTAATGTGGTTGTAATTGGTAATGGAGATAAAATAGTTAGTCAGTATCCTAGTAAGGGAGATGAGTTACTTGCGGGAAATAGATTATTTTTAGTTACGAATTATACCGAGGTGCAGATGCCTAATATTATAGGCTGGAATAGTGCTGATGTTAGAACGTTTGCAAATTTAGTAAAAATACCGTATACTATAAATGATTATGGCAAGGTTACTGCTAGTTCTATTGCGGAAGGAACCGTAATTGATGCTAATAGTAATTTAGAGGTTACACTTGGAGGGTTGTATGGAAAAGAAAGAGTTACAGGGTAAGAATAAAAAGTTTTGGAAGAAAGTAATTGATTTTATTAAGTATTTCTTTAATTCAAAACAGATTTTATTTGTGGCTTTGCTTTTAATTATTGGTGGATTATTACTTTTTATTAATCATTTGATGCATGCTACTAAGACTTATATGTTTAATGGGTCTAGTGATTATGTAAGGATTTTAAATGGTGTAGCTGTTATCGATGATAGTTTAGCTATTTTTGAAGGCTCCGATATAGAGTATATTAATGAGAGTGATGTTAAAGTTACTTCTTATACAGCTGGCTATTATGTTAAGGTAAGAGGTGAGTTTACGCCAGTATCTATTATTAGTGATTCTAATGAAGAGGGAGTTTCTTTAAAGAAAGTATTAGAAGATAGTGTTTCTTTTAATGTTATTGAATCCGTTAGTAATGATCATTATTTTGGTAAGGATAATGTGAAGGCACTTGATAGAGGTTTATATTTTATTATTGATGCTACTACTAAAAAGGGAGAGAGCATTAAGGATGAAATTACTTTAGATATTAAGAAGATGAGTAAATAGGAAGCGCTTGCTTCTTTTTTTAGGCTTTTTAAGTTGGCATTTTTTAGTTTGAATCATTTAGTAAAGTAGATATAGTGTTGGTTAGTTTTTCTAATGAAAGAAGGAGTTATGAGTAAATTAACTTTTCCAACTAGATTTGTTGGAATTACTAATGGATATAAACTTACCCATACAGCTATTGATTTAGCTTGGAATAGTAAACATGGTGGTAAGAATGCCGATATTTATGCTAGTGGAGATGGCGTAGTTACAAGTGTTAGAGATGGCAGAAGTAATACAATGGTTTATGGCGATAGTGGTAATTATATTACGATAAAGTATGGTGATGATTATGAGTTTAGAGTTTGTCATTTGCTTAAGGGGTCTATAACGGTTAAAAAGGGCGATGCAGTAACTAGGGAGACAGTTATTGGCAAGATTGGTAATAGTGGTTATTGTGGTAAATCTAGAGGAAATCATGTGCATTTTATTGTTTGGTATAGAGGTAAGAGAGTTGATCCTTTAAAACATGTTTATGTTAATAGTGATAATGTGATTGCTAAGAGTAATAGTTTTAAGCTTTTATATGATACTGATGAAAGTGATAATACTGATAGAGATGATAAAGTTTATGTGATGATTAACGCTAGAAGTGGTGTTTGGTGTCGTAAGGGAGCTGGATTTAAGTTTAAGAAGTATAAGGCTATTCCATACGGCACTAAATGCGAATTACTAGTTAAGAATGTTTCAAAGATTAGTGGTTATTATTGGGATAAGATTATATATAATGGTAAAGAAGTATTTGTTCCTAATAATTGGAACAAGTATTTATAAAGGTTGTATAATTTTTAGTGTGTGTAATGTGTAAAACATTATATACACTTTTTTAT
>OIZL01000306.1_pt1 | contig 40091 bp, 45 predicted proteins | sample 1588541 | NCBI WGS metagenome assembly OIZL01 (sample SAMN03283285) | human gut metagenome | biome: human-associated habitat; material: feces | host: Homo sapiens | place: Peru | collected 2012 | reverse complement strand
TGTTTTTCTTTGAACATGTATTAATGAGATTAGAAAAAAGCAAGTATAAAGATAACATTATTTTAAAGGGTGGTGTATTACTTTCATCAATTATCGGAAGTGAGATGAGAACAACTAAAGATATAGATACAACTTTAAAAAGTATGCCATTAAATATAAAATCTATTAAAGAAATCTTTGAAGAAATATTAAATATTGATATTGATGATGGTGTAGAGTTTAAAATTATTGATATTAAAGATATAAGGTTAGAGGATGAATATGGAGGTTATAGAATAAATGTTGAAGGTATATTTGATAAAATAAGAACAAACTTTTTTATTGAAATAACTACAGGTGATATTATTACTCCAAGTGAAATTAAATATAAATATAATTCGATATTTGAAGATAGAAAAATTAATATATTAGCATATAATATAGAAACGATAATAGCGGAAAAATTTGAGAGTATTATTAGTAAAAATGTAACAACAACAAGAGCAAAAGATTTTTATGATTTATATATGTTAATATTTAAGCATGAAAAAGATATCAATAAAAATAATTTAATTAAAGCAATCAAAAATACTTTCAACAAAAGAAATAAAGAATACAATATAGAAATATTTAAAGAAGTATCTAATATTCTTGAGAATAATGAAAATTTAATTAAAATATATAGTAATTATCAGCAAAAATTAGAATATACAAAAGCAGTAAGTTATAATGATACAATAAAATCCATAAAAAAAATTATAAAAATATTAGAGAATTAAGTAGAATATGTTTCTACTTTTCTTTTGACTTTTTCTAGGAAAAATATAGATTTATCCTAGAAAAGGTAAATCATTCACTTTTCTTAAGTTCTTCAATCTTCTTTTGAAGGTCTTTTATCATATCATTTAGTTTGTCTACATCATTACTACTATTAGGATAAACTTGTTTTATTATTTCTTTTATCTTTTTTATATCGTAAACAGGAGGATTATAAATACATTTTACTTCTTTAGAATTTATATTAAATATATTACCACTTATTCTTGATTCAATTATATTTTGAGATGCAGCATTAGTAAGTATTGTTTGACCCATTAAAATAATCCAGTTTCCAAGCATATTTTGTTCTGGAGCAGTTAAACTATCAACTAAAAGAAGTCCTAAAATAAAACTAATAGAAGTAGAATATCTAGGATTAGTATTAAATAAATCATGGAAACTCTTATTCATAGTAAATAATATGATTATTTGTCAAAAAAAGATATCAATTCATATATTACTATAGTTAGGAGGAACTTTATGAATTTAAAAGATTTAAATATAAATGATAAGGCGTATATAAAAAATGTAAAACATAGTGGTATAAAGAAAAGAAGACTATATGATTTAGGATTTATAGATGGAGAAATTGTTGAAAAGAAATTCACATCACTATTTAAAGATCCATCATGTTATAAGATAAAAAATACTTTTATAGCATTAAGAGATAAAGATGCTAGTAAGATAGAGGTATCATATGAATGAGAATATACTTTTATGTGGAAATCCTAATGTAGGAAAATCATCATTATTTAATATACTTACTCATTCACATGAACATACTGGTAACTGGACAGGTAAGACAGTTGAACTTGCGAGTAAAAAGATTAAGAAAACACATTATACTTTAGTTGATTTACCTGGAATATATTCTTTAAGTGATTTAAGTGATGAAGAAAAGATAACTAAAAACACGTTATTATTTGATGATTATGAAAAGATAATATATGTATGTGATGCATCTAGCATAGAAAAGAATCTTAATTTATTATTACAAATATTACAAATCAATAGGAACGTAATACTATGTATAAATATGATAGATGAAGTAGAAGAAAAAGGTATAAAGATTGATTATAAAAAACTAGAAAGCATTTTAAATATTAAGATAATTAAGTGTTCAACTAAAAATAAAATTGGTATTAATGAGTTAATAAATTCTTTAAGTGAAGACACATATTCTAATTATAATTTTTATTATAGTGATTGTTTAGAAGAAAAGATAAGTAAAGTTGAATCACTATTACCAAAGTATTTTAATAATAGATTTATAGCTATAAAAGTACTTGAAAATGATACATCTCTTGTAGACTATATATATGAAAGATATGGTATAAATATTATTGATAAAGAATTATCTTATTATTTAAGAAGTATTAATAGTGAAGAAGTGTCTAATGAAATATCTATTAAATTAAATTCACTTTCATCATCTATATCTAAAGAAACAATAAATGTTAAAGATAAAGAAATGTCTAAACTTGATAAGGTATTTTCAAATAAATTATATTGTATTTTATCTTTATGTTTGATTATGTTTGGTATATTTTTAATAACAATTGTACTTGCGAATTATCCTAGTGATTTACTTAGTAAATTGTTTTCATGGGTAGAAGGTATTTTATATAATTTATGTAAGGATAGTATTCCTAAATTTATATATGAACCATTGTTATTTGGAATATATAGAATAGTTACGTATATTATATCTGTTATGTTTCCACCTCTTGTTATATTCTTTTTCTTATTTACTTATGCTGAAGAAACAGGTATACTTCCAAGAATAGCGTTTAACCTAGATGGAATATGTAAATGTTGTAATTGTCATGGTAAACAATCTTTAACTATGTGTTCTGGATTTGGATGTAATGCTTGCGCGATAGTTGGAAGTAGAATAATTGATTCTAAAAGAGATAGATTACTTGCGATAATAACTAATTCTTTTATACCATGCAATGGTAGATTTCCAATGATAATAGCTCTTATATCAATGTTTTTTACAAGTAGTAATAATAAATTATTGGTATCATTTTATCTTATGTTATTTGTATTATTTTCAATTATAATATCATTTTTAACATCATTTATACTTTCTAAAACATTATTAAAAGGTTATAGTGGATTCTTTATATTAGAACTGCCTGATTATAAGAAAGTAAAATTATCAAGAATACTTAAGAATAGTTTTGTATATAAATCATTATCAATACTAAAAAAGGCAATACTTGTATCTATTCCATCTGGTCTTATTATATGGTTAATGACAAATATTAAAGTTAATAATGTAAGTGTGTTTAGTGGTGTATCAACTATACTTGAACCATTTGGTAAATTACTAGGTATGGATGGAAACATTATTTTATCATTCTTACTTGGATTACCAGCTAATGAAATAGTACTTCCAATTATGATAATGGGGTACTTGAATACAAGTAGTATTTCATTACTTACTGAAAGCGTTAATATTAAAAATATATTTATTAGTAATGGATGGACGTTTATAACTGCGATAAATGTTATACTATTTTCAATAATGCATTTTCCTTGTGGCACTACACTTTTAACAATAAAAAAAGAAGTAGGGACTAAATGGATGATATATAGTTTCTTAGTACCACTTCTTCTTGGAATAATATTTTTAACAATACTTAATATTTTAATATAAATTTAATAAAAGAAAAAACTCAAGGTAGAACTTGAGTTTGATTTGCAAATGGCGCCTGATGCAGGACTCGAACCTGCGACCCAACGGTTAACAGCCGTTTGCTCTACCGACTGAGCTAATCAGGCACTTGCATAAATAATTATAGATTAATAAATTATATTTGTCAATAAAAATATGGACTTTTATTTCAAAAATTGGTAAAATTAGTATGAAAAAAGAGGATGAAGTATGAATAAAGACATGGAATTTATGGAATTTGAAGAAAAGAAACCACTTTCAGCAGCAGAAGAAAGAGTTAAAAAGATGAGTATTCTTGATACTTATGGTGAAAACTTAAGTAAAAGAGAATATGTAACTAATCCTGCGATTGGTAGAGAAAAAGAAATAGAGCAAACTATTGAAATACTTTTAACTCCAGAAAAGAGTGCTTTATTAGTAGGTAAGGCTGGTGTAGGTAAAACTGCGATTGTTGAAGGTATAGGATATAGAATGGTAAATGGAAATATTCCAAATGCATTAAAACCATATCAACTTATTAAAGTTAACATTACATCATTGCTTGGTGAAACTAAAATGGAAGATGGTCAAACAGAAAACAGACTTCAACTATTAGTAGATGAACTTAAGACTAAAAAGAATATATTACTATTCATAGATGAAGTTCACTTACTTGTTAACAGAAATACTGCTAATATGAGTATAGACTTTGCCAACATGTTAAAACCAGGTCTTGACCGTGGAGATATTAAAATGATTGGTGCAACTACTTATGAAGAATATGAAGCATATATTTTAAGAGATAGAGCCTTCTTAAGACGTTTCTTAAAAGTTGATGTACTAGAGCCTACTCAAGAACAATGTGTTGATATTTTGATGGGTACTTATCCAAAGTATGAAAAAAGAACAGGAATAAAAATTGGTTATACAGACTTTATTCGTGAAAAAGTGTTTAGGTTCATAGTTGATATGACTGATGAATATAAAAGAATATATGAAATAGGTAATAGATATCCAGATATTGCATTAACAATAGTCATGAGTGCTTTCTCAATGGCATTATATGAAAATAGTGATACAGTTAAAATAAAACATTTCTATAAAGCAATATGCAGAACAAAAGTTGTTTATGAAGATGCTAAAGCTAAAGCAATAGCGCAATTCAAAGAAATGTTTAAAGACTTAATTGCTGAAGAAAATGTTGATTTAAATGATATGTAAAACTTACTTAATTGTAAGTTTTTTTAAATTTCTTGAAAAAAGTGTAAAATTCAAAAATGGGTATAAAAACTATACTGAAAACTTGAAAATTCTCTAGGCGATAATTCAATTTTCACTATAAAAAACCACCTCAAAATTGAATTTTACCGATTTGCATACTATTTTAAAATCATATATACTCCATTTAAACGAAGGAGGAATTTATGAAAAAATCAATAACAGTAAGAAATGTTAGTAAAGAAATAGGAGGTAAAAAGATACTTGATAATATCAGTTTCGATGCTTATGAAGGAGAAATAATTGGTCTTGTTGGTAAGAATGGAGCAGGTAAATCAACTCTACTTAAATTAATGACAGGACTATATACGATTGATGAAGGAGATATTATATATTATGACTATAATCTTAAATACGATTATGAAAAAGCTATGTCAATCGTAGGTACAATAATTGAAACACCTGATATGTATAAAACATTATCTGGTAAAAAGAATTTAGAACTATTTAAAACAATGTTTAAAGGTGTTAATGAAGAAACAATTGAAGAAATAGTAAGAATATTAGAAATGGAAAAATACTTGGGAAAAAAATTTAAAACATATTCACTTGGTATGAAAGAAAGATTAGCAATCGCATCATCCTTAATTAACAAACCTAAAATATTAATACTTGATGAGCCTACAAATGGACTTGATACAGAAGGTATTAAAAAAATAATGGATATTTTAAAAGATCTAAAAGATACTACAATAATAATTTCATCACATATGTTAAATGAAATAGAAGACTTATGTAATAAAATAATATTTATTAACAATGGTAAAATACAAAAGATAAAAATGAAACAAAGAAGTGATAAAAAGAATGTAGTATTTGAAGTAGATGATTATTCTAAAGCAACATTACTTTTAAATGATTATTGTATTAATGAAAAATTAGAAGTGTATGAAAATGATAAAACAATAAGTGAACTTAATAAAAAACTAGTAAATAATGATATAAAAGTATATAGAATAAGTGAAAAGAATAATAAACTCGAAGAGGAATTTTTTGAAATGTTAGGTAATAATGATGAATCTAATTAAAAATGAATTTATAAAATTAGGATTTAAAAAACAATTTATATCATTTATCGTATTAACAATTATAATTATTATTAATTATTTTATTAACAATGAAAAAATAAGTATGGATAATATTCTTACACTTATACCTTTTATAGGAATAATTATATCTATTTTATTTAGTGGTATCATTAGTGAAGAAATAGATTCTGGTACTTTTAGATTTTATTTAACAAAGCCTGTTAATAGAACTAAAATTTATATATCAAAATTGTTAACAATTATAATTTTTACTTTTGAATTGTTAATATATACATTACTTATCCACATTATATTGAAAGTAGATATAGAAAATGTTAATAACTTCTTTATAACTAGCATTTCGTTAGTATTTATATCAACAATTATAATGTTATTAAGTACATTTATTAAGAATAGAAGTATTACATCAGGAATAAATATATTATTGTTAACATTTGGTATCACTATAACTGAACTACTACTTTCTAAAGATATTAACATTGTTAAATATACATTTTTACCATATATAGATTTAAGTTATTATAAGAATAATTTAATAGATACGATAAATCAGTTATATGATATTAATTTGTCATTAAAACTTGGTATACCAATATTATTATTTTATAGTATATTATTTACATTAATTGGAATTAGGATATTTAAGAAAAAGAACATATAAAAACCTCACATAAGTGAAGTTTAATAATAAAAATTAATATCCTTTTTTCTTGTAATAATCTAGTAATTCTTTAAATCTTGTATAATGAACTACTTCTCTTTGTCTTAAGAATGATAATGGAGCAAGTAAACTTTCATCATTAGTTAAGTCCATTAAATTTTCATATGTCGCTCTTGCTTTTTCTTCAGCAGCAAGATCTTCTTGTAAATCTACTATTGGGTTACCAGTTGATGCGATATATGCAGCTGTAAATGGAACACCACTAGCATCCATTGGATAAACGCCTTTATTATGCTGTGTGTACCATGATTCAAGACCAGCGTTTTTAATTTCATCAATTGATGCACCTTCGATTAATTGATGTATCATTGTACATATCATTTCAACATGACCAAGTTCTTCACAGCCAATATCAGTAAGCAATGCTTTACCTCTATCATCTGGCATACTGAATCTTTGAGTTAAATAACGAAGTGAAGCACCAAGCTCACCATCAGGACCACCAAATTGAGCTACTAAAAGTTTAGCCATCTTTAAATCTTTTCTTCTTATGTTAATTGGATATTCAAGTGTCTTTTCATATTTAAACATTAATTATTACCTCCTTTATCCCATGGCCAAGGATTTCTTACCCAGGTCCATTTATCAGTATTAAGTGTATTACTCATGCATAGTGGACCATATTCACTTTCATATTGTTTTTTAAGCACCTCATACTTCTTTCTATAATCATGATAACTATTTAAAATATTCTTATCATCTGGATAAACATCTAAATAAAGATTCATATCTTTCATCGCAAAACTATACATTTGAATATTATATAGTAATTCATCTTTTTTACTATTAACTCTTAATTTATATACATGATTTTTATACTTTGAGTATAAATTTTTAAACATGTTACCTTTATTAAATCCTTCCATAGGTGAATATAAATTATTATCTCTATTAAAATTAATACTATCTATATTAATATCTACATCTTTATAACTATTCTTATTAACAATCTTATCTATATCATATTCATAATCATAGATTTCATTATAATCTAAATCATATTTATTATTTGTTTCATCATATAACATTTTTATCATTTCCTCCTAGACTATTGTATGTAATAAATAAGTCTATTGTATAGACAAATATAATAATAATGTAAAATGACTAAAAACTATTGTATATATTTATTTTTTAATGTTACAATAATTATGGTGATATAAATGCAATATAAAATTACAACTTATTCCGAAGATGAGACAATGGAATTAGCACAAAATATTGAGTCTGAAAAATTTCCTAATATGGTTATTTGTCTTATAGGAGACCTTGGAAGTGGAAAAACTGTTTTCACAAAAGCTTTTGCTTTAGCACTAGGTATTAATGAAAACATAACATCTCCAACATTTAATATTATTAAAGAATATGATAATGCTGAGATGAAATTATTTCACATGGATGTATATCGTTTAAGTGATACTAAACAAGATATAGGAATAGAAGAATATTTCACTAAAAGAGGTGTATGCATCATAGAATGGGCTGATTTAATTGAAGATATTTTACCAAAAAATAGACTTGATATTAAAATTAAGATGATTGATGAAGATACAAGACAATTCATAATAACACCTCATGGAAGTAAGTATGAAGATTTATGCGAAAGAGTATTGTAAAACAGATAACAATATCTTTTTTTTTGACCTTAATTATTGTAAAATATATATAGATAATAGGAGGAAAAATGAAAACACTAAGTGATAGAGAATTAAAAAATATTAATGCATATTTAAGAGCGGCTAATTATCTTTCAGTAGGACAACTTTATTTAAAAGATAATCCACTATTAAGGGAAAAATTAACACTTGATCAAATTAAACCAAATGTAGTAGGACATTGGGGAACAGCACCAGGTCAAAATTTTGTTTATGTGCATTTAAATAGAATTATTAAAAAATATAATTTAGATATGATTTATATTTCAGGACCAGGTCATGGTGGTCAAGCAATGGTTGCGAATACTTATCTTGAAGGAAGTTATAGTGAAATATATCCTAGTATTACGGAAGACATTGACGGTATGAAAAAGTTATTTAAGCAATTTAGTTTTCCAGGTGGAATAAGTTCACATGTAGCACCAGAAACACCAGGAAGTATAAACGAAGGAGGAGAGCTTGGATATTCTTTATCTCATGCTTTTGGAGCAGTACTTGATAATCCTGATTTAATAGCTGCTTGCGTAGTAGGAGATGGTGAAGCAGAAACAGGACCACTAGCGGCTTCATGGCACTTAAATAAAATAATAAATCCGCTTACTGATGGAATAGTTCTTCCAATATTACATTTAAATGGATATAAAATTGCTAATCCAACTATATATTCAAGAATACCAGAAGATGAACTTATTAAATATTTTGAAGGTTGTGGATGGAATCCTTATGTAGTAGAGGCATCTTCTACTGCTAAAATACATGAATTAATGGCTAGAACATTAGATAGATGTATCGAAGAAATTAAAATTATTAAAAGTAAAACAAGACTTAATAAAAGAGCTACTTTCCCAATGATAATATTAAAAACACCTAAAGGCTGGGGCGGACCTAAATTTATAAATAATTTACAAGTTGAAGGAACATTTAGAAGTCATCAAGTACCAGTAGTAGTAAACAAAGAACATCCTGAAAACTTAGAAATACTAGAAGCATGGCTTAGAAGTTATAAACCTGAAGAATTATTTGATAAAAATGGAACACTTAAAAAAGAGTTGAAAGAACTTGCGCCTAAAGGCAATCATCGTATGGGAATGAATCCTCACGCAAATGGTGGTCTACTACTTGAAGAATTAAATATTCCTGATTTTAGAGGTTATGGTGTTGAAGTTAAAAATCCAGGTGAAACAATAAGTCAAGATATGATGGAACTTGGATATTTCATAAGAGACATAATTAGATTAAATGAAAATAAAAAGAACTTTAGAATATTTGGCCCAGATGAAGCACTTTCAAATAGACTTAATCATGTCTTTGAAGCAACTAATAGACAGTGGAATGGAATTAGATATGATAATGATGAATTTATCAGTCCATATGGTAGAGTAATAGATTCAGTATTAAGTGAACACTTATGTGAAGGAATGCTTGAAGGATATTTATTAACAGGTAGACATGGATTTATTCATAGTTATGAAGCGTTCATTAGAATAGTTGATTCAATGGCAAGTCAACATGCGAAGTGGTTAAAAGTAACAAAAGATTTACCATGGAGAAGAGATATTTCATCATTAAACTTTATATTAAGTTCATATGTATGGCAACAAGATCATAATGGATTTACTCATCAAGACCCAGGATTCTTAAATCATATTGTTACTAAAAAAGCAGACATAGTTAGAATATATTTACCACCTGATACAAATACATTAATATCATGTTTTGATCATTGTATTAGAAGTAAAAATTATATTAATGTAATAGTGGCATCAAAACATCCACGTCCTCAATGGTTAAATATGAGTGATGCGATAAAACATTGTACTAAAGGACTTGGTAGATGGGATTTTGCTAGTAATGATGAAGGATGTGAACCTGACCTTGTAATGGCATGTGCTGGAGAAACACCAACTATTGAAGCACTAGCTGCTACTAAAATATTAAGAGAAAACTTTAGTGACTTAAAAATAAGATTTATAAATGTAGTTGATTTAATGAAGTTACAAAGCCATGAAAATCACCCTCATGGATTAGAAGATGCTGAATATGATAACTTGTTTACAAAAGACAAACCAATTATATTTGCATTTCATGGATATCCTAACTTGATACACGAACTTACATATAAAAGACACAATCAAAATATGCATGTTCATGGTTACCTAGAAGAAGGAACAATAACAACAACATTTGATATGAAAGTTCAAAATAAATTAGATAGATATAATTTAGTAATAGATGCATTAAAATATCTTGATAAACTAGGTGATAAATCTTCTGCATTAAATGAGTGGTGTAAAAATAAACTTATAGAGCATAAAGAATACATTAAAGAATATGGAGAAGATATGCCTGAAATAAAGAACTGGAAATGGTAAAACAAAAAGATGTAGAAAAATTCAATCTACATCTTTTAAAATACATTAATTTATATATAATTTATTCGTTTAGTTAAAGTTATATCACTAATAATCCATTTATCATTATTAATATCTTTACTAAACGTAACAAGATATTCACATTGACCTCTATCATAAAAACCTTCAACAATTTTATTTTTATTATTAATAACGTAATTCTTTTGATAAGTATAGAACATAACAGATACATCTATTTTATTAGCATTCTTTTCAATTTTTGTGAAATCTATCCAAGAAATCTCTATATCACTTATAACGTTAGTTAAGTTATCCTTCTTTAATGATTCTAATTTTGTTTTACAAGTATTATATAGCTCATTAGAAGTAATAGACCTAATTTTATTATAACTAAATTTAGTTATTGATTCTTGAAAATCTATATAATATTTACGAGCCATATTTAAAAATTCCTTTTTATTAAATTCAGGATATACTTTAATAATATCTTCTTCATATATAACTGGATATTTATATGAAGCTATCTTTTTCATATTTTCTATTTCTTTTTCTCTTTCAGTCTTATCCTTCTTATCTATTCTATATGGAGATTTAGTTATTTTTAATAATTCATAAAACAAGAAAACAATAAACATTAATGCAACTATTGCAACTATTGCCTCACTTAAACTCGCTTTAAATGAAAATAATTGTACTATACAATAAAATACATATATATAAAATTCTAATAACGGATGATATGTATTACCAAATTCAAATTCAGCAGTATAGATTGTATCAGCTAAAACAATTTCATTAGAAATTAGAAATATTATTATTCCAAATAATATCAAAATTAAAATCTTTTTATAGTTTAATTTTTTCATATATCTACCTTCTATAAATAAGTATATCATATATTTTACGTAAATTATATTAACTTTTCACAATTCTTTAACAAATGGATAGTATCATTAAAGACAGTGAAGGAGGAATGCATATAGATATAAAAAAGATAAAAGATATAAGAAAATTAATGTAAAACTAAACTAAAAACTTTGAAAATAACATACACATTTCTAAAACTTTAAGCGATTAATGATTAATATTAGTCGCTTCTTTTCTTATATATGTCTTTGTGTTAATATATAAATATTGTGAGGTAATTATGAATAGATTAGAAAGTATTTTAACAAGTGATAATATTGAAGAAATGATAAAAAGTAATGAAGATTATATTTTTGATATAATACCTGAACTTAAATATGAAGTAGGATTTCCTCAAAATCATCCTCATCATTGTTATGATGTATGGAATCATACTATAGAAGCGATGAAACATATTGAAGCTGATGCTGAACTTAGACTTATTGTACTTTTACATGATATAGGTAAACCATTTTGTTATCAAGATGGGGAAGATGGTGTAAGACATTTTCATGGTCATCCATTAAAGTCAAGAGAGATTTCAGAACGTATTTTAGATAGATTACATGTCGATAATAAAGACGAAATACTTTATATAATAGAAAATCATGATACGCCAATAGACATAAACAATATTAAAAATAGAAGTACAGAAATAAAAAGATTGAAGGTTCAATATGCTGATGCTTATGCACATGCTCCTTCAACCATTAAGAAACGTATCTTAAGATTAAATTCTATAAAAGAATCAATTTGATTTGTAATTAAGTACTTCTTCTGCGTCATCTAAATGTATTTTAGTTTTACCTATAATTTGATAATTTTCATGACCTTTACCAAGTATAAGAAGTATATCATTTGGTTTCATTATATCAATACCATGTTTGATTGCTTCACGTCTATCTAGGATAACTTCATAGTTATCTTTTTTAACGCCTTCTAAAATATCTTTCATAATATCTTCTGGATTTTCTGTTCTAGGATTATCATTAGAAAATATTACATAATCAGATAGTTCAGTAGCAATACTTCCCATGATAGGTCTTTTTTTAGGATCTCTATCTCCACCACAACCAACTATTGTTATGACTTTGCCTTTCTTAAGTTCATTGTATGCAGTTATTACTTTTTCAACTGCATCAGGTGTGTGAGCATAGTCAACAATCGCATAGCCATGATTTACTTTATATGTTTCACATCTTCCTTTAGGTGCTTTTAAATTTGGTGTTTCTTTAATTATTTTATCAATATCAATTCCATATTCATGAACAATTGATAACATTGTTAAATAATTATAAACATTAAATTTACTTGTAAGAGGAATAACTACATCATAATCTTTATTATCATAACTGAAATTTAATTTAGATTCAGCAGCACCAGTATCAAAATTATTTATCTTATAGTCACCATTAAATCCAAAAGTAATGAATTTGTGTCCTTCTTTTTTAAATCTATCATGAACAGGATCATCACTATTAACTATTATTTTAGCATCATCCTTTAAATGATCTAGTATAAGTAATTTAGCATTTAAGTAATTTTCCATTGTTTTATGATAATCAAGATGATCTTCAGTAAGATTAGTAAATCCTATAATAGAATAGTTAATATTAGTAAGCCTATCATAAGATAATGCTTGACTACTTACTTCCATTATAACACTTTTAGCACCACTTTCATAAGCAGTGTAAAGTAATTTATATATAGTTAACACGTCTGGAGTAGTATTATTAAGTTCTATAAAATCATCTTTATGATAATAACCAAGTGTACCAATATAAGCTGTATCAATACCTAAATTATTAAGCATTTGATATATTAAATAACAACTAGTAGTTTTACCATTAGTACCAGTAACACCTATTAATTTCATTTTATTAATATCATTACCATATTCTTTATTTAATATTTCTCTTAAATAAGCATCAGTATTTTCTACTTTAGTATATGGAACACTTACATCAATATCTTTTTCACATATTATATGACTAGCTCCATTTTTAATCGCACTATCTATAAAATCATGACCATCAACAGTCATACCTTTTAAAGCAACAAATGTTTGACCTTTAGTTACTTTTCTTGAATCACTTTCATATTTAAACATTATTTCACGTCCTTCAATAACATTATATCATTAATATATAGATAATTATTATAAAATTTTCCACATAAGTCCACAAAAAAACAACTATTAAAGTTGCTTTAACATCATTTTATAATTATTATATGCTTCATCACTATTAAACATTTTCAAATGATCTTTACATCCTTGTAAAATAACTGAATCATTAATATCATATTCCATTCTAGCAAATGCTGGTATAATAAGTCTTCTTTGACTATCAACTTTAGATGTAGATATACATGAAAAATAAAGCTTTTCAAGTTTATCATTTAATGATTTAATTAATCTTTCATCACTTTCACTAGATATATTCTTTTCAAGTTCATTAATTCTTCTTTTTAAACAAACTATATTATTAAGTAATATAATACCATTATCATCACTACTAAATACTATTTCATCATCTTTTTCTGGATATGTAAACTTTGGTAAAAAGATTCTTCCTTTAGTATCAACCTTACATTTAGCATTTCCTAATATTAAACTTTCTCCAAACATAATTATTCCCCTTTTCAAAACTAGAGCATATTATAACACTTTTAAGCATTTTTTTCAAGAATAACATCATAATAATAATGGTGAATAACATGTGGATAATATATGCTTTAGTATCATCAATATTTTCAGGATTAACTTCCATCTTAGCATCATACTCTTCTAAACTAAATAAAGTAGATTCAATATTAATAACAACTATAAGAACTTTTATAATATTAATTCTTTCTTTTGTAGCAACAATTCTTTTTGGAAAACTATCACAAATAACAAATTTATCATTAAAAACAATTATATTTTTAATACTATCAGGAGTATCAACAACACTACTTTGGATTTTCTATTTTAAAGCACTTGATACTGGTGATGTATCTAAAGTAACACCTATTGATAAGACAAGTATAGTATTAACATTAATATTATCAATGATATTTCTTCATGAAAAGATTACTATTATAAAAATTGTATCAATAACACTTATTTTAATTGGAACACTTCTTACGGTTAATAAAAAGACTACTAATGAAAAAGATAATAAATGGATTCTTTATTCTGTGTTAACTGCTATATTCACAAGTACAACTACTATAATAAGTAAGATAGGACTTAATAATATAGATAGTGTTTTAGCAACATTTATAAGAACAGTTATTGTGTTTGTTATATTAACATTTACAGTCATATTTAAAAAGAAATATGTTTATTTGAAAGATATAAGCAAAAAGAGTATGAGATATGTTATATATTCAGGTATCACTAATACTTTATCATGGTTATTTTATTTTGCATCTTTAAAAGAAGGCGAAACGAGCATAGTGTTTACGATTGAAAAATTAAGTATTGTTGTTACTATAATATTATCAGTAATATTCTTAAAAGAAAAACTAAATAAAAAACAAATAATAGGTATTGTTATTATAGTAATTGCAACATCTTTATTAATGTTTACCTAATTTCTTAAAAATGATATAATCTTTATGTAGGAGATAGAAGGTAGTATGAAAAATAAAAAAGAGATTAAAGAACTCGCGACTAAGTCAAAAGGCTTATTTGAAGAATTTAAAACATTTATTAAAAGAGGTAATGTTATTGATTTAGCTGTTGGTGTTGTTATAGGTGGTGCTTTTAGTACAATAGTATCTTCACTAGTAAATGATATAATTATGCCTTTAATAGGAGTATTAATAGGGGGATATGATTTTACAAAGTTAACTATTAAAATAGGAGATTCAACTATTAAATATGGTAATTTCATACAAAATGTTATTAATTTCTTAATAATAGCATTCTGTATATTTATGGTAGTTAAGATTATGAATAAGTTCTTAGATAAACATAAGAAAGAAGAAAAGAAAGAAGAAAAACCTAAAAAGAGTGATGAAGTGGTCTTATTAGAAGAAATAAGAGATGTATTAAAAAATAAGTAGGTGATAAGTGATGGGTCTAAGATTTAGAAAAAGTATTAATTTAGGTAAAGGTGTAAAAATAAATTTAAGTAAAAATGGTATAGGATATAGTGTTGGCACTAAAGGAGTAAGAATAAGTAAGACAGCAAAAGGTACAACTAGAAAAACATTAACATTACCAGGAACAGGACTTTCATATGTTACTGAAAGTAAGAGTGATAAAAGTAAAAATAACATTAAAGAAAAAGATAACAAAAATATTAAAGATAAAACATTTGATGAAATAGTAGATGATATAGCAAAGTCATTTACAGATAATATAAAATGAAAACATTAAAAAGAATATTAATTACAATATTAATAAGTTTAATACTTTATTCAGTATTAGTAGTTGGATACATAATAAAAGAGTTTAGGAATTATTCTTTATTTGTAGATATAATTTTACTTTTAATATTCGTAATAATTTATCATATAAAGAGAAATAAGGTAGAATATAATAGAAAGATTATAGTAAATGATGTTATTCTTTTTGTAACTATGATATTATCTTCAATACTATTTAAATATCTTTTTAATTATTTAACATATAAATATATCCCATGTAGTTCAGCTAAATTATGTTCATTATATGGAGTAGATTATGATATATTGCTTACAATTATAACATTTAGTTCAAATTATATTTTGATAACAAACTTAATAAATTTAATGTTAAAAAAATTTACTAAATTAAAATATACAGTTATTAATATAATATCAATAATTATAAGTATAATCTTATGTACTTTATTTATTGTTATATTTATAAAATTAATGTAGTTTAAATGCTACATTTTTATTATATATAAAAGTATATAAAGAATATTTATGAAAAATAAAAGGTATGATATAATTATTACGGTGATTTTATGCTTTTATATGAAAAATTATTAAATAATAAATTGTATTTGGATACTGTAAAACAAATTGAAGGTTTTAAATTTATAACAAATGGTAAATGGGATTGGGAACATGGCTTAGGACACTATAAGAGAGTGGCTGAATATGTAAAAACAATTTTATTACAATTAAATGCTAATGAAAGAATGGTAGATTTAGGAATGACAGCAGCACTTTTACACGACATTGGTTTATCAAAAGGAGATAAAACTGATCATGCGATAGAGAGCAGCAAAATATTTACTAGATTTATTGATAAAAATGATATCACACAAGATGAAGAAAATACTTTAAGACAAGCTATTCTTGATCATTCTAAAGGAAATAATATTCAATCTTTAATAGGATTAAGCCTAGTTTTAGCAGATAAATTAGATGTAACATATCACAGAACAATAAATTCTAGTATACAAGATAAAATGAATAAAGAAATACAAAAGATTAAAAAAGTTGATGTAAATATTTCAAATAAAGAACTAATAATAAAATACACTACAGATGACACATTTGATGTTGAAATTTTAAAAGATTGGCCTAAAGCAATTACTGTTCCATATAAAGTTTCTAAATATTTAAAAATAAATTATAAATTTATGATTAATGATATACAAATTGATATTTCAAATTATATAAATCAAACTATATAATTTTAGTGCTTCTTTTATAAAGAAAAGAATTAACATTTAAATTGAGATAAAGAATTAAAAACAATTATTTTTAAAGAGATATATTTTATGCCTAGGATTTTGATATTCTAGGTTTTTAATTGTATAGAAAAATCTTTTAAAGTGGGAAAAATAAGCAATAAGATTTTATAAAAAGCGAATATTTGTTTGCATATATAATCATGTTGTGTTAAAATGAATTAGAGGTGCATTATGAATATAGAAGAAAAATTATCAATACTTGCTGAAAGCGCTAAATATGATGCTTCTTGTAGTTCAAGTGGTTCTAATAGAAAGAATGAAGGAGGTACAGGTAATGGCCATATAAGTGGAATATGTCATAGTTTTACTAGTGATGGAAGATGTGTATCATTACTTAAAATATTAATGACTAATGCATGTATGTATGATTGTAAATATTGTATAAATAGAAAAAGTAATAATATTAAAAGGGCAATACTAACTCCAGAAGAAATAGCTAATTTAACAATAAATTTCTATAAAAGAAATTATATAGAAGGACTATTCTTAAGTTCAGCAATTATTAAAGACGCAGATTACACTATGAAACTTATGATAGAAACAATATATTTACTTAGAAAGAAATATAAATTTAATGGATATATTCATACTAAATGTATACCAGGTAGTAGTAAATATTTAATAGATGAACTTGGTAAATTAAGTGATAGAATGAGTGCTAATATAGAATTACCATCAAATAATAATTTAAAATTACTAGCACCTGATAAAAAGAGTAATAATATCTTTGGAGCAATGACTGAAATTAAAAATGAAAGAGAAAATAATAGAAAGTTTGTACCAGCAGGACAATCAACTCAAATGATAATAGGTGCGAGTGATGACAGTGATTATCAAATAATAAATCTTACTGAAGGACTATATAATAAATTTGATTTAAAAAGAGTATATTATTCAGCATATGTACCAGTTAATGTTGATAGAAATCTTCCAGCAATAAAGACTCCACCATTAAAAAGAGAGAATAGACTATATCAAGCAGACTGGTTACTTCGTTTCTATGGATTTAAAGCAAATGAATTATTAACACCAAAGAATCCTAACTTCAACTTACTTATTGATCCTAAAGCTAACTATGCGCTTAATAATATTGATAACTATCCAATAGAAATAAATACAGCAGACTATAAAGATATATTAAGAGTTCCAGGTATAGGAGTAACATCTGCTAAAAGAATAATGATGACAAGAAAAGTAGCACACTTAGATTTTGATACATTAAAAAGAATAGGTGTAGTATTAAAAAGAGCAAAATACTTTATTACATGTGATGGTAAATATTATAGTAAGACAGGTACATTTAAAAAAGATATTATCTATAGACAAATATTATTAGAAGGAAATATTAAACAATTAAGTTTATTTCATGATGAACAATTTTAAACATACTAATGATATATATTTATATGATGGTACAATAGAAGGACTATTTACATTAATATATGTAACATACAAAAGTCATACTTATCCATTAAAAATATATAGTGAAAAAGAATATATAGATAATATAATAGATACACCAATATATATAGAAACTAATTATGAACAAAGTGATATAGTAAAAGAATCAATAATAAATAAAATAAGTGATTTCGTTTATGAAAATATATTAATATCATTCTTATCACATGATAAAGATAAAGCAATAATTATATATGATTACTTATTTAATGCATATAAGTTTGGTTATAAAATAATTTATCATAATGAACTTGTAGAAGTGACTAAATTTAATAAAATGGTTAAAAATATTAGAAGTGAAGCACATAAATTTAAAGGATTTGTAAGATTCACTAAACTTAAAAATGAAATATATTTTTCAAAAATAAATCCTGATAATGACATAATATATCTTTTAGGAAGTCATTTTAAAAATAGATTACCTAATGAAAGATGGATTATATTTGATGAAAATAAACATAAGGCAATATTCTATGACAGAGAAATTTTAAAGGTAGTAGAAGATATAGATATGAACTTTCAAAATAGTAATGATGAGTATGAACAAATGTGGAAATCATTCATAAAAGCAGTAACTATCAAAGAAAGAAAAAACTTAAGATGTCAAAGAAACTTTATGCCTAAAAAATATTGGAAAAACTTACTGGAGGTAAATATATGAACAATGTAATATTTAATGAAGAAATGAATAATAAGATACTTAGTGGTATTACTAAATTATATGAAGCAGTATCTTGTACTTTAGGACCAAGTGGTAGAAATGTAATAATATCAAAAGATAATGGAAAGCCATTTATAACGAATGATGGTGTAACAATCGCATCTTCCATCGAACTTGATGATGAAATAGAAAATATAGGTGTTTCACTTATAAAAGAATCAGCTAAGAAAACAAATGATACAGTCGGAGATGGCACTACTACAACAATAGTTTTAACATATGAATTATATAGAAAAGGATTGGAATTAATAAAAGGTGGAGTAAACAATATTACTTTAGCACATGAAATAGAAAGATATAAAAAAGAAATCCTTCAGCAGTTACACAATCATAAAAGAAAATGTAATACTAAAAATAAAATAAAACAAGTATCAACTATAGCTAGTAAAAGTGAAGAAATAGGTAATGTTATATCAAATGTATTTAATGAAATTGGCTTTGATAACTATATAACAGTTGAAGATAAAGTAATAGATAAATGTACTTATGAAATAATTAATGGAATGAAATTAGACTTTGGTTATCATATAGAAGGTTCTATTGGTGAAAATATAACGAAATTAAATGTATATAATGCTTATGTATACACTCTTGAATATATAAGTAACATTAATGATTTAGAAATGTTTATGAATAATAATAAAGATATTGTTATATTTTGTGATGACTATGAAAATGAAATATTAAATGATTTAAATGATTATAATAAACTATCTAAATATAAGATATACATAATAAAAACATTACTTAAGAGTGATAGATCAAAAGAAGTACTAACTGATATAAAATACTATACAAATTCATTTAATAAAAATAATATAGTAAATGAAATCATTATAGAAAAAGATAAAACAATAATAATAAATAATAGTGTAAATAAAGATAAGTTAAATGAAAGGATTAATTATTTAAAAGTAAGACTAAGTGAAGAAGAATTTGAATTTGAAAAAGAATTTATAGAAAAAAGAATATCTGCTTTAAATGGTAAGATGGGTATTATATATAGTTATGGTCTTACTGAACTAGAAAGAATTGATAAGAAATTAAGAACAGAAGACGCACTTAATACAGCCATTAATTCATATAAATATGGTGTTGTTAAAGGATGTGGAGTAACTCTTTTAAATATTTCAAATAAAATAGATAGTAGTGATGAAATATCAAAATTAATAAAAGAAGTCCTTACAAGTCCATATAATAAAATATTAGAAAATACTGGTAAAAGTGAAATAAATACTACTAACATAATAGATTCATATAAAGTAGTTACTGAGGAAATAAATAATTCATTCTCTATAGCTATGATGTTACTTACTACTAATGCTTTAGTTATCAATAATGTAAATAACTATTCTAAAATAGATATTGATAAAATTATGTAAAAAAATATTCAAATTCACAAAAAATAATGTATAATAAAACGTGAGGTAGTATTATGAGCAGTATAGATGAAGAAAACAAAAGCAAATTAGAATTTTATTTGAAAGGAAATGTATTAAAAAATTCAGTAATTGATAATAATGGTAGAAGTATTGCTGAACATTTATATGGAAGTATGATTTTAGCGAGAGCTATTCAAAGTGAATTTGAACCATCAGAAGATATTTCTAAAGTACTTAGAATGATTGCTCTAGAAGGAATTGCACTTACTAATGATGATTTTAAATGTAGTGAATATTTAGCTAATGGAAGTAAATATGATAAAGAATTAGATGAAATAAGAAAGATGGTTACATTTGATTCAATATTTGCGAGCATGTGTAGAGTAAATGATTTAAGATTACATAGCATTATTAATGAAAATCCAGATAAGTGTTTTTATGATTTATATAAAGAAGCAGTAAGAAAAGGTATTTTTAAGCCAAAAAGTTTTGAAGAAAATAAAAAATATCAAGAAATATTTAGATTCTATTATGATAATATGAATCTTGAAAAAACTGAAAGAACTGGATGGGATAATAAACATTGGAATATTTTTGGTGAAAGAGAAAGTATTGCTGATCATATATATGGCACAATGATTTTAGCAATTGCTATGTATGATGGAGAAGGTAATGTTAATCTTGATGAAGTATTACAAACATTATTAATACATGAAATAGGTGAAATAGAAATTGGAGATAAAACACCTTTTGATATAACAAAAGAAGAAAAAGCAAGAATTGAACATAAAGCAATGAAACATGCTCTTGGAAATTTAACAGATAGAGAATCAATGTTAAATTCATTATTAGATTTTGATGTTGAAGAAAAAGAGAGTTCTAAATTTGCTCACTATTGTGATAAATTAGAAGCAGATATTCAATCTAAAATATATCAAGATTCAGGAAGACATAAACCTTTAGATGAACAACAAAATAATGTAGTGTTTAAAAGTCCAAGAGTTCAAAAGATGTTACAAGAAGGAGCAGAAACTGCATTTGATATCTGGTATTTATATGACAAAGATATTTACAAAGACAGTGAAAAATTTAAAAGTATGCTTGAATATGTAAAAGAGCATAACTTAAGAAAAGTAAGACTTTATAGTTTAACAATACCATCTACGTTAATAATAATGTAGTGTGTAATAATTGACTTTTCCCTCTAAATATGTTTTAATATAACGTACTTAGGTACAATATGGAAAAAATATAATTAAAAGGGGGATTATAAAATAGACCTATTGTATAGATAGGTTTTATTTTATATAAAAACGATTATGAAATATACCATAGATATAAGAGTATTAGATGATAAAGATACACACTCATATCCAACACTATATCCAATATATTATGATGAAAAGAATAATGAGTGTATATTAGGTCTAACGGTATTACCAGATACACCAATAGAAGAAGCATTAGAAAAAATAAATGTTAATAAAATGTTAATAAATGATTTAACTGATAATGATATTCCAGGTAGTAATCTATTTAAAGAAAATTCAAAAATAATAGAGAGAATATTATTAGATAGTCCTGATTTAGTAAAAGATTCAACTTCCATATCTTTTGTAGCAGAACCAGCTATAAAAGACTATATTGAAAGAAATCCAATTTTAAAAACTAAAACAATGCATTTAAATGGAAACTACTCTATTGATAGTGAAGTAGGAAATGAGTTATATAATCTATTTGGTGAATATAAAAATGTTTACCTATATTTTGATGGTAATAAAACTGAAAGACATATTGAAGAATATAAGAAAACAATAGATGCGATAGATGAAATAGTAAAAACAATTAGAAAACATAACCTAAGTCCCTTAGAAGAAATAATGTATGCTTATGACTTAGTTAGAGAAAAAGTATATACAAGAGAACTTGATACTGAATCAGATAGAATATCAAGAGATTTATCTTCAGTTTTATTTGGGGATAAAATAGTTTGTGCAGGATATATCGCTATATTTAATAGTGTACTTAAAAACTTAGGTATAAGTGTAATGGATTATAAACTTATCAAAAAAGAAAATAATAAAAAAGGTCATGTAAGAAGTTTAGTATATGTTAAAGATAAAAAATATCATGTTAATGGTGTATTTATGTTTGATCCAACCTGGGATAGTAAGAAATGTGAAGGAGATAAATCATATCTAACATCATATAAATTCTTTTGTAAATCAAAAGATGAATTTAGATTTTTTGACCAAGAGTACAATGAGGTAACATTATCATCTTATAGTAAAAATCTATCACCAAGAGTTAAAAAGATAATATTAACAGAAGGATTAGAAAGTGTTCCTGAAGAAATGGCACAATCATTTAATGATTTAGCAATACTTATAGATGGAAAAGCACTTGCTAGTAAAATAATATTCACCAATAAAGCACCTAAAGATTTTAGACATATTTTAGCAACAACAATAGATACTGAAAATTTAATGAATTCATTAGATAGATATCAATCATTATTTTATGGTCAAACATTAGATCCAATGACTTTATTAGAAGTAATGTATAATGTAAGAAAAAGAGAATTTTATAGTGAACCAGATAAATATCCATTTGATACTGAATCAATAAAGAAAGCAGTAATAGGTAGTTCACCATTAGATTCAAAATTATTACATGTCTTATTTGGAATGCCTGAAAAACTTACTACTGAAGAATTTGAAGAATGGAAAGATAAAAATGATATAGATAAAAATATTGAAGGAATTAAACTTACAAGAACATTAAAAACAATATTAGAGAATAAATAATTATAAAGCAGGACTACCTTCAAAAGAATCTTGATTAACTTGAAAATATATTAATAATATAACACCAATAATTAATAAGAGAGAACCATATACTTTAATACTATATAGTTCTTTTTGATTGGAATTTGCTTTATTATAAAATCTAACATTTCTTCTAAAGAAATATAAATATATAAATAGAGTACATATCAATGTGAATTTAAAAATATTATTTGATTCATTTTTATATCTATTATTATTAGTTTTGATATAGTTAATATCATCATCGTCTCCTCTAATATTTAATAGACATAGAAAAGCAAAAAGTATCCATATTTTATTTTCAAAACGAAGTCTATTTATTTCTTCTTCCATAATAAATTATATTTATTTACAAAAATATTAACACTTTACATTATATTCGTGTGTAAATATTTTGTAGAATAATGTTATACATAATGATATAATAAATATGGTGAGAAAAGTGAAAGTATTAAGTATAAAAGAACCATATGCGACTCTTATATGTAATAAGAAAAAGTCTATTGAAACAAGGAGTTATAAGACAAATTATAGAGGTGAATTATATATTCATGCGAGTGTATCTAAGATTGATAAAGAGACTTTAAATAATAAAGAATTAATGAATATAGTTGCTAATGATACTTTTAGTTATGGAAAAATTATATGTAAGTGTAAACTAGTTGACTGTATTTACATGACAAGTGACTATATAAAAGAGATAGAAAAAAATAAGCAAGAATATACTTGTGGATATTATGAAGTTGGTAGATATGCATGGATACTTGAAGATATTGAACCATTAGATATAAAGGTTGATGCAGTAGGTAATTTAGGTATATGGAATTATTACACAATAGATGATACATTAAACATTATGAATAGTATTGAATATGGATATATTGATAATCGTAATAAAAGGCATACTGAAATAGATAATTTAGTTAATGATAATTATATTTTACAATCACCTAATAGGTTATTAAAAACTAAACTAGGATTATGCTATGACCAAGTAGAGTTAGAGAGATTTCTACTTCAAAAAAATAAATGGAATATTGAAACATATTTTATGATTGGTAAAAGTAGTGAATATCATACTCATACATTCTTGATATTTGAAAAAGATAATAAATATTATTGGTTAGAAAATTCATGGAAAAGATTTAAAGGTATTTCTAAATATAATTCTAAAAGTGAACTAATAAATGATGTTAAAAATAAATTTATTAAATATGAATTAGATGGTATTAATAATGTAGAAATACATAAGTATAGTAAACCAAAATACAATATAACTTTAGAAGAATATAATAATTATTGCTTAAATGGAGAAATATATGAATAATGTTGGAAGAGTAATAAGTGTTAATAAAAATAATTGGAATATTCTATTAAATAATGAAAGTGTTATTGCAACTATAAGAAAAAAGAAAAATCATGATGAACTTCCAGTAGTAGGAGATTACGTAATTATTAATAAAGATGAATATGATTAATAATACTATAGAGAAAATTGTCAATAGAAAGAATACTATAAAGAAACTATCTGTTGATAGAACTACTGAAAAGTATAAAAAAGGTAAAGAGCAAATACTTGCTTCTAATGTTGATATAGTGTTTATAGTGACAAGTCTTAATAATGATTTTAATATAGCTAGACTTGAAAGATTAGTATTACTTGGTAACAAAGCTAATTCTAAAATAGCATTTATCTTAACTAAAAGTGATTTATGTTCTCTAAAAGACAGAGAAAATTATAAAAAGATAATTGAAGATAGATTTAACTATCCTGTATTCATAATTAGTTCATATAATAAAGAAGGTATTGATGATTTAAAAAGTGTATGGAAAGAAAATGAAACAGCTGTCTTTATTGGAAGCAGTGGGGTAGGAAAAAGTACTCTTATAAATACATTACTTGATAATGATGAAATAAAAACTAATGATATAAGACATAAAGATGATAAAGGTAAACATACAACTACAAGTAGAAACTTATATGTATTAAAAGATTCAAGAATCGTTATAGATGAACCTGGTATAAGAAGTGTAGTATCAAATGATATGAATAGTGATTTAAATGTAGTCTTTAGTAAAATAATAGAACTATCTAAAGAATGCAAATACACTACTTGTACACATGAAAATATAAAAGTGTGTAGAATTTTACAAGCAATAGAAAATGGAGAAATATCACAGGAAGAATTTGATAGATATAAAAAATTACAAAATAAAGAATATAGGAAAAACAGTAATTTCTTAAGAAAAAATTGATTAAAATTAATTAATCAATCTTTTTAATTGGAAAAAATAAGTAATCTTTTTTAGTAACAGGTGAATAATACTTATTTACTCCACCTATAAGTGGAATATTATTTGAATCTAAATAAAATATAGTTCTTATAAAAGTATCTTGATCTTTTATTTCAACATAAATATATTCATAACTTGGTACAATCCATTTAGTCCATCCATAAGGAACATCTGCATCTATCTTACATTCAACACCAGCAAGATAAAATCCTCTTCTATAGTTTTCTTCCCATGGTTTCATATCATGATTAAAACTAGATGTAAGACCCCATCTACCAAGAATATTACCATCTATATCTTTTAAAGCTAAATCACTTATTTCATTAAAATGAGAATCAACATCATCCCATAGTTTTTGTATGAAATTTTTACCATCTAAAGTAGAACCTTCACGTCCAATAACAGCAAATGATTCTTTAGTACATCTTTTAATATCCATAAATAAAATACCTCCATACTACTAATATTTTACAATAAATAATGAAATAAAACATCAAATAAACATTTATTTGACATCTTCTTCATTTAAAATTTTATCTAATATTTGAGAAAACTCACTAGCAGTCATCTTTAGAATATAGTCTTCACCTTTAGCACCTTCAATTTTATATTCAAAAAATTCATTATTATCATTAAATCCTTCTGGGTCAACATATATAATTTTTAATCCTTGATTTCTTGCTTGCCTTTGTATGAATCTTCTATCAGCATGAGTACCTATACATAAAAGTGCTTTAACATTTTTATCAAAAGTAATTTTAGGAAAATAATTTTCTATATTATAAACTCTTAATATATTTTCATTAATACCAATTCTTTTACATAATCTATCAAAATTGTTGTTAAAAAGGTTCATTGTAAATAATTTCTTATCATACATTTTCTTTAAGCTATAATGAAAATTAGTGGGTTTTGCTTTTATACATTCAACAATGATTTCATAGAATTCATTAAATTTAACATTATCTTTTTCTATAATTTGTTTTATAAGTGTATCACTAGTTCCAAAATAGAATTTTCCATCACTATGTCTTTGTACTTTATATATTTCATGTAATTTATATAATGGCATAACACCTGATTCAATAGAAGGTCCACATCCAAGTTCTACAGCCATTGGAAAGTATTTTTTTAGCTCATTAAAATTGTTAATATATTTAGGATTACCACGCGTGTCTCTTTCTCTAATTCCTTTAACTTGTAAATTCCATACTTGATTAAATAAATTATCAGTATTACCTAAATTATCACTTTTAACAATAATATCAACAGTTTTATAATTATCAATTATTTCATCATAAGGATGTTTAGAATATTCATTAATCATTATAATTAAATTATCTTTTATATATATATTATTTTCTTTAATGTAATTATTTTTTTCTAAAGTATTTTTAATATTATTTAAATATTTATTGTACTCATTCTTTTCTAATCTAACACTCAAATATATATATGAACTTTTAACCATTAAATAGTTATCTTTTACATAAAATATATGATTATAATGAACGGTTCTTCTATTTCTAGTAGTATTATCAATATAACCTGATACATTTTTATTTATTTCATTTTGACTTCTGAACCATACACCTTCAAAATTAAATTCATCTTTAGTTGCAAAATATTTATTAAAAACATTAACTTCATCATTAGTTAATTTACATGCTTTATAAGGAAATTTCATATGTTGCCTTCTTTCAATTTGATTATATAATACTAATAATACTTATTCAATAATTAACTGAAATAGTAATGTTATTAGATTATTAATTATGATAAAATATAATTAGTGAGTAGGTGATAATGTGTATAGTATTGATAATATATTAAAAACTAATAAATTGATGTATAAAATCATATTTATATTTAGTTTAGTATTTATTTTATTTTTTTCTATTATAGGATTAAAGGATATAATTAATGTTAGTTCAACATATAATAGAAAAGTTAAATCAAATATTAGTGAATATATTCCTACTGATAATAATATGTATAAAAAAGTATATTATTTTGATGCTGATAATAGACAATTTTCTTGTTTAGATAGTGTAGTAATTAATAACAAAAATAATCAAATTGATAAAAAGACAATATATTATAATTTTGAAGACCCTAATGTATGTACAACTAATATAATAAAGAAAACTAATCTTATAGTTTATATATTTATAATTTTATTATGTATTCCATTGTTGATAGGATTAATAGGTATGATTAAAATAAATAAAAAGCTAAATAAGATTAAGATGTTAAGTAAATGTGGAAAACTTGTTAAAAACTTGCAATATGAAGTTGTTGAAATAAAAAAGAAAAATGGTAATATTTTGTATAAAGCTAAAACTAAATATAAATTTAAGAATCAAGTGTTAATATTGTATAGTGAATCAATATATGATAAAAAATTATTTAAAGAGTATCCTACGATTGATTTATTAATTAATGAAAATGATGTTAATGATTATTATTTAGATTTCAATATACAAGTAGAAAATAAGTAGGAGGTAATAATGAATGTAAAAGAAAAAGCAAAAAAGTTTGCGATTAAAGCACACAAAGGACAAGTAAGAAAGAATGAAAAGGATAAGCCTATGATAATACATCCAATTAGTGTTGCAGAATTATTAGAGGAATATGGTTATGATGATAATGTAGTGGCTGCTGGTTATCTTCATGATGTAGTAGAAGATACTAAATATACAATAGAAGATATTGAAAAAGAATTTGGAAAAGATATAGCTTCTTTAGTAATAGGTGCAAGTGAAAGAGATAAATCACTTTCTTGGGAAGAAAGAAAGCAACATACAATAGATGAAACAAAATCATTACCACTTAGAAATAAATTAGTTGTTTGTGCTGATAAAATAAATAATTTAGAAGATATGATGATTAAATTTGAGAAGAATGGTAATCGTGATTTTAGTGCATTTAAACGCGGTGAAAAAGAACAAAAATGGTATTATACAAATGTATATAAAAGTTTAATATATAATGAAGATGAAAACTTACCAATATTTAAAAGATTAAAAAATGTATTAGATATAGTATTTGAAGGTACTGAAGATGAATATCTAAAAAATATAATTTTCAATGATAATGAAGAATACTATAATGAATTAAAAAAATTACATGCGATGAAGATGGAACTTCAAAGACTTAAAAAATTATGCCCACTTGAAAAATCTTTTGTTATTGAATTTAATGGAACACCAAGAACAGGTAAAACAACTACAATAAATAATTTATATGATTTCTTTAAGAAAGGTGGATTTAGTATATCAATAATAGAAGAGCTTACTACATCAAAATATTTTAAAGAAGTATTTAAGCAAAAGTATAAAGATTCAAACAAACTAGATTATAATTTAGCAATAATAGAAGAAACTGTAAAACAATTACAAGATGAAATTAATACTAATAAGGATATAATTATAGTTGATAGAAGTATTAATGATAGGCAAATATGGAATTATATTAGATATAAGAAAAATGATATGGATACTAAAATGTATAATGAATTACAGTTAAAGTATAAAGAGATATCAAAAGAATTAATAGATGTATTAGTAATTACTTATGCTGATCCAATTACATCATTAAAAAGAGATTACAATTCAAGTTTAGCACTTGAGAAAAGATCATTTCTAAATAATGATAATATTACTGAATATAATGAAAGTGTAAAAAATTTAAAAGAAGTATTTGAGAGTAGTGTAAACACTTTAATATTAGTTGACACTTCAAATATTAATATGAATGATTTATCAATAAAAGTAGCATATGAAATAATGAACATTATGAGAAGTAAATATATTGAAAGTTTTAAAAAGAAATATAAATTGTAATAAGTGAGGAAATATTATGGATAATGAAACAATAAAAGAAGCTTTATCATATTCATTAGGTTCTGATATGCATGAAGTATGGAGAAATAGTAGAAAAAGAGAAGATGGTACTTATGAACCTAGAATTAAAAAATCAAAAGATGAAGAATGGAATTTAGCACATGGCACTGATGAAGTTGATATTGCTAATTGTACATTTGAAGAATTACCATCTAATTGGCAATATGAAAATTTAGAAGCAGGAAGGGTTGCAATAGGTCTTGTATATGAAAAAGTATTAAATGATGAACAATTTACAAAAGAAGAAGTAGATAAAATGGCATCACATATACATGAAGAATGGTTAAAAAGAAACAGCTGGGTATTTGATCCTAATTATGGTAATCCAAAACTTGCTGTACCTTATAATGAACTATCACAAGAAGAAAAAGATAAAGATATAGCACAACTTTTACCTGCATGTAATAAAGTAGAAGCATATAAAAAAGGTTTAATTAATATAGAAGAACTTTGTGATAAATATGGAATTCAAAGTGGAAAAACATTATAAAAAGTAATCTTTAATATTATTAAAATCACCAATGTCAATATGACAATAAAGTTGTAAACAATAATAAAAATGTATTGGTAAATTTATCAAGTATGTTAAAATTACAATAGAGGTTATATATTATGTATGATATTAAATTAGATAATGTTAAAAAAGGTAAAAAATTCTTTTTCATATTTTTCATTTCAGGAGTAGCAATAGCAGTTATTATGATTGGCATTTTAATTGGAAGTACTATGAACTTAAATAGTTTAGACGCAACAACAATGTCAACAAGTGTAAAAATAAATCAACATATAGATAGTGATGGAAATACTATGTACTCTCCTGTTTATCATTATAATGTAAATGGTGAAGAATATTCATGCAGTTCTAATTCATCTTCAAGTATAAGACCTAGTGAATCAAATGCACTTGTATATTATGACTCTAAAAAACCATCAAGATGTATGACATCTTATTCAAAATCATCTAATAAAATGTTATTGATTTTCTTAATTTTACCAGTGATATTTATAGCATTAGGAGTAGTTAATATTAATAAAGTAAATAAGAGAATAAAAATAATAAAAGAATTAAATACAAAAGGTAAGCTTGTTAAAAATTTACCATATAGATTAGAAAATTCTAATTTGAAAGTAAATGGAGTTTCTATTCAATTACCAGTAGTTGATTACATTTTACCAAGTGGAGTAACAATTACATTACGAGGAGATCCAAGACATGATAATAAATTAGCAGATGCAGATGGTATGGTAGATTTAGTTATTGATGAAAATAATCCTGAAAACTATTTTATAGATTTTGAAATAAATAGATTAACAGGTAATTTGCAGAGTGATTATTATAAAGGAAATATTAATAACATTAATAATACAAATCAAAATACCATAAATCAAAATAATATTCAAAATAATAATGTTATATTGAATAACATGCCAAATAATATAGAACAAAATATTAATAATTTAAACAATCAAAATATCATGAATCAAAACATTGCGAATAATAATGCTCAAAATAGCAATCAAAACAATATAAATCAATAATCAAAATATTAAAAAGGAAGGTAATAAAAAATGGGAAAAACACTAGAAACATTAGGAATAATTGATGGATTTGATATAACTGAACTAGGAAAACTAAAATCAAAAAAGGATAAAATATTTACTGAAATAGAGAAATATGATAAAAATATTGTTAATGAAGTTCGTGATATAGTTAATAATAATAAAGGAACAATCATGATAATTACTAAAAAAGGAATTATACATGGAATTTATGTATTTAAATTAGAAGTTAAAGATGATGTATCAACCTTAAAATATGTAAAAGAAGTTTATACAGATGAAGTTAAAGAAGAAACGAGAAAAAAATATGATGATTTAGTACTTGAACTATTAAAAGATAGTGTATCTTATCAAGAATATGATAAGATTACATATAAAGATGAAATTATTAAATTAGAAGGAGCAGGTAATAAAAAAGGAACTTTCATAGCACTAATTGGTGGTTTCTTAATAGGCTTTTTAATGATATATTTAGTAACAGAAGAACTATTTCTTGGAATAATGATGGGTATAATATTCGCACCAGTTATGAGTGGATTAGAAGTAGTAGTTCAAAAAAAGCGTGGTAGAAAAAAGAATAGTTCAAAAGATAAGAAAAAAGACAATGCTTAATAAAAATATTGTCTTTTTAGTTTAATTTTAAAATTTTATAAATCAATTTATTTATGAATAAATATTACTGTATTTAAAATATTATGGTTAAGTCAAAAAGATATACAATATTATTAATTGAAAAAACTATACATAAGTTGCAAAATATATTATAATTAAAATGTAAAAATAAACAAGGAGGTATTTATGAAAAAGAAGCAAAAATTTGATGATAATTTAGTCGAAATATTATGTGGAAGTTTAATTGTATGTTTAAATAATTTCAATAGTGGAACTAAATTAGAAAAAATATTTGTATTGCTTGGATTAGTCATATTAATTATAGGTATTGTTCGTACTATTATGAAATGTAATGACAAGGATAGAAAAGGAATGAAAATATTTTTAATTATTGCATGTTTAATTGCAGTAGCAGTATTATTTGGGCTACTATATAGATTTATTTTTGATTAACATTTAGAAAAACGTAACATAATAATATAAAAAATATTCATTTAAATAAATAGATCAATCTTGTTTGGCTGATCTATTTTAAATTTTATAAACTAATTCATTTCCAAATAAATATTATCTTTATCAAAATATATTTCTTTTGTTTTATTATATATAGAGTTAACTTTATCTAATTGATTAGTAAATACTTTAGTATTAGTATTTTTTATTTCATCAAATTTTGTAATATAATTATCTTTAATATCTTGACTCGTATGTTTTAAATTATTTCCTTTTTCATTTAACCAAGTATCTACATTCTTAACTTTTATTTTTTCTGCTAAATTTCCTAGTGTCTTACCAGCACTTCCAAGTCCAGATAAAACATTACTTTCAAGTGATTTATTAGCATTCTTTTTAATATAATCAAGTGCATTATTAAATGTGTCTAAGTATTCGTTATCAAGTTCATCTAATTCATCTTTTTTAGATAATAAATAATCACTATTGTAATTACCTAAAAGAAGTACTTCCATAAAAGTAGCAAATGAATAAATATATAATGATAATCTATAATATCTAAATTGCTTTTGTATTTCTTCTATTATAGAATTCATACTACTATCAGTTGTGAATAACTTATCTTTTGATAAATAATCTTTTAATTGTTTTTTATAAAATACTATATTTTTATTAGAAGTTCTCTTAATATCCATAACTTGTTTATGATTATTACTTAAATATGTTTCATTTTTTAAATTATATTTGAAATCGTTAATTGATTTATTTAGTATTTCTAAATCAGATTCGATTTCTGCTTCTTTGTCATGTTCTAAAAATGAAAATATTTTCTTACTTAGTTCTTTTATTTCACCAAGTTCTGCTTCTATACCAGCAAGTGCTACTGACATCATCATTATTGTGGGATCTATTTCCATTATATCATTTGGTTTAACTTCTTTAAGTTTGGCCATCTTAGAAGTATTTTCTTTTGTTTTAATTGCGCCCCAGAATGTTTTTCCATTTTTCATTGCTTTTAATGAATCATTTTTTCCTAAATTAGTTACTCGATATAAATTATTAGATTTTGTAGGATTTTGTTCAGTAATAATTTTTAATGTGCTGATAGTTGGTGCTGCTATTGGAGTAATACTTGCTATTTTAGAAATTGCTAATTTATAGGAATTTGTACTTATATCATTTTTACTTATTTCTGTTAACATATAATTATTCATTTCAATGATACAAAACATTTCATCTACTTTATCATCACTATTTTCATTAACATTATCTTTATTGGTAATAGATTTATTATCAGCTTTAATTTTTTCTCTCTTTAATAATTTATTTAATATATTCATGTTTCACCTCAAATATCTACTTACAATTATAGCATAATTATTATAACTAATTTGAAATTGATTATAAATTGATAAAATTATTGTTTATATGATATAATATCTATAGAAATTGAATTAAATGAAAGTAGGAATACAATTATGTTAAAAAGTGCAATATATCTTAATGTTGTTATATTATTTATAGCATCAATAATTTTTTTAAAGAAAATATCCAAAAGTAATACTGATTTAAAGAGTTTAAAAAAACTTATAATATTTTATTTGTTACTTGCTATTATTGACATTTATTCATTTAGTTTAGTTGATGTAGGATGGAATGGTGTAGTTATATTTCCAACTTTTGTAATATCATGGATTCTATATGTAATAGGTATATGTCGAGTAAATAAAAAGATTAAACTAGAATCAAATACTTCTTATAAAAAACTTAGTACTAAAAAATATACTATTATAAGTTTACTGCCAATTTTAGTTTTTACTATTCCTTATATTTATGAATTATATGTACTTAATGTTTGCGATTATTTGTTAGAATATAACTATCAAAATGGATTTATACAATCTGATAACACTTATATTGCAATTATACATAATAGACCTGTAAATATTACTTTACAAAAGAATTTATTTAATAGACAGGGTGTATCGACTCGCATGAAAACTTATGATGTTGTGTATACCAATGGTACTTTGATAACGACGCTTGATTCAAATCGTAGTGAAGTGGTTGTGGAGGATGAAAATATAAAAATGGTAGCAGTAGATGCTAAAGAAAGAAGTAAATTAGCTAAAGGTGCATTTATTGAATATTTTGAAGAAGAAAATTATGCGATTATTACACTTACTTCAAAAGAAAATAGTGGTTCAATATTAGGAGAATATTTTTATTCTAATAATAAGTATGTTAAAAGTATAAATACTCATGGTAGTTTAAAATCTATTACATATTATAAATAGGTTATATATTATAAAATAAATATTTATTAATTTTTTGACTTTATTTAATGTTTTTTCTTTCATTAAAATTATTTTAATGTGTATTAAAAGTTGTACTATAAATTTGATAATAATGTATCGCTAATTTTATAGTTTTATAGTATAATAACAAATAATGTTTTGATATACAGATTGATTAATACGAAGGAAGTGAAAAAATGCATAAGTATCTTGATAGTTTAAATGATGAAGTAAAAGAATATTTTAGTATTTTATCGCCTGAGTTTCCTGAATGGTTATTAGAATATATAGATACACCTGAAATGGAAAGAATCAGTAAAATAAGTATGAGTTGTGGGAGTGATTATTCTAAATGTTTTAATGTTAGATATTGGTATTCTAATTTGGATCATAGTGTAGGAGTTGCATTAATTATTTGGCATTTTACACATGATAAAAAACAAACTTTAGCTGGCTTATTTCATGATATTGCTACTCCTGTATTTAAACATTGTATAGATTTTATGAATGGGGACTCTGAAAGTCAAGAATCTACAGAAGAAAAAACTTCTGAAATGATTAAAGGCTCTCCTAAAATAATGAGTTTATTAAAAAGAGATGGAATAAAATTAGAAGAAATAGAAGATTATAAAATTTATCCAATTGCTGATAATGATACTCCAAGATTATCTGCTGATAGATTTGAATATACTTTTTCAAGTGGATTAACTTTCTTTAGAGTGTGGGAGTTAGATAAAATTAGAAAGATGTATAATAATATTGTGGTAACTACTAATGAAGATGGTAAAAGTGAACTTGCATTTAAAGATAAAGAAGTTTGTGAAGAATATATAGATACTATTTCTAAATTATGGCCAGAGTGGGTTAGTGATAAAGATAGAACTGTAATGCAATTTTTAGCTGATATGTGTAAATCAATGAATAATGCAGGATATTTGAGTATAGAAAATTTATATACTCTTTCAGAGAAAGAAATAATTGATAGAATTTTAAATTGTGAAGATAAATATTTAAGTGAAAATTTTAAATTATTTCAAAGTGTTGATACTGCATATAAAAGTGAAGTACCAGTTAATGGAAAATATTCAGTTAATGTAAAATCAAAAACAAGATATGTCGTACCTTTAGTTCAAACTGGAACTGGTAATGTTAGAATAAATCAAATATCTAAAAAAGCAGAAAGTCAAATTGAGGAGTATTTAAAAATGCCAAAAGGTGGTTATTATACATATTTTGATTTTGAATTTGAGTTATACAATGATGCTAAAACTATAAAATTAGTTAAGAAAGGCAATATTTAGAGATAGAATGATTTTTATGCTTTATTTGTGATTTTATAACAATATTAGTAATTAACATTTACAAAATTAGATAAAAAAAGTAAAGTTTAAGGTAATTTTGTAGTTATATATTATTTTTATGATACAATGTTATTATAAGGAGTGATGGATATGCCAATAGAACAGGTACTGCAAGAACTAAAAAAATATGCTGACGAGTTTGTTAATGTAGGTGATGCAAAAAAAGCAATAGAAACAAATAAGGATGAATTTATACATAAATGGGCAAAAGTAAATCAGTATTATAAGTATATTATGAATAATTCTAAAGACATGAGTGATGAGTGGTTTGCTGCTATAGATATTGTAGGTGACATTGCATTTGATAATCCTAGTTTAGAAAAATGGGTAGAACGAATTATTGAACCTAGTAAAGAAAAGGCTCAAGTTCAAACTGGTCCATCAATTGATACAGCAACAATTTTAAAAGATGTTGAATCACTTACATCTGAAATTAGGAACATGCAAAGTTGGGATCCAGAGCACATAGATAGTATAGATAAACAATTACAAGAATACCAAAAAATATTATTATCTAATCAAACTTCATTTGAACCAAATGTTTTTCAAAACTTAATGAGTGATATGAGTGATGCATTAGATAAAATTAATAGGTTTAATAATATGCTTAATTCAGAAGCAATGGAAAGCATTAGAAGAATGTAGAGGTGTGTAGTGGAAGATTTAAATAATCCAAAATACCAATTAAAAGATGATAATGAAGAATTAGAAGAACAAATCGTTAAAAAAGATTACATAACTGAAGTAAAAGTACAAGTCAATAATGTTTCTTCATTAGAGCACAATTATAATGAAGATAAAAGATTATTTGGTATGAAAAAGTTAGAGCAATCAATTATGAATTTGTCTATACAAAAAAGAAGATTTAAAAAAATTTGGATTAAGTTAAAGACTACTGCTGGAAGGACTCATGAGCAGGTTGCTTTTGAAGTAAATAAAATGTTTAGGTGATATATGAAAGAAAATATAGATGAATACATGATTTTTTTTAAAAAGCAAGGATTAAAGGAAAAACAAAGCATTATTTATGAGCAATTACAAATATTAGCAAGATTTACTAACGATTTATGCAAAAATATAAATGTATCAAATGAATTAATTTTGAATAAAGAAATTTTAGATTTAAAAAAGGAAAGTTATACTGAAGATGATTTCACTGAAGCAATAATTGTATTAATTAATTCAATACAAAATTCTATTTGCGATTATTCTAATGGAATTACAAATTTACTTGATAAAATGGATAATTAAATAGTTTATGATAAATATAAGTAGTTAAAATTAATGGTAGTATATTATATACAGATATAATTGATAATTGAGGAAAATATGAATAAAGATAAGTTTACAAAATACGTATCTAATGAGTTAGCAAATGGAAAAGATGTAGAAATAGAAAGTATGTTGAATGGAATTCCATATAAAATAATGTTTTTGGCTATAGATAGTGATAATGGAATTAATATACCTAGTATTTTAGCAATTCCATTATCTAATGAAGTGAATAATCAAATTATAGTTGAAGCAAATAATTTAGAAAGTGAAGATTCTAAAGAAATAATAGAACAAGGAGTACAAACCGGATATAGATTAGCATGCTTAACATGTGATTTACCAGCACCAATTATCATTCCATTGATACCGAGTCATAAAAATTATCCTTATTTACAACAACTATCAATAGAATGTTTTGATATCCCAAAAGGTGATAAAAATTATAGAATTGATGAGCAGGTAGTTAGAATTATTAATAAGTCAAAAGTTATTCTAAAAAATGAAGTTGGATTAACAGCAAGCGATAAAATATTTTTAAACGGTTATTCAAGTTCTGGAGTGTTCGCTCAAAGATTTGCATTGTTGCATCCAGATGTAGTTGAAACAGCATGTATAGGTGGAGCTAGTGGAAGTATACCTGTTCCCACAAAAGATTTATCTTATCCATTAGGTATCGCAGATTATGAACAATTAACTGGAAAAGAATTTGACTTTGAAAATTATTCTAAAATTAAATTTAGATATTATGTTGGAGAACTTGAAACACAAAATAAATCTAATACAAGAGTAGATGATTTTGGTGCTCCAGCACCTATGCATGATATGAGTTATTTTAATAGAAGTGTACCAGTAGATGTAGGAAAAAAACAAAGAGAAATTTTTGGAGAAGATATGTTTTCTCGTGCCAAAAGAACAATTCAAGTACTAAAAAGTTTAGAAATTGATATTCAACATGAAATAATTTTAGGTAGAGGACACAATAATATAGATGGTATAGGCGTTAATGAACTGGGAGATAAAATTATTAGTGATACTTATAAAAATACAATTACTGACAGAAAATTAGAGGATAACATTTCAAGATAAAAAATACTAGAATAGTAAAACAAATATGTTACAATAAAAGTAAAGTAAGAAAGGAAAAATCAATCTAATAAAACTAATAATTCTTTAAGATTGACTGTACATAAAATATGGATTTTGAAGAAGTATATAAAAAATTATCTACACAGCAAATAAATAATTATGGCGAGCTAGTTAAAGTAAGAACTGGTATGTTCACAGAAAAAGATTTAATAAACGTATTTAATGGTGGAAATGAGTTATATTTAAGAATTGACAAGCAAGGACTATTTGATATTGTTAATATAATATCAACAAAGATATCAGAGTTACCGCCAAAAGATGAATTTAATCATATGATTGATATATTTAATTTATTACAAGATGAGATTAATAATTATTATGGAGTATCAAAGTTAGAAGATAGACTTTCATTCTATATGAAAAATGGGCAAAAAACTAATGATGAGGATGTTAGAATATGTTCTATGTCTCAAATAAAGGGAGTAGGAATTGCAAAATGTGCTGAAAAGGCTTCTCTAGCAAATAATATATTATTAATGTTAAATAGTATGGGATTATTTGATTATAAAGTTAACTATTTAAATGCATTAATGACACTAGATAATGGAAAGCCAGAAGGACACGCATTTTTAGAATTTGATAGAATTAATAGTAGAGGACAAGTTATGCATATAATATATGATGTAACAAATCCTGAAATAGTATTATCAAATGGAGAAGAATATTATTATCCTGCAATATATTCACTATCAGATGAAGAATATAAATCATTTATGAATGGTGAATCATTTGATAATAATAAGTTTATGATGATTAACTATTTTTCACCAAAAGAGAATAGAACGTATAGTGGTTTTTCAAAAGAAATAAAATTATAAAATTAAATTAAAGGAGAAGAAAAATGAGTGATGTATTAAATACAGTTAGTTATGATCAATTTAATGATATTCCAAGTTTAAGAAATAATGCTAAAGTAATTTTTAGTGAAGAAGTTTATAACATTTTATGTGGTTTAATGGATGATACTAAAAATAGAAATATGGAAAATGGTTGTTATTTAGTTGGAAGACAAGCAATTTCTGAAAAAGGTTCATTATATTTCTATTTTGATTTTTGCTCTTCAAAATTTCAAACTACTGATGGAAATTATAGAAATGGTGGAGTTGTACCAACAGATAAAAGTAAAGAAGAAGTAAAAAATAAACTAGCAGAGTATAGAAATTTTGGTATTAGTCCATGTATAATGCATTTCCATACTCATAATTTAAATGGTATTTTTGAATCAATGTCAGATCAAGATTATGCTGTATACACAAGTATGAAATATCATTTTGGCGATCATAAAAATTTTGGAATGCTTGCTGCACCTAATAATTCACAAGGATATAATACTACTGAAATAAGTATAGTTCATTCTATAGATAATACGAGAATTGGTTCTCGTCAGACTGTTGACAAAATAAAAATTTGACAATAGTCTTTTATTTTTAGAAGAAATGATATATAATTAAATTGCGAGATACGCTCAATTCTATCAAATTAAGCAAAGATATCTCGCTTTTTTATTGGAAATATGAGATAATATAAGTGATAGAATTGAGAGTGATGAAAATGATAACAATTAATAAAACAATACAAAGTGAAGCCATATTTATGACAATGGAAGAAATGGTACCAGAAGATAGCCTATTTCGAAAAATAGATAAATATATAGACTTCACTTTTATTTGGGA